>Ga0302325_10012263_pt1 | contig 18399 bp, 22 predicted proteins | sample Palsa_T0_2_FD_201948 | JGI IMG/M metagenome (GOLD analysis project Ga0302325, IMG submission 201948) | Peat permafrost microbial communities from Stordalen Mire near Abisko, Sweden - Palsa_T0_2 | ecosystem: Environmental > Terrestrial > Soil > Palsa > Peat permafrost | place: Sweden: Abisko...
CTCTCCGGATGGAACTGCACACCTTCCACCGGCAGCGAACGATGGCGCAATCCCATAATGATCGACTCTCCATCCCTCGCCCCCGACCGCGCCGTGATCTCAAGCTCTTTCGGCAATCCACCCTCAGCCACAATCAGCGAGTGGTACCGCGTGCATGTCAGAGGAGTAGGCAAGCCCGTAAAAACTCCCTTGCCGTCGTGCTCCACCGCGCTGGTCTTGCCATGCATCAGCTTGGCAGCGCGCACCACCTGCCCGCCAAAAGCCGCCCCTATCGCCTGATGCCCCAGGCAAACCCCCAAAATCGGCGCCTTCCCAGCCATGCGCTGAATCAACGGCACCAGGATCCCCGCATCCTGCGGCGTGCAAGGCCCCGGCGAAAGCAGAATCCGCTCCGGCTTCAGCGCCTCCACCTCATCCACGGAAAGCTCGTCATTGCGGCGCACCACTATTTCCGCCCCCAGTTCACCCAGATACTGAACCAGGTTGTAAGTAAACGAATCGTAGTTGTCCAGAACGAAGACCATGGCTCCTCTGAGTGTAACGCGCCCCGCTTCCCGCCCATCTTCGCGCGAAATTCGCCAGCGGGCCAATCAAGAATCTATCTCGCCCAAATGCCAACAGCCCGCAGTCATTTGCCGCGCACATAGCTGCAAGAATCAGACGCATTCCTGCTCAAAACAGCTCAATTCCCAGCCGTAGCCGCCGCAACCGCCAGGCAACTCCTCGCATCTGCCTTGCGTCCGACTACGAGGCCAAGCTCGACAACGTAATGCGTTGAGGTCCGAATCCCTCTCTTCAGGAGCGATCATGAAACAGATTTGCAACGCTTTAGCCCTCTCTATCCTCGCGGCCTCCCTTTCAGGCCCGTTCGCCTTCGCGGAAGATCATCCCGACAATCATCACTACGTCCGTCATGCAGAGTGGAAGAAAGGCGCCCACATCCGCGACGAAGATTGGAAACGCGGCGATCACATCGACTACCGTCAGTACCATCTCAACGCCCCACCCAGCGGCTACGAATGGCGCGAAGTCGATGGCAACTTCGTTCTCGCAGCGGTAGCCACCGGCGTAATCGCCTCCGTCATCGCCGAATCAGCCGCCCACTAAATTTCCCCAGACAACTTACACACACGCAAAAAGCGCCGGACATCCCGGCGCTTTTGCGTTGAGTGAGAACGACTTTAATCGAGATTGTGACGCTGTCAAGACAGGAGGTTGGAACGCAAAAACAGTTCCTCACTAAGCAAGCTCAATTTACGATGAGCGAGATTTGGAGAAAACTGAACCAACCTCAACCCGCCATCTTCCTGAGAAGTTCAACCCTCACATCGTCATTGATCTCGGTGATGGGAACTTCGACCTTACTGCCTTTACTTCGCAAGCTGCCGTTTCCCTCGCCTGGCCATGCATAAAATAATCTATTTTGTTTAGCGTCCACAACGATAAGGCAAACCGGAACATTTGAATTCGCCAAACGTCGATAAGAGTCTCTGTCGACTGCAAAAGAAGACGAGATGGGCTGCTGGGTGCTCTTAACCTCAACGCCGAATGTCTTGATACCGCCCTTTGAATTTGCGAAGCCTATGAGGAAATCTAATCCGACATCCTTCGTGGGGCGACTAAGAAATGTTGGCTTAAGGTCTTCAAGAAAAAGTTCTGCAATCAACTCGCTTCTTCGCCCAATATATTCGGCTTGGGAATGCGTTTCTCTCATGCGAATACCGACCTTACAGGTTTGTGACTGGTGGATTTCCAAAACGTTCGAACCTCATGATGCAATTTCTGGAGGTTCGACGCCGTCAGTTCGTGCGATAGCGGGATTCGGGTGATCGCCCCGATCGCAATTCCATTATGAACTGATCGAACGAACACTCGTCCTGACGGCTCATGAATTCCGAAAATGTAGGTCGGCCCTGGAATCCGCAAAAGGCGCTCTATATCCTTTCGCTTGGACGATATTCTCAGATTTCGCGAGCTTTCCGATAAAATCCCTGCGGTCGCCTTCGCCTGAGCAAAAAAGTAAGGAGTTCTTCCCCGCACGTTGCGCAATTCGACATAGAAATCGATCGAAGGCCACTTATCCCCAAGAAATCCAGGTCGAAAAAGCGGCGCAGCAAATTCCGCATAGTCGTCAGCCTGAGTTCGAGAATCTTTTCTCCTCGAAATCCCGTTACGTCCGTTAGATCAGCTGTCATGGTTAGTGGGTTTTGCGCTCGTATATACCTAGTTGGGCTCTTCTTGAGCTATCAAGCTTCCTGGACGTTCCAAAACTCTTCCGCAAGGATTGGTGAGCGCCATAATACCACGAACCTACGGCTCGCCCTTTCGTCCCTCGGCGAACTCCCATCAAGGCCCCAACCCACATCTCAACAATTTCCTATCACCTATAAGGAGCTTTGCCTGGATGCGTCTCACGCCGCCGGATGTTCCAGCACCTTCGCCAGCGCATGAAGCCTCTTGGCATCCGCCGGATCTTTCGCCGCCGCCGCATCCGTCTCCACCGACGCAGCCAAAGTCTGCAGCTTCGCCGAATCCTTCGCGCTGAGGTTCGTCTTCTTCATCTTCTCGACCGCCTTCCTGAGCGCAGCAATGCGCTCCGGCGCCAGCGCCTGCGAGCGCTGCAACTGATCCAGATAGGCCTTCGAAACCGCCGCTTGCGACGCCCACACAATCGGCTGCTGGTTTTGCACATTGAGCTCGTTCACACGCGCCTGGTTGGCCGCATCGATCTCGTTCTGTGTCAGAAATTTGCTCGGCACCAGCTTGAAAACATCCAGCCCCCGCGCAATCTCCGAACCATAGATGTAGCCGTTGTACCAATACGCCGACCACTCCCCGCCCAGGATCACCTTCTTGGGATCGATCGGTCCGCGATCGAAGTAGGCAATCTCAAAAGGATGCGCCGCATCCGTAAAGTCCATCACTGAAACGCCGCCCTGATACCACGACTGCACTTCGATATCGCGTCCCGGCACAGGAACCAGCGACCCATTATGCGCCACGCAGTTTTCGGTATCCGTCTGCGCCGCTGGCATCTTGTAGTAGCTGGCCAAAGACAGCTTATTGTCATTCAGATTGAAGATCGCGTCCGCTCCCCATTTATTGGGATCCGTAGCACGACAGCGCGCGCCCAGCCCGCCGCCCCACTCATCCGTAAACACCACCTTCGTCCCATCGTTCGAGAACGAAGCCGAGTGCCAGTACGAGTAATTCGTATCGTTCACCGCATCCACTCTCTTGGGGTGAATCGGGTCGCGAATGTCGAGCAGCAATCCGTTGCCCGAACACGCGCCCGCCGCAAGCCCAATCGCCGAATACACCGTAATGTCATGGCATTGGTTGGTGTCCTTCGGCTTCTCCGCGCCCTTGTCATGGCTTCCGCCATTGTTCAGGCCATTCAGGGCGCCCGTCCGCGCATCGATAAACACCCGCGGGCTCGAAACGATCTTCGCGTCCTGCGGCGCAGCCACCGGAACCTTGATCACATCGATGCGGAACAGCGAAGTATCCGGATCTTTATCCGGATCTGCTCCCGAACAGCCAGCCAGCTCTTCCTTCTGCCGTACAAACGACGTGCCCGAAACATAAATGTAGACATTGTCCTTGTCGTTCGGATCTACAACCAGGGTATGCGTATGCGATCCACGGCAGGTCTGCACCGCAGCCACCTGCTTCGGATTTTTGATGTCCGAAATATCGAAGATTCTCACGCCGCGAAAGCGATCCGGACTCGCCACCGGCAACCTGCGCTCTTTCTCGTGTCCCGGCTCCGGCGGAGGCAGCGGCGGAAAGCCCTGCGTCCCGCAATCCAGCCGCCCATTCGGCATCTCCACCGACATAAACAGCAGCTTCCCATACACCGACACATCTCCCTGCCCTCCGGGGCAAACCAGCGAAGTAATCAACGACACCTTTGCCGGATTGGAAATGTCGTAGAAGTTCACGCCATAGAAATTGCCCTGAAACAGGTGCGTCCCTTCAAAGGCAAAATCCGAGTTTGCAAATGCCAGTTGCGCAATCACCAACTGCCTCGCCTTAGGCATCTTGGCTACGTCGCCTACGCCCAGTTGGCCCAGCGTCTTCTGCACCGATGGATCGTCGGCATTATCGGACCCCAGTTGAAACGCGGCCGGCTTTTTCAAGAAAGCCACGCGCTTCATGCCCATCGCTGCCTCGCCCGCGTCATACAGCCCCGGCTTCAACCCAACCCGCGGATCGTCCATCGTCGATCCGGTCATCCCCGGCGGAAGCACCGGCGCAGGCTGCGGAGCAAACGGATCGCTCTCTTCATCTTTCTTCGCATCCGCAGCCGGCTTCGCATCCTGCGCAGGAGTAGCCGCTGGTGCCGGAGTTGTCGCCGGAGTCGATGGAGTAACTGGAGTCTGCGCATACAGCGCACTCACTCCGCAGAACACAAAAGTCGCGGCAAAAGCTACACCACTCAACCGAAAAGTAAGAGCCTGCTTACGAGTCATCATTTCTCCTTCAACATATCCTGCATAATTCGAATCTCCGCCCGCTGCGTATTATCCGCATCGGTGGCAAAGTCAAACAGATCGGCATCCTGTCCCGCGCCGGCTGTATCGAACAGATCCTTGACCATCGTCAGCGCCCCGCCATGGTGCTGAATCATCCCCATCAAAAACAACCGGTCAAACTCCGCGCCTCTCGCCGCCCGGAGTGCTGTCATCTGTTCGGGCGTCAGCATCCCCGGCATGGCGTGCATCGGGTTGCCGCTCTTATCCATCTCCGGCATCCCCGGCATCGCCATCGACGTCGATTCCCCACGCGCCAGCAGCCACCGTTTCATAAACTTCATCTCTTCCGACTGCGAAAGGCTAATCCGCGCCCCCAGCGCGCGAACCTCCTTGTTCTCGGTGTGTGAAGCAATCAGCGCGGTCATCTCCACCGCCTGCGCATGATGCATGATCATGCCCTGCATGAAATCCACATCCGCCTGCGACCGTGGCGGCGCCTGCCCGGTTGTTGAGTCCGGCAGCCTCTTGCTCGGCATTCCCGGCGCCCCCGGCTGCACCACCGGAGCCGCATCGGACTGCTTCTCCTGAGCTTGAACCGAAGCCGTCAGCACACACCAACCAAGGGCAGCCAAAAGCCATGCTGCGCAGACCGCAGCTCTACCCGGCGCAATTCGCAGCTCACGCCTGCGATCCACACCATTCCATGTTGAATTCCTGGCAGGAAGGAGCATAATTCGATCCTCCCACGGTAACACGGCATTCCCGCATCGCATGAAATAAACTGCCCCTGCCGGCATCCCGGCGCAGCCGCTTACGCCACAGAGAGCGCCTGCCGGCTCTGAGTAGTGTCCTAATTTGCCTTTGCTTTGAAAGGGCACGGCTTTAGCCGTGCCGTAAACGCCGTGCTTTTGCGCGGCTTTAGCCGCCGAGGGAATGCTGACAACGAAATTAGGACACCACCCGGCTCTGCACAGAAGGAACCATCCCACAGCCGCTAAGCTACAATGGAACGAGGGCCAAACCCCGCCAATTCAGCAATTCAGTCACAACTGTTAGGAGTTTTCTATGGCGATTCCCGCCACCCAAATGCGTCCCGGCATGATCATCAAGCACAACGATCAGCTTCATCTCGTCTTCCACGTCGAACACCGTACGCCGGGCAACCTGCGCGCCTTCATCCAGGCCAAGCTGCGCAACATCCGCACCAACGCCATGTTCGAGCACCGCTTCCGCTCCGGCGACGCCATCGAGCGCGTGGTCGTCGAAGAAGTCGCCATGGAGTTCCTCTACAACGACGGCGACGACTACTACTTCATGAACCCCGACGACTACGAGCAGATCGTGCTCAAAGCCTCCACCCTTGGCGACGTCGTCGAATACCTCACCCCCAACCTCAAGATCACCGTCAGCTACTTCGACGGTAAAGCCGTCGGCGTCGAGCCTCCCGGCACCGTCGAGTTGACCGTCGTCGAAACCGAGCCCGGCATCAAGTCCGCCACAGCCTCCAGCGTCAGCAAGCCGGCCAAGCTCGAAACCGGCCTCGTCGTCCAGGTCCCGGCCTTCATCAATGAAGGCGAAAAAATCCGCGTAGACACCAGCGAAGGCACCTACCTAAGCCGCGCTTGAGACCATGAACCGTCAAGAGCTGCAAGACCTTTCAGATCTTCGTCTCCGGGAAGCCCGGTCGCTGTTCGCCACCGGCTTGCCGGACGGTGCTTATTATCTCGCTGGATATTCTGTGGAATGCGCCTTGAAGGCGTGCATCGCAAAGCGGACCAGGGAGCACGATTTTCCCGACAAAGATTTCGTCCAAAAGAGCTACACGCATAAATTGGTCGACTTGATGAGGCATTCGCAACTTGCGCCTCTTCTCGAAATCGAAATTCGTACAAATCTTCGGCTAAAAGTTCAGTGGGATATTGTGCAAAGATGGTCTGAGGAAAGCCGCTACCAGCGGAACGATCATGGGGCTACAGAAGCATTGCTCCAAGCCATCGACGACGGTTCAGGAGGTGTATTCCCATGGATAAGACTGCACTGGTAAGTTTCGATATCGAGAACGGACAGCGTGTCATCGATGCTCTCGATCGGGACGGTAAGGCTCCAGACGTGGCTTTGTGGGCAGTACTACCCGAATATGACGACTGGCGATTAGTCTTGGCATCTAGACAATTGGACGATCCTTCACTATTTGAAAGCTACAGCGCCATCAACTCTGCCATGCGCAAGGCCGGTATGACGTTGCTTACTGAGCCGACGGTGTTTTTCTGCAGAATGGATTATCCCTTTATTGAGGCATTGCGCAGAACCTTTGCCTCGGCCACCGACACCTATGGAATGCGTCTCGGCGGACAGAAATTCGGCAACCAATACATCGAAGACGCCTTCGTCTATCGCATCCGGTAGGCCGCGAGGTTCCATGAAGAGTCCAGCATTGACTTCAGCCTTGCCGCGCAAGTTCAAGATAGCAGTGTGCTGGATCGGTTTCTCTCTCCAGGCCGCCCTCCCCATGCAGTTCCCGCTTCTTGCGCAAACAGCGCAGTCGCAATCGCCCAACACCAGCACCTCGGGACAAACCACGCCAGCAAAACCAGTCCCGCCGCCCAAGGGTGCCGCACGAGGCGACTTTCACGAACCCGATCCCATCGACTGGAACGATCACGACGGCTATCAACAGATCTTCGACGGCATAAGCCTCAAGAACTGGGTCGGCGATCCTGCCGTCTGGAGTGTTGAAAACGGAGCCATCGTAGGCGTATCCACCAAAGAAAAGCCGGTCGGCAACAGCTACATCTCCTTCCACGGATTCGAGGCAAAGGACTTCGACCTCAAGCTCGAAATCAAAGTGGAAAACGGCGGCGGAAGTGGCATTCAATACCGCAGCCTGACCGGCGTGCCCTGGCGGCGCGCTCCCGCGGACAAACAACCAAATCTCGATTGGATGATGACTGGCCCCCAAGCCGATTTCTGGTACCCCGCTTTTCCCATCGCCTCGGAATGGACCGGACAGTTCTATTCTGAAAACACGCCGCTGGGAATTCTCGCGTGGCGTGGTCAGGTGGTGGAATCCTCGCCGGGCAAACAAACCCAGCTAGTCGGCAACATCGGCGATCGAACAGCCCTGGGCGGTTACGTCAAGGTGAACGATTGGAATCAGTATCGGATCATGGCCAGGGGAGGCACGTTTATCCACGTCCTCAATGGACAGTTGATGGCCGTGTATATCGACGACGATCCAAAATCCTCCAATAACCAGCCAGGAGTGATCGGCATCGAAATCGAGAACGCACCCTCCAAAGTCTCGGTCCGGAATGTTTGGATCAAGAAGCTCGATTAAAGCAGAATCCGAGTAGATGTACCCCGAATGCACGTCGCTCCCGTGGCTTTTTCCTCAAGAAAAAGCCACCCTGCAAGATCTCAGCGAGAACACGGTTACTCGGATTCTGCTCTACCAGGCTCGACCCTCGCTTTATAGCAAAATCACGATAGATGTATCTAAGGCCGAAGCCGCAAAGTATTGATTTCCTTATGAAATCAATACCCTGAACAAAGCCTTTCAGGGCACGGTTATCGTGGTTTTGCTCTAAAATTGGATCGAGCGAGGTAAACACGGCGCATGGTGCTTCACTTCTTGGTAAGGGGACGAGTGCAGGGCGTAGGCTTCCGCTGGTTCGTCCATCGCGAGGCCAGCGAACTCGAACTCAAAGGCTGGGTCCGCAACACCGAAGACGGCGACGTTGAAGTAGTCGTCGCCGGCGACCCCGAAGGCCTCGACGAGCTTCGCGCCTCGCTCCAGAAAGGCCCCCGCGGCAGCCGCGTAGACAAGGTAATCGAACACGCCCTCGCGGAAAGCGAAAGCGGGCAACTAAGCGCCTTCAAGATCGAAGGAGCTTGGTGACTTCGGCATCCATCGCCACACCCGATCCTCAGCTTGTCACTTTATAATCGAGAAGACAATCTTCTTGAGCGCAAATGGCTCTGCCGGGATAAACCTCGCGAGCCGCGCCTAATCCCAACGACATTCAGGAGCAACACCCATCATGCCGGACCCCATCAACGTAGCCGCGCTCAAGGCCCTCGTGCGCACCGTCCCGGACTTCCCCAAGCCGGGCATTCTCTTTTACGACATCACCACCCTGCTCAAAGACCGCACCGGCTTCGCCCAACTCATCGACGCCCTCGCCGCCCACTATCTCGAACGCAAAATCGACCTCGTCCTCGGCATTGAAGCCCGCGGCTTCATCTTCGGCCCCGCGCTCGCCTATCGCCTCAACGCCGGCTTCGTCCCCGTCCGCAAGCCGCGCAAACTCCCCGCGCCCGTAGCCCGCGTAACCTACGACCTCGAATACGGCTCCGACGCCCTCGAAATTCACCTCGACGCCATCGAGCCCGGCCAGCGCGTCCTGTTAGTCGACGACCTGCTCGCTACCGGCGGCACCATGGAAGCCACGCTCAAGCTAGTCAAACAACTGGGCGGCGAAATCGCTGGCCTGGCCTTCGCCGTGGAACTGGACTTCCTCCGCGGCCGCGAACGCTTCAAAGAACACGACGTCTTCAGCCTCCTCCACTACGACGAATAGCTCTTGGAGAAGGAACTGTTGCGCTACCCGTCAGGCTCCAATGGCTACTTCTTCTGCGGCTTCACCCAGTTGCTCCAATACCACCTCGCCATTGGGAAATACCGCACGAATTTCGAGCTGGCCGCCCATCGCCTCGACGTAGCTGCGGAGCGTGCTCAGATACATGTCTGAGCGCTTCTCCATCTTCGAAATCGCACCCTGATTCACCTGCAGCAACTCCGCCAGGCGAATCTGTGTCATCTGCCTCGCCTTGCGCACCTCGGCAAGCGGCAGCTTCTCCAACTCAGCGGCAATCCACCTCTTGCTGTTGGCCTCATCTTCCTCGGAAAAGCTCCGCCGCATATCTTTCCATTTCCTCGCCATCATTCCCTCCCTATCTCAGCCAGATGCTTGCCGTAAATTCTCTCCGCCAGTGGGATAAAGGTTTCATACCAATCCGGATCGCCGCTCTTGTCACCGCCCAGAATCAGATACCCAACCCGCCTCGGATCAAACACAAAGAGAATCCGAAATGGCCTGCCCTGATGCCGAACCCTCAATTCCTTCAGGTTGGGAATCTTCGAGCCCTTAAGCGTATCCACATGCGGCCTGCCCAGCGCCGGGCCCGAGAGTTCCAGCAAATCGATAGAACGGCTAACACTCAGGCTCTCGCCATAGTCGAGATCGCCGTACCATTGAGAGAACTCATCGCTCGTCTCGATCTCCCACACCGTACTCATAGAATATGCCTCTCAGGTGATATTCCGTCAAGTACATATTATACGGAGTCGGCTCTCACCGGCTGCTCCGCCACAACAAGCCGCTCGTCCCCCTTCAAATAACCCTTCCGCCGGAACCAATCCTCCATCGCCACCCCCAGCCGGTCCAGCGGAACATGGTGCCCAGCCTCCATCAGCCCATCCGCCACCGGCAGCGTGTCGTCGAAGACCGCATCGTTGGTAAAGTTCCGCATGGCAAAGTTGTCGATCCACCGTATCGGGCAAGCAGACTCCGCCCCATCCGCTCCCACCCGCACCACCGAAATCCGCCGCACAAACATGCCTCTACTCTAGGCCATCAAGAATCCCAGTCCAATTCCGGAAATCCAACCCCACGTCAACCTTTGCCACGCAACCCCCGTCTCTCCTCATGAACGGCGCGCTACAGCAGAAGCAGAATTGGCATAAGGTGAGGCCTCGGAGGTCGAGCGGATTTTTCCTCAAGAAAAATCCGCCCTGCACGCTGGTCGCTACATTACGGTAATTCTGCTTCTGCTCTAGAACGCGTTTAGTAGAACGGCCCCGAAAGGGATGCAAGGAGTACCCGGATCATGAATCGAATGCAATGGAAGGTGGCTATGGGAGCTGCCCTGCTGGGGCTTTGTTCCTTCGCCGCGTATGCCCAGTCCACCCCGCCCGCCGCCCCTGCTGGCAATGACGCAATCACCGCCCCGCACAACAACTGGCGGCGCGGCGGCATGGGGCCCGAGCGCGAGCTGGAGAGGTTGACCCACATGCTCACCCTCACCGCCGACCAGCAGACCGGAGTCAAGGCTCTGCTCGAACAGCAATCCACACAGATGAAAGCCCTCCGCGCCAAAACCCAGACCGAAGCGGCAGGCGCCACCGAGACCGCCGAAACCCGCCAGGCAGGCATCACCCAGATGGATCAGATTCGCGAAGAAACCGACACCAAGATCTCCGCCCTGCTCGACGACACCCAGAAAAAGACCTTCGCCGACATGATCGCCCGCCGCAAAGCAGCCATGGCCCGTCACGAAGGCAATCCCGCTCCGGCCAGCACAGGCCCAGGCGCAAACTAACCCACACCACAATCCAAAATACGACGGGCCGCCAGTCTCCTCCAGACCGGCGGCCCTCATAGCGTAATGAATCGGTTTCCGGTCGCCTGCGACGTGATGCCTCGTCCAAGGCACGCAACGAATACGGCGTAGACGATCGCAGCGACTGCGATGGTGGTTGAGCTGCGCGCAAGGAACGAAGAGGGCCGTCTTTCCTCGATCTGCCGATTACCCAGCGGAAGGAATAACAACGGGAAAGAACCCCCGCCAAACTCCAGCACGGCATCTCTGAGACCACCCCAGCCATGACCCGTATAAGCCAGCGCCGCCAAAGCCGCGCCCACAGTTGCGCTCATCCAGGCAATACGAGCCACAGTGCGAGCTACTCGCGCCTGGGGCCAGAGCTTGCGCAATTCCCCTGAAACGATGCGCGCCGTAAGAACATAGAGCGCAAGCCCAACGCCAGCCGCAATCCAACGCTCCCAAAGAGAGACGTGCCCCAATAGGAACTCGACAAAATAATAAAGATCGCCCTCACGCCTGTGCATCGCGCGAATCAGGTAACCCCATTCCCAGAAATAACTGAATGCCGTGACAAGAATCAGAAACAGCCGAAGCGTCAACAATCGAATTGAAACAAAGCGAAGACCGGCCAGCGCCAGCGCTCCCATCAGAAGGTTGACCGCAGGACCCGCAGGATCGATCCATCCCGATCGAACATCGCAGCGAAAGAGAGAGGAAGTCAAAAGCAGGATGCGCCCATGCAGCAGAACACAAGCGCTCCCGTGACCAAGCGCCTCGTGATCGAAGGTCACCACGCACATGGCCAGAACACCCACCGCCGCAACCGTCAGCAAATCATTTTTGCTCTCGGGCAATCTCATCTCGAATTCGTCTTTGTGTGCAGATGTCTTCTATTTTTCTGGCAGGGAAAATATGCAGCGAATAAAGAGTTACCCACAAGTTATATATGCAAGCCTACTTCTTCGTCTCGCCCTTCGAATCCGTCACCACCGTCGCCGTCTTGCTAGTCCCCGCATCCACCGTAAATTTCTCATAACCCGAGTCGCGCTCCACCACATGCTGCCGCAATCCCTTCACCAGCAACACCCGCGCCTGAACATTCCCCTCCCCGGCCGTAGGAAACCAGATCTCCCCATTCACCGGAGCCTGGTCGAAGTAGAAGCTCGACCCCTTCTGCACATTCGCCACCAGCCCTGCTCCAACATGAAAATTATCTATAAAGCGAGCCTCCATCCGCGCCACCTGCCGGTCCTTCTCGTCCACCCAAAGCGTTCCGGCAATCTTCTTGGAGGCATCCTCGGCAAACCCATGCGTCTTCGCGTCATGCCGCCCGGCAAAATCGAAAACAATCGTGCTCCGCCCGCGAAAACTCTCCCGCCGCGGATTGAAAGCATCCATGATATCCAGCAATTTGCCGATGCTCACCGTCATCTTCGGCCCCTCCAGCGGCTCGCCCCTCGGCACGGTCTGCGCCCTTTCCACCAGCTTCGTAATCCGTTCCGTCTCCTTCTGCTGGTCGTGATCGCTGAGCGGCTTCCCGTCCTTCTTCACCGTCCGCTCGATGCGGTGCGTGTTGACGTAGAAGACCTCGCTGTCCTCCGACTCCGTCTTCGTCACCTTCCCATTCGAGTCCAGGTCTTGAATGACCGTGGAAGAATGGAAAGTATAGTTCTCCCGCACCTTCTCCAATTCCCTCTGGTGCGCAGCCACATCGGTCATCAGCTCGCGCACGCTAGGGATAGGCGCAGCATCAGCCTTGGCCTGCCCCGCCGCTATCGGAGCCATCCACACAGCTCCAGCGGCAAATCCCAGCACAGAAATAGCGGCAAGAATCCTCATCCTTCCCTTGGACGCAATTCCTGCCGTGAACGATGCGCCGAAACGTTACTATGACGAAGAAGGATTGCCCCCCCATTCCGCCAATACAGTACGAATACGGAGACCCAAAAGATGATTCGATTGCTCGCAAGCTGGCTGCTAAGCGCAATAGCCCTGCTCATCGTTTCCCGCGTAGTCCCCGGTTTTCAGGTGGATACGCTCGGCACGGCGCTCATCGCAGCGCTCATATTCGGCCTGCTCAACGCAACCCTGGGCCTGCTCTTGAAGCTGGTGACGCTCCCGCTCACCATCCTCACCCTCGGCATCTTCCTGCTCGTCGTCAACGCCTTCATCCTCGAGCTGGCTTCCGGCTTCGTCCGCGGCTTCCACATCCACACCTTCGGAGCAGCCTTCTGGGGTGCAGCCGTGCTGGCTCTGATCCAAATGCTCTTTCGTTTTCTGCTCACCGAAGCCTGACAATCGAAGCTCTTCCAACCCGGCTTCGACTCACAACTATGGGTTCGACTTCGGCGTCATATCCGTGCCGGCAGGCTGAGCAGCCAGCACCTTGGGGGACGGCTTAGCCGCATGACCTGCGCCTGGCTTCTTCTTCGGCGCCGGCGGCACCCTGAGCGGATGCAGCGTCGGCGGAACCCGCTCCGCTCCCGCGCTGTGGAACCCGCCCGCGTCCGCCGGCGAAGTTCCTGGCGTAGCAGGAGCCGCAGCCGGAGCATTCTGAGCGCCATTCGCAGGCGGATGCGAGCGATGCACGCTCCACATCGAGCCGGCCACAGCCACCACCAGCACTGCCACAGCTGCGAATTGAAACCGTTGCGCCGGCAACCAAAGCGACCAGAAGCCGCGCCGCTCAGGCGCTACCCGAGCATGAGCCAGCCGCTGGTGTACCCGGTCCGTCAGATCCGTCGGCGGCGGTAGCTCAGCCAGCAGACGAAGCGTCTCGTCCGCCTCATGCCCCGGCTCGTGCGTCTCGTGCGTCTCGTGCGTCGGATTGTAAAATTTCTCGCTCATCGCGCGCTCCCCAACTGACTTTTTGCCTGACTCAGCAAGGCAGACAAAAGCCTCCGCGCCCGGAAAAGCCTGGAGCGGATCGTCGACTCCGTCGTACCCAGCACCTGAGCAATCTCCACGCTCGACAGCTCCTCAAACGCCGACAGGATCAGCACCCGCTGCTCCTTCTCCGGCAACTGGCTCACCGCCCGCAGCACATGCTCATGATGCTGCGCCGAAGCCACGCGCTCCTCGGCCGTCAGTCCAGTCGCAGGCAGCATCCGCGCCAGGTCGGCAATATCGTCCGTCTCTGGCCGGGTCTTGGCTCGCCGCTTGCGGTCCAGCACCACATTCCAGACAATCCGCACCAGCCATACCCTGGGATCGCGAATCTCAGCCAGCCCGTCGCGGTGCCGCAGCACGCGCAGATACGTCTCCTGCACCGCATCTTCAGCGTCGGCCGCATTGCGCAGCACCGAATATGCCACGCGGTACAGCGTCCCCGCATACTCGTCCACCAGCGCCGCAATCGCCACCGCCGAAGCCTCGCTCGTCGAGCCCACGGCTGCGTCGAAATGGCCCAGCGGTTTCTTTTCGGACGTGGCCGGTATCTCCATCCAACCTGCGCATACTGCGGGACTACTGCTCATAGCCTACCGGACGCAGCCGGAAGCCGCTCCGCTCAACTTTGACGTTCCAGAAAAGGAAAATGGCCTGCGCAAAACGCAGACCATTTCCAATTCCAATCCCGCGAATCGTTATTTCTTCGGCGTCAGCTTTTCCGCCGCAATCGATCCTGCGGAGCCGGTCTTGTCGGCGTCCTTCACCTTGGCCCAAATCTGCTTGGCCTGATCCGTCTTCCCAGCCGCCGCGTAGAGATCGGCCAGGGCAAGCTGCGAAGTATACGCCGGAACCGCGGTCGTCGGCTTGGCAATCAGCCCGTTGTACAGGTCGATCGCCTGCCCGTCGTGTCCCGTCTGGTGATAGAAACCGGCCAGCGCAAACTTCGCCAAACTGGAAAGATTCCCGTCCCACGAACTAGCCGCAGCCTTCAACTCCGTCTCCGCCGGCCCATTCTGCCCAAGTTCCTCATAGCTGATCCCGGCAAAGTAATGCGCCTTTGCGCCCTCGGGCAACCACCCATACTTGCTAGCCACCGCGACAAACTGTTGATTCGCCGCCTTTGCCCGATCCGTGGCCGTCGCAAAAACACCCTTCGTGATCGGCTGTCCCGGCTGAGCCAACTGCGAGCTGTAAGCGTCCAGCGCCGATCCCAAAGCAGCCTCAGCCACATCGGAACGCTGATTGTAGAAGATCGCTCCGGCAATCAGCAGCCCCAGCACCACCACAAAAGCAACGGAATAGCGAATGACGGCAGAGCGATGATCGCCCACCCAGCTCACGCCGGATTGCGTAGTTTGAACGAATTTGTCTTGCTTAAGCGCGTGACGCGTTTGGGAATCCACGTAAGTCCTTCATCGATTTTCAGGATGTGATCTTGCAGGGCGAGCACACAGCAGATTGTGTTGCAGGCACAGCCAGTCGAACCCTATCAGTCTAACAGTTGCCGCTCGCGAGCGTCCAACGTGCGCCGGCCCGCCAAACCGCACCCCTGCTCACATTCCAGCTCCCAATTCGCAATCAGGATCGATTCCCGATTCTCCTTTTCACTGCGCCAACCGCGTCAGCGTCGCCACAAAATTCGGCTCCCACGTCTTCCCGCCATCGTCGGAAAACGCCTGCTCAAACCGGTGCGAATCCGCCTTGATCCCCAACCACACTCCCCGCACCGGAATCGTCCCCTCCTCAGTGCGCCGCGCCAACCCCACCGCCAACCCGCGTCTGATCCGTAATCCAATTCACTTCCCAGGTCTTGCCCCCATCCGCCGAATACGCCTGCTCAAAGTGCGCCGAATTCGGCGTGACCTTCGACCAGATGAACCGCACATAGACACTCCTGCCCTTCCATGTCTCCTGGTCGTAGAACTCGCCGCGCCCATTCTTGAACTCACCAACCATCGGTATCATCAGTTGGCCAAGATCGGAACCCTTGCTGTTCGCCCAGTAAATACTCCATTGATGCGTCTGCGGGTTGTACACCCGCAGCGTCAACCCCTCGATATGGCCCGTCGGGCTATCCGTCTCAAACTCCTCCAGATTCGATCGCCCGCCCCAGACCTTGCGCGTCACCGAAGTGCCATCGAATTGCACCCACTCCTTGGAGCCAGCCAGCCGGTCCTTCAACCGGGACAAATGAATCTTCCACGAGCCAATCTCGAAATCGAAATCGTGCTGTCCATCCCGCGCCGGAGCCGCTTGCTGCGCCCCCGCTTCGGGCTGGGACGGCTCAACCGGGGGGCACATCGGGCACGGCCGGGGCGGAAGGCCAAGTACACAAAACAGAAGCAAAGCGCCGCCATGAAAAAGCAGGTTCATTCTTTCCTCCAAACCTCATTCCGGATCTCATCGTTCGTTCAGGTTCGGCTTGCGTCGCAACCCGGTTCCTCATCCGCGGCCACTTCGCGAGCACCGCGAACCGTCACTGGTTCAAAGATCGCCCACCCTGTGGTATTTTCAAATAGCCAATCCTCATGGAATTAGCGATACCACTTTCGAAACAAGGAGAACCGCTCTTCCGCCAAGGCATCCGCCGCCTAAGCGATGCCCTGTAAGAATCCACCGAAGATTTCTGCCCCTGCAGAAGCGGGTGCCCCGCCTTCACCGCGTTCTTTGCGGTTAAGGTGGGATACTTTGTATCTATAGTCTTGTATGGCTTTCCCGCTTTTTATAACCTTCCGCCGCAACCAATCGCACTGAAAACGTCACAACTAGCTCCTCGCGTTCAAATCGAACAGACAACCTCGCTTAAGAGATTCGAACCTCAGCCTCTAACTCCCAAACCATCCATAAATCTGGACTAACTAGTTGAAAAATAAAGAAACCACTGCAAACTATCCCAAACTATAGTACTCTCAGTCACCTATGTCCTTGGATTGCATCTTAAATACCAGTTCCTCCTGAGTTGCCGCTCGGGTTATAAACTTTCAAAGAAGACACTGCGCATCCGGGGCAGACTTTCACAGAGGCAAAGAGCTATGCAGAACTATCAACCACGCGCGCCTCGCTTCGATCTGCACCTGCCCATCCGTTTCATCTCCACCGATGGATTGGCAACCGGGCACTGCATGAATGTAAGCGAGACCGGTATGCGCGTAACATTTGAGCGGCCCATCGATTTTTGGCTCGAAGGCGAGCTCGACTTTGTCATCGAAAAACAGCGATTCAACATCAAAGCTCGTATCGTTCGTGCAGACATTCGTGACGCAGGTTTGTTGTTCCACATCGACAACGAGGCCGACAAACTCACGATTGCGAAATTGCTGGAATTTGCCAGCCGTCATTCGTAGCGCAGCGCCTCCATGGGATCGACGTGCGAAGCCCGCCGCGCTGGAATCAGGCAAGCCACAACCGCCACCGAGCTCAGCACCAGCGTAGCCCCAGCCAGCAGCAGCGGATCGCGCGAACTCCCCTCAGCCCACTGCGCCACCACCTTGTTCATCGCCAGCGCCAGCACCAGCCCTGCAACAACACCGCCGCCCACGCTGCCCAGAATCGAGTAAAAAACAATATTCAGCACATGGCCCCGCTGCGCCCCCAGCGCCATGCGAATGCCGAACTCATTCGTCCGCTGCGCCACCGAATACGACACCACGCTATACAGCCCCACAGCCGCCAAAGCCAGAGCCAGCACCGCGAACGATCCAAACAGCCATGAGATCAGGTTGCCCTGTTCGTACTCCCGCTCATGCATGATCCAGTGCTCAAGGTCCTCGTTGCTCCCGGCGATCTGCTGGTCCGCATTCACCGACGCAATCTGCAATTGAATCGCATGCAGCAGCGTAGTCGGCGGCACATTCGTCTTCACCAGAATTTGCGTCCACATCCGCATCGCCAGCGTGTAAGGAATAAACGCCTCCGGCAGAATCGGCTTGCGCAGGCCATCGTCGCGCTTGTCTTCAATCACCCCGATCACCTGCAGCGACTGGTTCGCGCCCATGCCTTCCAGATTCGGAGCCAGCAAATTAAACGGAGGCGAGCTCTGCATCGGCACTTTCAAAAAGTGACCCAGTGGATTCCCCTCCGCAAAGTACTTCTTCGCAAAGGTCTGGTTGATCACAATCACATGCGCCGCATTGCGGTTCTCATCGCTATTCCAGATGCGTCCCTGCTCCAGGCCCACCTTCAGCGCAGGAAAATATTCCGGGCTCACAAAATTCAATCGTCCCGGTCGCTCCTCCGTCGAAGGCTTGCCAAGAATCTCGAACTTTGTGCTGTTCCCATTCGACGGCGGCGTAGCATTCGTCGAAATCCCCGCAATTTCCACTCCCGGCACCGCGGCTACCTTCGTCCGCAACTGCTCAAAGTAAGTCGACCGCTCCGCCCACGTCTTGAACGTGTTCTCATGCACCGGAATCCCCACCGACATGATGTTGTGCGGGTCATATCCCAGCTTCGTATTCGCCAGCTTCAAAAAGCCCTCAAGCGCCGCGCCAGCTCCCGCCAGCATCAGCAGCGTAAGCGCAATCTGCCCCGCGATCAGTGAATTCAGCGTCCGCCGCCCGCGCACGCTTCCCGCCACCTTGCGCGTACCCGACTGCATTACCTGACTCACGTCGGGCTTCGAAATCTGCAGCGCCGGCCACAGCCCAAA
>Ga0302325_10012266_pt1 | contig 18397 bp, 21 predicted proteins | sample Palsa_T0_2_FD_201948 | JGI IMG/M metagenome (GOLD analysis project Ga0302325, IMG submission 201948) | Peat permafrost microbial communities from Stordalen Mire near Abisko, Sweden - Palsa_T0_2 | ecosystem: Environmental > Terrestrial > Soil > Palsa > Peat permafrost | place: Sweden: Abisko...
TAGTCGTGCTGCGAGGCGGTTTTGAGTTGAATTCGGGGCGGAACCTTCTTAGTATGAAGCCTGAGTTCAAGCGGACAAGCGGAGAAGAAAAGAGCGAGAACCGGAGCAGCAATCGGCTCCGGCAAGTACGTCTATTTTATTTGAGGGAATTTCAAGGTTTCCCATGCTAAAGCGCTCCCCCTTTGCAGCCGTGATGTTACTGGCTCTGCTCGCTTGCTTCGGAGCTTCCGCTGCCACTATTGCCACTCATCCCACGGCTACCCACAAGTCCCATAGCAAGTCTTCGCACCACGTAACCGAGTCGACTGCGGCACAAAGCAAGATGACACGCATGCGGCATAGCAGCGCGAAGACAGCCCGCCTGAATCGTGCCAGCCTCGTCGTCGTTTCCAGCAGGCACCATTACTACGGAGAGCGCTTCTACGCCAGTTCGTTTGCCAGCGATCAGGTTGAAGGCGACATCACGGCCGGCGAGGACCCCATTGTCCGCGCTGCCGCAGTTGAAGCTTTGGGCAACATGAACGGCACCATCGTCGCCATGGATCCGGACAGCGGCCGCATTCTGGCAATGGTGAATCAGAAGCTGGCGCTCTCCGCGGGCGCGCAACCCTGCTCGACCATCAAGGTTGCAGTTGCACTGGCGGCGCTCAGCGAGAACGTCATCACGAAAGATACGCAGGTGCCGCTAGGCAAGTACTGGAAGGTGGACCTGACAACGGCGCTGGCAAAATCCAACAACGCGTACTTCGAGGCCGTGGGCCGCAAGCTGGGATTCGACAAGGTCAGTTATTACGCGCACCAGTTCGGACTGGGTGAATTGGCGGGATGGAATATTCCCAGCGAACATCTTGGGACCTTCCCTTCGACCGAGCTTGACGAAAAACTCGGCGGGGTCGGCAAGATGTGCTCCTTCGGGGAGAGCATCTCGCTGACGCCATTGCAACTGGCAGCGCTGATGGGCGCAATCGCCAACGGCGGCACACTGTACTACCTGCAGCATCCTACGACGCCGGAGGAAGTTGCGAACTTCACTCCCAAAGCGAAGCGCAAGCTGGACATCGGTCCGCTCATCCCTGAGATCTCGGAAGGCATGTCGGGCGCTGTGGAATACGGCACGGCGCGTCTTTTGCGGACCAACTTCATTGAAGAGCCCATACTCGGCAAGACCGGAACCTGCTCCAAGGACGGCACTCGTTTTGGCTGGTTTGGCTCGTTCGCGAACACTCAATTTGGACGCATCGTGACGGTGGTCTTCCTGGAAGGTGGGCGGCCAACCTTTGGACCTAAGGCTGCTGAACTTGCGGGCGTCATGTACCGCAATCTTTACGACCACGATTTCTTCGCGGTGAAGACACCGGCGACTGCAGCCCAGGGAACTGCGGCACCGGCAGTCGGGGCACCGCAGTAAAATCAGATCATGGACGCCGACACGCCGGGAATCAGTAACGCTGCCGACTCAGATCCACTTCTTCGACTCCGCGGCTCAGGCAAGGAACTTTGGGCTGAGGAACACGCCGACGAGTATGTGCGCCGCCTGCGCGATGATTGGAAGGAGTTGGACAAGGACAACACGGCCAAGTGAAACGGATCCGACGCTCTCGGAAGAGTTACTTTGCGAAGGGTGATCCCGATTGCGCCTGCAATTGCTTCAGCGCGTCTTGCAAGCGGACCTTAGCTTCATTGTCTTGTGTCGTGTTTATCTGTTCGTTCAGCCACTTCAACATGGCCGCGCGTGAGAGATGAGGGGACGTGTTCTCAGCGTCGGCGATACGCCATTCCAAATTCTCCAGACTAACCAGGAAGTCAACGTTCTGGTTGCTAACTTCGGGCTCACGCACGTAGCCGGTCTTCAGGTCGTAGGTACCCAGTAAGCGATAGTGCACAGTCACAACGTACTTCCCTTTCGAGGCCTCAGGCGGAACGTCTACGCTGTAGCGGGCCACGACATCAATCTGCGTGTAGCTGGGATTGGACTTCCACCAGGCTATCTGTGCAAACTTCGGCCAGGCTTGTGGATCCAGACGTGCGCCCTCGTAGTCCAGGCGGCAATATTTCGAGACCAGTTCATGGATTTGTGCTGGTTCTGTGTCCTCCGAAACATGCTGTGTGGGCACCGGAAATTGAGCCAAAAGAAAACCCGGCGCACCAACCACTAACGCCAGGCCCAGCAGTACACGGCGAATAGAAAGCACGATACCTGGTCTCCTGCATCGATAAGAAACTTAATTTGCAAGAGTACACCAGACGCGCAGCAAAACGAAGGCTCCTCCTCATTCGCAAAATTGTCTTGCTATCCGAATGTTATAATTTTCTGTTGACTGCGGTGGGTGTAGTTCAGTGGTAGAACTCCGGACTGTGGCTCCGGCTGTCGAGGGTTCGAATCCCTCCACCCACCCCAAAACCCACCAGCGTTTGTCTCGTAACTCCCGCCTCATGCCGATTCATCGTCATGGGAGTAACCTTCCGGCCTCGCGGTACTCCTAACCCGCCTGCTATCATGGTTTGCTCCTCTCGTCGAGCACACCGGCCCAGCCGATAACGCGCCTGAGAGGAAATTTTGCTCCACCGTTTTATCTGAGCGGGAGATCGTTTGCAAATTGGAATTTTGGGATGCGGCTACGTTGGCTTAGTCTCGGGAGCATGTCTTGCCGAGATAGGTCATTCTGTCGTGTGCGGTGACAACGATGAGAGCAAAATTCGCACGCTCAACGCCGGCGGCTTGCCGATCTACGAACCTTATCTAAGCGAGATTGTCTCGGGGAATGTTGAGGCTCGGCGGCTAAGCTTTACCGCGAATTTGGGTGACGCGGTACGGCACGGCGATGTGGTTTTCATCTGTGTCGGCACGCCGCCGCTTCAGGATGGCGATGCGGACTTGAGCGCAATTGACGCTGCTGCGCGCCTTATTGCCGTGGAGGCTCGCAGCTCCAAGCTGGTGATCGAGAAGAGCACGGTTCCCATGCAGACAGGGCAAAAATTGACGCGTGCCCTGGCAATTTACGGTCGCAACTCGAAAAACAGTTTTTCTGTCGCCTCAAACCCCGAATTTCTTCGCGAAGGCACTGCGGTGCTGGATTTCTTGCATCCGGGTCGCATAGTCATCGGGGTAAGCGATGAACGCGCGGAGACAACTCTTCGCGAGATCTATCGACCCATTCTGGAGCAGAGCGCTCTTCCCTGCCCCATTCACGACCGGGATTGTCCAACCAAAGAGGCGCCCGCGTTGTTGGTAACCAGTATCAATAGCGCTGAATTGATCAAGCACGCGTGCAACTCCTTTCTGGCGGTCAAGATCTCGTACGCGAATCTTATCGCCGACATCTGCGAAACAATGGGCGCGGACGTGGAGGAGGTTATGCAAGCCATGGGACTGGATCCGCGTATCGGATCCGCCTTTCTTCGCCCTGGTCTTGGATTTGGCGGGTTCTGTCTGCCGAAGGACATCCAGGCCTTTATCAGGTTGGGGGAAAAAGCAGGAGTGGACGTTTCTCTGCTCAGAGATGCCGAGCTGATCAACAAACGACGGATCGATCATTTCCTCACCAAGGCTACGCACTGGCTGTGGACGCTGAAGGATAAGCGTATCGGAGTGCTGGGGCTGTCGTTCAAGCCCAACACCGACGATATCCGGTTCGCGCCGGCGATGGAGTTGATTGCCAGGCTGCTGCAGGAACATGCTCAAGTACGGGTTTACGATCCGCAGGCCATGGCGAAAACACGGGAGTTGTTTCCAGCGATCCACTATGGCGCCGACCCCTATGAGGTTGCCGAAGGCTCCGAGGCGCTCATGATCGTCACCGAGTGGGATAGCTTCAGCGAGCTGGATTGGCCACGGATCCGGGGTCTGATGCAGCGGCCCCTGGTGCTGGACGGTCGCAATCTCCTAAATGGCAAGGAAATGGTGGCGATGGGATTCGAGTATCAAGGCGTGGGCATACCGCCCGCTGAAACCTGGGGCCCGGAAGTGGCGCAACCCACCGAGGTTCCGCTGGCGCAGAAGCTTCGCCATTAGACAACCCAGGACTGTTTATTTTGCTTTGATTCTCTTATGCTAGAGCATTGATCCCAGATAGATATCAAAGGCTGCATAATGTCGTTTTGGTCTCTGAAATCCCCTAAGGCCATCGGTTTTCAGCTCTTCTCACTTGTGGTTCTGTCTTGCGCATTGCCCGTCAGTCTCCAGGCCCAACTCAAGGCCGAAGATGCTCCCGCCCCTCAAGACAACAGCGCTCAAACGAGGGTCGCTTCGTCGGGATTTCTGAAACTTGGGCCTGGGGACCTCGTGGAGATGAGCGTCTACAACGTTCCTGAGCTCACGACTAAGACCCGCATCTCGAGCAACGGCGACATGTACTGCCCGCTCGTTGGGTACATGCATGTAGCCGGCCTTAGCGCGGAAGAGGCGCAAGCGGCAATCGAGCGGCGCCTTTCCGATTTTGTCAAGAGCCCGCACGTTTCTCTGTTCGTATCGGAGTATGCGTCGGAGGGGGCCAGCGTGCTGGGAGAAGTGATGAGACCTGGCGTATATCCGGTGATGGGACAGCAACACCTTTTCGCCCTACTTTCAGCCGCCGGTGGGCTGACGGAAAGGTCGGGCCGCAGCCTGAGCATCACTCATCGTAGTGACCCGAATTCGCCGGTCACCATCTCCTTGCCCAGAAATCTAAGCGACAACTCCGAAACCAACGTGCCGGTCTTTCCGGGAGACGTAATTATCGTGCGCAGAGCCGACATCATTTATGTGGTGGGAGATGTGTTGCGGCCAAGCGGCGTTATGATGGACTCTGGCGGTTTAAGTGTGCTACAGGCACTTGCCATGGCGGGAGGCACGCAACGCACAGCCAAGCTCAGCGGCGCAAAGATCCTGCGCAAGGGCCCTACGGGTATGGTTCAGACTCCCGTCGATCTTAAGAAAATCCTGCAAGCGAAAGCTCCAGACATTCCGATGGAGGCCAACGACATCCTGGTTGTCCCTTCGAGTACGGGAAAAATCCTGGCGGGACGTACACTGGAGGCCGCTATACAGGCTGCAACTCTTCTCAGTGTGGCCGCAATTCCGTAACTGGATTTCCAGAACATGCGGTTTAGGACGAAACAATCAAAGTGCCGCGAGGCTCGTGCAGCGACGGAATAGTCTTCGAGATCACTCCTTAACCTAAGAGGTGGCTCTGCTCCTTCGGATTCCTCGGTCGGACTGATGAGTGTCAGCCTCGTCTGTATCGTCCCGGAGGCTTACCATGCCATTTGTGAAAAGCACGCTGAAACACGCCCGCTACTGGATTGGCGCAAACGATCATATTTTCGTGACAGACCGCGTGCTAAAGGTATGAATCGCCACACGCAGCCCAGGCAGGGGTTTACGATAGAGCGGGTGGATGCGTAGCACTTTCCCTGCCGGAGGCGGCGTGCCGGAAACTTCACTAATGTGGCCAATCATCGTATGACCTATCGTATTTGCCTCAAATCGATTCCGAAGACACTCCTGCTGCTGCTTGCCGTGTCAAGCTGCGCAGTCGCTCAAATTACGTTGCATTCCGACCCTTTGGGAGATTCCTCAAATTCAGGAGCCACGGGTTTGCAGCCCTCGAACAACCCGGCCGATAACGAACGCGTTGGCTCCGGCGATCAGGGCAAACTGATTCAGTTCAAGTCGCAGGCTACGCTTGTCCAGGTGCCGGTGGTGGTGACGGACGCAGCCGGCAAACATATTCAAGGACTGAACAAGACCGACTTCAAGATTTTGGAAAATGGCAAACCGCAGAGCATCACCGGTTTTGAGGAGATCACTCCTGGCAAGGGCGTCGTGGCCGCTTCTACCACTCCGGCTGGCACATTCACCAACTTGACTCCAGGTGACAGCAGGCCCCGTTCACTTACAGTCATCGTCCTTGATGAAGTGAATACGCCGTTCCTGAGCCAGGCATACGCCCGCGGGCAGTTGATCAAGTACCTGGCGAATCATCTTGACTCATCGCAGCCAATGGGACTGATGGTGATTGACCGTAAAGGGCTTACGGAATTGAGCGGCCTCGACGCCGACCCGGCTGAGCTCATCGCCATCCTGAAGAAAGCCAGCGGCAAAGTTTCCGAGATGGAGCGTTTCAACGGCGACGCGCAAGCCGTCGCATCTGTCGGATCGCAGCCCAGCAGTGTCCTGGGCGGAATCAGGCCCGGCGATTCTCCCGAAGCTAAGATCCGCGGCTTCATCCTGCAACAGGATGCCATCAATGCCGCCGACACCCAGGCGCGCGCCATCGAAACCACGCTGCGGGCTTTCCTGTCTCTGGCTTGGTCTTTATCGGGCGTTCCGGGAAGAAAGTCGCTGGTATGGGTGACGGGAAGCTTTCCTTTTACCCTTGGTTCCTTCGCCGCCGTGCCCGGAGACGCGAACACGCGGGCGCTCTACGAGCGAACTTTGAAGTCACTGAACGATGCTCAAATCTCGGTTTATCCGCTGGATGCGCGAGGTTTGACGACTGATCCGAAGTATTCCGCCGACACCCAGGGTTCAATGCTAGGCGTTAGCGCTCCGGACGCTCTGCGCCAGTCTTCATTAAACAGCCTGAAGAATTTCGCCGAGATGACCGGCGGTATCGCCTATTACAACACTAACGATCTTGCCAGCGCTTTCGGCCGCGCCGTGCAGGACTCTTCTTCGTATTACCTGCTCAGCTATTACCTTGATCACCGTAACAACAAGCCCGGCTGGCGAAAGCTGCAGGTGGTGGTTTCGCGCAAGGATGCTGAAGTGCGTGCGCGCGCCGGATACCTGGTCACCGACGTAGCCGTCAACCCCGAACGGACACATAAAGCTGATGTCGAGTTTGCTCTGATTTCTCCATTTGAAAGTACCGGCATTCCGATCACGGAGCAATGGCAGGGAGTTCAGGCGGACGGGAGCAAGAAAAAAATAGGTTTCGTCTTGCAAGTACCAGTGACGGGTTTAATTGACGAGGCGGACAAGAATCGCATCGATGTAGAAATCGTTGCTCAAGCTACCAATAAAGGCGTGAGCGCGGGCACCCTGTCGCAAACCATGAAGGGATTGATCGTACCTGAGACGCTGGCAAAGCTGAAGGCGGATGGAATTGTGTACCGGAACTTCCTCGACCTGTCCCCGGGCGATTACCAGGTGCGATTTGTGGTTCGCGACAACCTGAGTGGCAAGATCGGCAGCGTTATCGTACCTTTAACGGTGAATTAGACCAGACGCCTACCCTCGGTGGAAGCGCCGGGCTTTAGCCCGGCGAGAATTATGTTTCCAGCGCGAATGGCTTCAGCCACGGTGGGCCACGGTTTGCGCCAGCCGCCGGCTAAATCCGTCTCAGGATCACGGCCAACGCTCACTCCGCGGGCCTAAGGGCCGGCTCTTCCACCAAATTCCAGAGTCTCGCGCCTGGTTTCAGTTGACGAAAAGCGCTCCGGTAGCGAAGCCACGGGTTAACCCATTCCCTGAGGATTAGTCACCGATCACCTTTCCACGTGATTTCCATCACTGCCCCTTTGTGCATACTGAGCGAAGGTCATAAGGGAGAGGTAAATGTTCCTCTCAGCCTTCCTGAAAGATCGGAGCCTACCGGCACGCCGCTGGGCGCGAAGCGCTGGGTGTCTGCGCGTGCTGCATTTCATTGCCATCCTCGCGCTCTTCCTGGCTGCCAGTTGCAGTGCGGCCACTTCCACGCCTCGTCCCAACCATGAAGGATTCTTGGGTGGTTTCGCCCTGGGGCTGGTGCTGGCAATCGTAGCCGTTGTCTTCTCGCGGACCCGGATCAAGTCCACGGACCGCGAATTGATACGGCTCAAGGAACTGGTCGATCATCGCGAGTATGAGCGCAATGTGGCGCAACAGGAGCTGGTGCGGCGACTGGAAGAAGAGCGCGAGCTGGCAAAAGAGAAGATGCAGTTCGAGTCGCAATTGTCGGATTACGAGAAGTACGCCTCGCTGGCGCAGCTTGCCTTGGGCGCAGCCCACGAAATCAACAACCCGCTGCTCGGCATTCTGTCGCACCTGGAGCTGGAGTGGCGCGACGCCTACGAAGAGCGCCGCGAAGAGATTGAGCAGTGCATTGAAGGAGCCAAGCGCATCTCCTCGGCGGTGCGGGGTTTGCTGGACTATGCCCGCCCCGGGCCGCTCACCTTGAGCAAGGTGCACCTGTGGCGGCTGGCCGAGGAAACCATGAAGTTCGTCGGCCATCAGCCGATGTTCCGGCAGATCGAGCTACAGAATCGCGTTCCCGCGGACCTGCCCAGCATCACGGCCGACGCCAACCAGCTCTCGCAAATTTTGATGAATCTGCTGCTGAACGCGGCGCAAGCTACCGCGCCCGGCGGCAGGATCACGATTCTCGCCGACAAGGTGAAATTTGCCGAGCTGATCGAGCTGCGGGTGTGCGACACCGGCAGCGGTATTCCCTCTGACATTCTGCCCCATGTCTTTGAGCCGTTCTTCACCACCAAACGCGGCCGGGGAACAGGATTGGGATTGAGCATCACGCAAAGTTACGTGCGCAGCCACGGCGGCGACATTCAACTCGAGAGTATTTCCGGCTACGGCACCACGGTGCGCGTCACGCTGCCCATTCGTCAGGCCGGCAAGACCATGCAGCACAGTGATGAGGTTATCGTTTAGCCATGCCGCATTCCATCCTGATTGTCGATGACGAGGCGCTGACGCTGCGAACTATCGGGCGCGCGCTCACCACCGAAGGCTACGAGGTGCTGTCTGCCACCAGCGGAGAAGATGCGCTCAAGATCGTTGCCGAAGAGAAGCCCGACCTCGCGCTACTCGACGTCGTCCTGCCAGGAATCAACGGAATCGAAGTCCTGCGCCAGGCAAAGAAACTTTCGCCCGCAATGATCGTGGTGATGATGAGCGCGTATCACATGGTGGACCGCGCCGTGGAAGCTATGAAGCTGGGCGCCTATGACTATCTGATCAAGCCATTTCATCTCGCCGACATGGTCAACACGATTCAGCGCGCGGAAGAGATGCTGGCGCTGCGCGTGAGGGTCCGCGACACGGTGGAAACGGCCAAGGGCCGTTACGATTTCGGCCGCCTGGTCACGCAAAGCCCGGCGATGCGCGAGGTACTGGAGATGGCTCGCCGCGCGGCCGAGAGCGACCACACCACTATCCTGATTCAGGGCGAGAGCGGCACGGGCAAGGAAGTACTGGCGAAAGCGATCCATTACAACAGCCCGCGTGCGCAGGCGCCGATGATCGGGCTGAACTGCGCGGCACTTCCCGACACCCTGCTGGAGAGCGAACTGTTTGGCTACGAGCCGGGAGCGTTTACCGACGCGCGCCGCCGCAAAGAAGGACTGATTGAAAAAGCCTCAACCGGCACGCTTTTTCTCGACGAGATCGGCAATACCTCAGCCAGCCTACAAGCCAAACTATTACGCATGCTTGAGGAACGCAACTTCCTACGCTTGGGCGGTACTAAGCCGATTCAGGTCGATGTGCGGATTGTTGTTGCGACCAATAAGGTCCTGAAGGAAGCGGTCGCCCAAGGCGAGTTTCGCGAGGACCTGTATTATCGCTTGAATGTTCTGCCGCTGTTTATCCCGCCGCTGCGCGAACGGCGCGAGGACATTCTGCCGCTGGCGCTCGACATCATGCAGTTCTTCAATAAGGAGCTAAAGAAGAGCTTCGTCGGATTCACGCCGGCCGCCGCCGAGCTGTTGCAGAAATATCCCTGGCCGGGAAACATCCGCGAACTGCGCAATGTGATTGAGCGCACCATGATTCTGTCGAAGGACGATGAGATCGACGAAGAAGGGCTGCCCGAGGAAGTTCGCGACTATCACGAAGAGCCCGAACACGAGGAGATGTCGAACTCGTTCGACCTATCGCCGACGGGGGATCAATTCGTCAGCCTGAGAGAGCTCGAAGACCGCTACATTCGAGACGTGTTGAACGCCACCGGACAGAACAAAACGCACGCCGCCAGAATTCTCGGCATCCATCCCACCTCGCTGCTAAGACGGTTGAAAAAAACACACGAGTTCGTATAGCGCTTCTTGCACTACTGCAAAGTGCGACGGTAACCCTGCAAAACGCAGTAGTTAAGCCATCCCCTATTGGCACGGCTCCCCTATCTCCTTTAGAAGCACAGCCCTTTCCGGGAAGACGATTGCCCTCCACGTGCACAAGAAAAGGTGGAGCGCGATGCCATGGCGACGTACTCAGCAACACCGTTCGAAGCACGCGATCATCGTCAGCTCGCGCTCCACTCCGCGCCACGATCTTTCCTTCAGACCTCGAGCGGAGCAGGCAAGGAGGCCTTATGTCGATCTTATTTGTCCTGCTGACGTTCTTATTGATTCTTACCGTAATGTACTTCCGCCGTCCGGAAAGTGCGGCGAACGGGCTGCAAGTCGCGCCCGCCAAGCGAGTCGCAACGCCTGTGATGTTGAAGCAAGGCGGATTCGAAGTTCCAGAGGAATATTGCTTCCATCCCGGCCACACCTGGGTGGTGGACGAGGGCCGGCAAAACGCCCGCGTCGGCATCGATGCCTTTGCCGGCAACTTGCTGGGCAAGATCGATTCCATCGAAATTGCCGACTTGAACCGCTGGGTGCGCCAGGGGCAGCCGCTGTGCACCATAACGCGCGACGGCCGCAGCGTCGATATGCTGTGCCCCGTTGAGGGCGTGCTGGTTTCGGTGAACCATGAAGTCCTGAAGAACCCGAACCTCGCCATCGAAGACCCGTACCGGAACGGCTGGCTGTGCGCGATCAAAGCTCCCGAGCTGGCGACCAATATCAAGAACCTTCTGCAAGGCCCGATTGTGATGCCGTGGATGCAGAACAGCCTGGCGCGCGTGGCTGCGATGGTGCAGCAACTCACTCCCGCCCTAGCGCAAGACGGTGGCCTGCCGGTCAAGGGCCTGCTCTTCCAGGTTGACGCCGGTGTGCAGCAAAAACTGGTGACTGAATTCTTCCTGACCTAGAGCAGCCCGGCAAGGAGACCGGAGGACGTTATGGCACAAGAAAAAGGATTGCTCATCGACATCAAGCGCTGCATCGGTTGCCTGGGCTGCGAGACCGCCTGCAAGCAGCTCCACGGATTCGGCACCGACCCTGAACCAACTCTCTCCGACACCGCTTTCACGGTAGTCGAAGCGCGGGGCGACAAGTTCGTCCGCAAGCTTTGCATGCAGTGCGAAGATCCGGCCTGCGCATCGGCGTGTCCGGTGGAAGCCATCAGCAAGACCCGGCTTGGCCCCGTGGTCTACAACGCCGACAAGTGCATCGGCTGCCGCTATTGCATGCTGGCGTGCCCGTATCAGGTGCCCCGCTATCAGTGGACCAAGCTGGCGCCGTTCGTGAAGAAGTGCGATATGTGCGTCGACCGTATCAAAGCCGGCAAGTCGACAGCATGCGCCGAAGCGTGTCCGGTGCAGGCGACGATCTTCGGCAATCGTGACGCACTGATTAACGAGGCGTGGAGCCGCATTCGCGGCGACTCGTCGTATGTCCCGCATATTTATGGCGTCGAGGAACTCGGCGGAGGCAGTGTGCTGTTTATCTCCGACGTGCCCTTCGAGAAGCTGGGGTTCAAACCGGCCCCGACGGGCAACCAGCCCATGCCGACTCTTACCAGCAGCGCGCTGGGTGATTCGCCCAAAGTCGTCATCATCGGCGGCACCATTCTTTCCGCGCTGTACTGGGTTACGCAACGGCGGCGCGAAGTTGCGCTGGCGGAAGCCGAAGAGAAAGCCGTCATCACTAAGATGAAAGGAAGGAGCTAGCCATGCTCGCGCGAATCAAATCAGAAATCACTTTGTGGCGCACCATCGTAGCTATCATTCTTGTTACCGGCCTTTATGCGACTTATATTCGGTTCTTCGAGGGATTCAGGGCTAGCACCAATCTTAGCGACCAGATGCCATGGGGCCTGTGGGTGGGCCTGGGAACGCTCTGCGGCGTGGGATTATCGGCCGCCGGCTTCGGCATCAGCGCCGCGGTTTACCTTCTGGGCATGGAGCGCTACCGGCCGATCCTGCGCGCAGCGATTCTCATCTCGTTCCTCGGATACCTGACGGTCTGCGTCGGATATCTCTACGAAATCGGGTTACCGTGGCGCTTCTGGCATCCCATCGTGATGTGGAACCACCGCTCGGTGCTGTTCGATGTGTGCGTCTGCATCATGACCTATACCACCGTGCTTACGTTTGAGTTTGCACCCGCGGTCATCGAGAAGCTGCCGTGGAAGCGCTTCCGCGAGACGGTGCTGCACTACCACCATAAGATCCTGATCGGCGTGGTGCTGGCCGGCGTGCTGCTGTCCTCGATGCACCAATCGTTTCTCGGCGGGCTGTTCCTGATTACCCGTGGCAAGCTGCATCCGCTGTGGTATTCACCATACATGCATGCGATGTTCTACTTGTCGGCAATTCCGGCCGGGCTGGCGCTGACGGTGATGGCAATCTACCTCTGCATGCGCTCGCTGAACGTGCGCGTCGACTTCAGCATCCTCAGCGACTGCGGCCGGATGATCCAGTTGCTGCTGATCGTCTTCGCCTTCTTCAAGCTGCTGGATCTGATTGGCAACCAGGCGCTCGGTTACGCCTTCCAGTTCACCAATGAAGCGGGATACTTCTGGCTGGAGGTGTTGTTGTTCCTGGCGATACCGATCACGCTGCTCAGCTTTGAGAGCGTGCGCGAGAACCCGGAGCGGCTGTACTGGGCATGTGCTTTCGTGGTGGCGGGATTCATGGTCGACCGGCTGAATGTGTCGATCAATGCTTTGCAAACCGCGATGGGCACGCATTATGTGCCCAAGTGGAGCGAACTGGCGTCGAGCGTGCTGGTGATTGCCGCCGGAGTGATGGCATTCCGCTATGCGGTCATCTATCTGGACATACTTCCGAAAGCAGCGCCCAAGCCGCCGCAGCGCTGGATCTCGAATGCCGGGCTGGCGGCGCAAGCCTGAAGAGAAGTATGGGCAAGGCCAAGGTGTAGGATGCTGGCCTTGCCCATTCGCTTTTGTTAGTTACGGTGTGATCTCCCAGACGGTACCTCGACCATACATGCCGCCGTAAACGGTCGTTCCATAGATATTGCCGCTCGCATCCATGACCAGGGTGCTCCACGGATTGGTCCCATCGTTGTAGGCGAAATCGTGAATCGAGCTGTACAACCAACTGCCGTTGGAGGGTGTCAGCTTGAAAACGCTACCGTACCCGTACGCGCCGCCAGTCTCGATCATACCGTAAAGGTTGCCGGCTGCATCCATCACCAGATTTGTCGCGCTGCCAGTTCCGCAGCCCGTCGCGAATCCGGTCAGGCTATACAGCACGCAAAATGTCCATCCGCCACCCGAAGGGGTCAGCTCAAAGACCGTACCTGCGTCGTTCGAACCGCTGGTCGATGTCGTACCGTAGAGCTTGCCCGATCGATCAGACATCAGGCCGCCTAATGCACATGATCCGTCGGATCCAGCCTGAAAGGCGTGAAGAACGGTCTCGGTCCATTCCGCTACGGAGAAACTCAGTGTGTAGACTACACCGGCGCTGTGGGCACCGCCTCCCTGAGTCATGCCGTAGAGCGTCCCCGATGGGTCGGAGATCAAGCCCCCGGATGGAGCAACTCCGCCAATGCCCTGGGAGAAACTGTGGAGCAGGTTGAACGTCCACCCACCGCCCGAGGGACGGAGCTGGAAGGCTGTCCCAGAGCCATACGGCCCACAACTTGGCGCGACGCCATCGAGATTGCCTCCCGGATCGAGGACGAAGTTCGTGTCCGCATAACATCCATCCGGTCGTCCTGCAAACCGGTAAAGAACAGTCTCAAGCTAGGGGCAGGATATGGCTCGGCAGATTGTCGGAGCGGGCCTCAGCTTGAAAACCGTGCCGCAACCGCTTCCGTAACACCCATTCCCACCGCCGTACTCTGTCGTGCCGTAGAGGCTGCCATCCGGACCGAAAATCACATCCGCAGGATAAGTGCCGTCCTCCCCGCCCTGAAAGATGTAGAGTGTACTCAGGGCCCAGCCTGTTCCGGCATGCGACAACTTGAAGACGGTGTCGCCGGCGGCGCCATAAAGATTTCCTGCTGCATCTATGCTTAATCCCATCGGGGAATTTCCGCCAAAGTTGTAAAGCGCGCTAAATGTTTGCCCCATCGCGGGCTGCGCGGTGAGAGATAGGAACAAGAATAGGAATATGAGGAACAGCAGCGTGAGCATGATCACCAGCGTCACATTCGCTGGATTCCAGTTCATGCCGAAGAGTGAATTTCTAGGATGCCCTTTGGTGTGCATTGGCTTTCCTCCTTGCCATACAGCTCAACAGGAATGTGGGCCATGTGAGAGACAGGGCGCGCGTGGGCACTCGGGAGTACACGAATCGGAGGTCTTGTTCCTCGCGGGTGGGCGCGATCGGAACGGAGTGGAAACAAGGCCGGGAGTTCTTCTCCCGATACACCCACCAAAATTTCACGGTTTCAACGCTGACTTGTCAGTGATGAGTGACGCACGGCGCAGTGATATCAGCAAGGAGCGGGATCGTGTGGTCACCGGGCCGCCAGGATAGGCTGCATAGCTCAGTGCGATCCGAAGAAGGATTGGAACTCCTGGACCACTCTTCCCGGCAGCTCCCCGCGATTCGATTTCTGGAGCAAGCCATGTCCTGCGCCCTCAATGGCAACCAACTTCACCGGCGCTGAAATCAGTTTGATCGCGGCTTGAAGCTCGTCGATCGAGCCGAATGCGTCGCGAGTCCCGCTGATCAGCAGAGTGGGCGTCCGCAGGTTGGGTAAATGTGCGGTGCGCAATTGTGCAGGCCGTCCCGGCGGATGCAGCGGATATGACAAAAGAAGCAATCCTTCGACAAGCGCAGGCTCGGCCGCAACCAACGTGCTGGCTTGCCGTCCGCCGTAGGACACGCCGCCGAGAAACGCCCGCCCCGCAAACTTCTCTCGCATGAGCGTCACGGCGCGGCGCAGTCCGTCCTGATCGTGTTTAGCGTCGGAGGGAGACGGCGGTCCAGTCGGACGTCTCTGCCGAAATGGAAGATCGCAACGCAACGTGCTAAGGCCAGCCGCTGCAAACGCATCGGCCAGCGCCACCAGCAGCGGAGCATTGCAGTCTCCTCCCGCTCCGTGAGTAAGCACGATGAAATCGCCGCCATTGGCTTCTGCGCGATGAACAGAGCCGCACACCGGCGCTTCGCCTTGGAGGTCAACAAATGCTTCTGTCTTCATTTGGGTCACAGCCGATTATCGCCGAACGCGATTTCCGGAAAAACTGGAAAAAGGCGACCGACCGCTTCCTCGGTCGCCCTTTACTTTTGTGCAGCAAGTTATCGCCAAAGCCGCGATGTTGGCTATCGCCGGTAATTGCCGCACACGTTGACATGGGGCTTAGGTCCTCGCGCGCAACAGTCCGCGGAAGCGCTCACGATACGCCCAAGTCAAGAAGGCCCAGAGGATCACCTGGATTGCAACAAAGGGCAGCGCGGCCGGCTCGGCCAGAATATGGAAGATCAGAGCTTTCGCAATAACCGGAGCCAGAAAGGCCAAGGCGAGCGGGACGTAAAGATTCGCCAGCAGAAGCGCCGCTGCGGCTACTTCAAGAAAAGCAAAGAGAATCGCGTACGCGTGGCCGGTTGTAATAGTGCCGCTGATTTGCAGAACTCCCCTGCCGGTAAGCTCGGGCACCGGAAGGAAACCCAGGAACTCATTCGAGCCGAACGCCAGGAAGATCGCGCCCAGCAACAGGCGGGCGATCAAAATTGCAGACTTCATGACTTCCTCCGATCATGCGAAAGGCCTCAGATGACAAATCAGGTTGGGCGTTTTCGGCACGGCCAAAGCTGCGCCTTAACGCAGCACAGTTCGTAGTACGTCGTAAGCTGCCGAAAGGATTCGTCAAGCAGCGAAGATCTTGTAGAGCATCAGGTAGATCACCACGCCAGTCACGGAAACGTACATCCAGATGGCGAAAGTATAAGGCGCGATGGCCTTGTGCCGCGCGAACTTACCTTTCAGCGCGCGAGCCAGCGTGATCAGAACGAATGGCACAACGACGACGGCCAGGATGGTGTGCGAAGTCAGGATGGTGAAATACAGCAGCCGCGAAAAGCCGTGCCCGGCGAAGCGCGTCACCCCGGCGCGCAGCACCAGGTGATAGTACAGGTAGGAAATCAGGAAAAGTGTCGAGGTGACGAACGCCGCCAGCATCAGGCGCTTGTGCGCCTGCTCGCGACCGCGCTTGATGCAATACAGGCCCGATCCGATCAGCACTGCGCTGGAGCCGTTCAGTACTGCGTCGAGCGCGGGAAAGAATGTGGGACTCAATTGCATCATGCCGCGGGTTTGGTAGAGCGCCGGTTGGCCACCAGAAACGACAGTGCGAACATAATCAGCCCGAACAGCGTCAGCACCAAGAAGTTGCCGCTCAGCGACAGGTCCGTCGACTGCGCTCCAGGAAACAGCAGCGACCGCAGCGCCTCGGTTCCGTAGGTCAGGGGATTGACACGCATCAGCAGGCGAATCCAAAGCGACGCGCCGGAGAGCGGAAACAGCGATCCCGACAACAACCATAGCGGAATCAAAAACAGGTTGATGATGGCGTGGAAGGCTTGCGTTGAATCCATAGGCCAGGCGATGATGAAGCCCAGCCCGGTCAGCGAGAACGAGACGAGGAAGATGGTCAGCACCGTCAGCCCAAAGCTGGCGAGCGTGAAATGCACGCCCACAAACGGCGCGAACACGAGGAAGACGAGGCCTTGCAATGTCGCCAGCGTCGCCCCGCCCAATACTTTGCCCAACACGATGACCGAGCGGCTGACCGGCGCCACCAGCACGGAAAGCAGGAAACCCTTGTTGCGATCTTCGATGACTGACATCATGGTGAAGATGGCGGTGAACAACACGATCATGATGAGCGCGCCGGGAAAGAAGAACGCCAGATAATGTTGCCCGCCGGCGCCGCTCGATCGAAACGACGTACCAAAGCCTGAGCCGATGACGATCCAAAACAGCAGCGGCGACGCGATCACGCCAACCACCCGCGCGCGTTGCCGGTAGAAGCGAATAACTTCACGCCACCATAACGACAGAGATGGCAGCAGCATGCCCGCGCGAACGGGAGTCAGAGTTGCGGGAAAAGTTTGCGTGTGCGTTGCCATATTAATTACCACAGAGACACAGAGGCACAGAGGTTAAGACCAAACAGCAAATCGTCAACGAAAACTGATCGATCTCCTGCCATAGATTTGAACTTCTCATTCCGGTCAGTACTTGTGCAATCTTTCTGTGTCTCTGTGCCTCTGTGCTTCAAGAACTCCGTGCTCTTCGTGGTCAATCACTCTGCCGATTCAGCATCGCTTTCTTCGGTCCAGAAGCGATGTCCCGTCCGGCGGATGAAGACGTCTTCCAGGCTGGGCTTGTGCACGGAGACGCCGTCAATCTCGCCGGGAAACGCCTCAACCACGTCAGTCACGAAGCGGTGTCCGCTCTCGATCTCCAGCCGCACGCGATGATCCAGCACTGTCGGATGCAGCCCGAAGCGCTGTTCAATTCGTCGCGCCAGCGAGTCCGGTTCGTGCGACTCCAGCAAAATCACGTCGCCGCCGATTTCGCTCTTCAACTCCGCCGGGGTGCCCATCGCAACGACGCTGCCGTTGGCGTAAATGGCCAGCCGGTCGCAGCGCTCGGCTTCTTCCATCAAGTGCGTCGTCACCAGCACGGTCACGCGCTCTTCGTCGCGCAGAATCTGGAGATACTGCCAGAGGTCGCGGCGCGCGCCGGGATCGAGTCCGGTGGTGGGCTCGTCCAGCAGCAACACCGACGGGTGATGCAGCAGCCCCTTGCCCAGTTCCAACCGGCGCTGCATGCCGCCGGAAAATGTCTCGGCTTTTTCCTTGGCGCGGTCGGCCAGGCCAACGCGGTTGAGCATCTCATTCACGCGCTTTTTCAGCGCTGCGCCGCGCAGTCCGTAGATGTGGCCGATCAGCATCAGGTTCTCTTCCGCTGAGAGCTTGATGTCGATGCTCTGCGCCTGAAAGACCACTCCGATGTTGCGGCGCACCAAGGCAGGCTCGCGTGCGACATCGTGCCCCATGATCAGGGCGCGCCCGCCGGATGGCAGCATCAAGGTGGAAAGAATGCGGAAGGTCGTGGTCTTGCCGCTGCCGTTGGGACCAAGCAGCCCAAAGATTTCCGCCGGGCGAACGTCAAACGATACGCCCGCCAACGCAACTCGATCTCCGTACTGATGACGCAGCGCCTGCAATTGAATAACGGAATCCGCAGCGGCATCCGAGGTTTCCACGATCGGCTGATGAAGAGTATTAGAAGCGGTCATGAGGGCCACAGATGATTCTATATGGCGCGGAGAGGCTGGTCGAACGGGCGGACGTCCCCGCCCCTTCGACTCCGCTCAGGG
>Ga0302325_10012267_pt1 | contig 18396 bp, 11 predicted proteins | sample Palsa_T0_2_FD_201948 | JGI IMG/M metagenome (GOLD analysis project Ga0302325, IMG submission 201948) | Peat permafrost microbial communities from Stordalen Mire near Abisko, Sweden - Palsa_T0_2 | ecosystem: Environmental > Terrestrial > Soil > Palsa > Peat permafrost | place: Sweden: Abisko...
TCCTTATGTTGGGCAGCCAATCCTGGCTGCAGCCGGCTTTCAGCCGGCTACTTCTCAAAAAGTTCATATTCCATTACCGCCGTGCACCAACATCCCAAGCAGTCCCGGCGATTTCCTTAAGATCCCAACCGCGCCGATACTCGCGGCTCAGATACTGGTTCGCCTCCTGGCAATTGGTGACCCGAAACTCGAGCGGATCCCATTCGATGCGGTGACCCACTCGCAAGGCGACGTTGCCTAATTGGTATGCCTCGGTGAAAGGTCCGGCATAGCCGAAGTGGCAGGGCGCCTGCTTTCCGGCTTTAACCGCCGTCGCAAAATCCTTGTGGACCTCCTCCCTGCCCCATTCCCGTTGCGGCGGTGGCGGAAGCGGCTCAGCGCCGGTCCCGGCGAACGGTCCACGCCCGGCCGGATAGCTGCCCTTAGTCCCGATCCACACCATGCCTCCCTGACCGCCGCGCAGAGGCGCCACCGGAGCCCCCGGCGCCGTTGCTGGAGCCGCCGCGCCCGGCGCCCGCATTGACTCGGGCAGTGACAGGTTGCCGTCATACCAATAGACAGAAAGCTTAGGATGGACGCCGCGCGCCGCCCAGTCGAAGCGCATGATGGTCCAATCCGGATACATTTCCTTCTTCATTCCGGAAGTATCCACAACCTCCACGGCCGAAGGCGCACCCAAATCGAGAGACAGAAAGATCACATTCATGGCGTGGGGAGCGATATCGCCGAGCGCGCCGCTGCCGAAATTCCACCATCCGCGCCAGACGAACGGATGAAACATTGTGCCCTCATTGGCAAACTGGCGCGCCTTGCCGGGGCTGTATACCGAATGTCCTTGCGGCCATTTGGCTTGAAACGGCTGCAAAGCCGCCGTGCCCAGCCACAGATCCCAATTGAGATTGGCAGGCACGGGATCTTCGCCCGCCGGACGATCGTAACCCTGCGGCCAGATCGGGCGATCGGTGGTCATGTGGATTTCCGTAATCTCACCCAGCGCGCCGGACTGGATCAGTTCCGCGGTCCGTAGGGTCCTCGGTTCGGCGCTGGTCTGTGTGCCCATTTGCGTGATCACTTTGGTCTCAGCCGCCACCCGCGCCATGATTCTGGCTTCGTGAACCGATTTGCACAGCGGCTTCTGACAGTAGACGTTCAGGCCGTGGCGCATGGCGAACACACTGATGTAGGCGTGATTGTGATCGGGTACGGCGACCACTACGCCATCCAATTTCTCTTTTTCGATCATCTTGCGGAAATCGGTATATTTCCGGGCGCCCGGATATTCCGCGCCGCGCTTATCCAGAATGGTGGAATCCACGTCGCATATCGCCGCGATGTTTTCGCCCAGTCCATTGAAGGTTTTCGCGTCAACCCCACCCATCCCGGTGAGGCCGATCACACCTATGTTCAGCTTATCGTTCGCCGCATACCCGCGCGCTAGGCCGGCCGGCAGGATCATGAAAGTCGCGGCCGCCTTCAAAGACTGGCGGCGCGTAATCGCTTTTCCGTTTTCGATTTGTTCCATATCGCGTACCTCCTACTGCGGGCTTCTCAACGGGGAAGCTCGCCTCGTCAATTCACAACAACCGAGGAGCCGTGGGGATTCTATATCTCTCCATTTCGCATCGCCAGAGCGATTCCTCCAAAAAGACCCGCCTTGTCGCCCAGAACCGAGTTTTCAATCGAGACGTCATCCACCGGGAACATGCGCACACGACAACAAACGGTGGTCCTTACCGTGTCGATCAGCAACGCGCCGGTGGCCGCCACTCCGCCGCCCAGAACCACAAGATTCGGATGCAGCGCGGTCACCATATTAGCGACCCCAATGCCCAGATAGCTCGCGGCGCGGACGATGGCTTCCCGGATCGCTTCGTCGCCGGCGGCAGCCGCGGCCGCCATGGACTTCGGGTTGACTTCCTCGATTCTGCCGTCCGTCATTTCATAAAGTCTGGGCGCCATGCCGGTAAGCAGCATGCGCACTCCTTCCGCGGTGATCGCAGGGCCGCTGGCCAACGCCTCCAGGCAACCGTGGTTGCCGCAACCGCACAACGGTCCGTCGGGAAGAATGGTCTGATGCCCCAATTCGCCGGCGGCGCCCAGCGGTCCCAGGCGAAGTCTGCCATCCACTACGATCCCTCCGCCGATACCCGTCCCGATGGCTACGAAAACCATCGTGCCGGTTTTGCAGGTCAACCCGAACGTCATCTCGCCCAACGTGGCGATGCGCACATCGTTCAACAGGTAAACCGGGCATTCCAGTCTGCCGTTCAGAAACTGCGCCACCGCGACGCCACGCCATTGCGTCGCGAGATTGGGCAGAAACAGTGTAGTCCCCTTCGCCCGATCAACCAACCCAGGCGCACCCATTCCCACCGCGTCCGGCCTCTCGCCAATCTCTTCCGCCATGGCTTCCAGCGTGGCCACAATCCGGCCCAGAATCGCGTCGGGGCACTGATTCGGAAGCGTCGGTATGGTGCGCTCCACCAGCATCGCGCCATCAGCCGACGCCAACGCGCACGCCGTGTTGGTGCCCCCCAGATCGATGCTCGCCAAAATGCGCGCCACTCAGATTGGCCCTTCGCCAATATCCAGGAACTTGCCTGCCGCAATCGACTCCGATTGAATGCCGGTCAAACGGTTCTGAAACTCGTACGCGGCCCCGCGATAGAGCGTGCGCTCATACCATAGCGGTCTGCGAACGGTTAAGTATCCAACCGAAGTGACTAACATGCCCGCCTCACCATCGCGGACCTGCAAGGCGCGCGCGTCGGAGCCGCGAATATTCACCGCGCGAATGCTTTCATCGGCGAATTCGATGGGCAGTTGATAGCGCTGCAGCCACACCGCGTAGATTGACCCCGCGGCATCCGTCTCGGTCAGGCCGGGACAGTACTTGGCGACCACATAGCGTCTCTCCAGAATCACCGGCCGGGAGTCAGCGAGCCGCAGCCGCTCCATATAGAACAGCGAGTCTCCCGCACGGGCTTCCAGAATGTCCGGCACCTCGTCGAGCACGTCTTTCACGGCGACACTGGCAAACTGCAGCACTTGCGTACTCGGCTGCTTGCCGGCACTGATGGCTTTATCGGTAAAGCTGACCAGCGCCCGCAGATTATAATCGAGAGCCTGGCCTTGTACGAACGTGCCGACGCCCTTGCGAAATTCCAGCAAGCCCTCGGAAACCAGGTTGGATAGAGCCTTATTGGCGGTGGCGCGGCTAACGCCGTAGCGCTCGCAGATCTGGCGCTCCGTCAGAAATTTGCTGCCTACCGCGCACTCTCCCGACGTAACTAGCACACGCAGATGGCCGTTGAGTTGCTGATACATCGGCTCTTTTACGAGTGCGGAGCCCATGTGGCTATGCCTCCATGCAACCTTTCCTTTATCGCTCATGTGAGGCTCGCAAGTCAACCTTTTTTGATGGCTTGATTTGCACTCTGGCTTTCCCCGGGAAACAGCTTAGCCCCGGTTTTCCGCCTGTCGCCGACTTCTCTGAGGCTGCGATCAAGTCCAACGCGCCGTGTTCTTCCACGCCAAAATAGATCTCAGGCTGTTTTTTTGCTTGACACAGGTTTGGAATGCATGATAAATAATAACCCAACGTGGTGGATGAGCCACGTTACCTCTGGCGGCCCCGTGGGCCAATCACTACGAAAGCCGGAAAACAAGAGGAAAGGATTTTCTCGATGTCCACGTACCAGACAATCGTGTTTACCTTGGTAGCCACTGCGGGTCTCTGCTTCGCGCAAGACCGCGGCACCATTCGGGGAACTGTAACTGACCCTACGGGTGCAAGCGTACCGGGGGCCAATGTCACCGCAAAGAACCTACAAACCGGTCTCAGCGAGACCGCCAAGACATCCGGCGACGGCGTCTATACCATTCCTTATCTGCCGGTTGGCAACTACAGCGTCACCACGGAAAAAAATGGCTTCCGAAAATTCGAGGTTGACAACGTTCGCGTAGATGTGAACTCCGACGTGCCAATCAACGTGCAACTGCCCATCGGCTCGGTGGACCAGACGGTTGAGGTATCCGCCGCGACGCCCATGTTGGAAGTGACTGGTGAGAATATGGGCAAAACTCTAACGGCGCAGGCTATCCAGGATCTTCCGTTGAGCATTAGCGGAGGGTTGCGGAGCACCGAATCGTTCGTGATCCTGACACCCGGCGTCATTGGCGCCACCTCAAACCCGCGTATCGGCGGTGGACTAGCCTCTGGACAGAGCTTGCAATTAGACGGCGCGGAGTCAAACAGCGAGCGCCGCAACGACAACGCCATGACCGGCGTCAGTGTGGAGGGCGTGGAAGAGTTCAAAGTTCAGAGCTCCGGCTATTCCGCCGAATATGGCCGCACCTCCGACGGCGTGATCAACTGGGCGACCAAATCCGGAACCAACTCCCTGCACGGCGACTGGTTCACTTTCGGAATCAATGAGTTTTTCAACGCCCGCGGATACACCTTCACCCCCACCGAAAGGCCGGTCAATCGCCAGTGGAACAACGGCGGCACCCTCGGCGGCCCCATCTATATCCCCAAGGTGTTCGACGGCCGCAACAAGGCGTTTTTCTTCTTCACTTATGAACGATACGACCAGCGGATCGGCCGCTCCACCAGCCTCACCACGGTCCCTGTGGATGCCTGGCGCGAGGGCGATTTCCGCTCCGACGTTACCTCAACGGGGCAAATGATTCCGATCTACGACCCGTTCGACGCCAGCGGAAATATCATCGCCAACGCGGCCAACCGGCAGCAGATTCAATGCAACGGCGTGTTGAACGTGATTTGCCCCAATCGGATTACGCCGCTCGCACAAGAGCTGCTCGCGCTGCTGCCACAGCCGGACAATCCCGGCCTGCTCACGAACAATATCCGCTCAGACCATGGCTCCACGGGCACATCGGCCGTGCCCTCGATCAAAGGCGATTACGTGTTCAGCCCGAAGAACCGCATGAGCGTCTTCTTCAGCCGCTACAACAACCCGGCTACACTTTACCAGGACACGGTGGCGGGCGTTCCCCCGAGCGGTGGATGGGGCACCACCACCCTCATCCAGTACGCCCGGATCAACGACGACCACGTCATCTCCTCCAATTTGCTGAACCACATGACATTCGGCTTTAATCACCGCCACCTTCTAGAGAATCCCACTAACATCTCCTCGCTGGAACAGAGCAACGCGTTAGGGCAGTCTACCTATGCTCCCGGCAACCCGACTCCCTGGCAATCCGGAAGAATGACCAACTTCGGCACCGCCGGCGGCGTCGCCTTTGGCACCTTCGTCGATACCGATTCCCGCCAAAGAACCTGGAACTATAAGGAGCAGTTGGCTTGGCTGAAGGGAAAACACAGCCTGAAGTTCGGCTTCGACTATATCCGCCAGCTCTATCGCCGCCTCGACTATAACGACGCCTTCGGCACGGTCAATTGGTCGGCAACCGCGACTGGCAACCCCAATGTCAACGGAACCAACGGCTCTGACTTGGCAGCCATGCTGCTTGGAGTATCGAGCGGCGGCACCTTCCGCTACCCCGATGACACCACTTACCAGTGGCCTTACTATGCCTGGTACGTTCAAGACGATATCAAACTCAGCTCGCGGCTCACTGTCAATATCGGGCTTCGCTATGAGTTACCTATCCCGAAGCAGGAAAGGGATCTTCACAACAGTAACTTCTGTCCCACCTGTCCCAACCCCGATGCGGGCGGCTTGCTGGGAGCCATGGTCTATGCCGGCATCAACGGCCAACCGGACCGGTTTGGATTGACGCGTCACAACGCCGTAGGACCGCGTCTGGGATTTGCCTATCAGCTCTCGCCGAAGACGGTGGTCCGCGCAGGTAGCTCCATCTATTACCAACCCCCGCGCGAAGATGGCAATGCCGACAACGGCACTCAGGGCTATGCAGGAACCTACAGCCCGCCGTCTAACTACTACTCCACGGGCATCTCCATGCTTGCCCAAAACTTCACCCCGGGCAATCCACTGTATAGCCAGCAGGGGTTCCTGCCTTTCGCGGCCGCAGTAAAGGCGAACCTGCCGGTGGTCGCGGATGTCAATAGCATCCAGCTCTTTGGCACGCCATATTGGTATCTTCCAGGCGCCGGCCGGACTCCCTACTTCGGCGATTGGAACCTCACCATCGAGCGTATGCTCAGTAAGTCTTCCGTGTTCCGCGTGAGTTATCACGGCACCGTCGGGGTCCGGCTGCTGACCGACGATCAACAATCCACGTTGAATGATCTTGATCCTAAGTACATTCCCATTTACGGAAGCCTTCTGAGCCAGCCTCTCAGCTCGCTGCTAAGCACTCCGTCAACCGCGGCTACACTCGCCGCCAATGGGTTCCATTTACCGTTCACTTCGTGCGGCAATCCTAACTGCCCCTACACGTCTTATCCGCTCAACCTCACGCTATCACAGGCGCTTCGCCCTTACCCGCAGTACAGCGGGATTGACGCGCACGCGGGCGCTAACAACGATGGGCATCTCACGTTCAACGCACTGGAGGCCAGTTTCGATCATCGCTTCAGCCACGGCCTCTACGTTATCGCCAACTACACCTTCGCTAAGACGATCAATAACGCCGATAACGAGGACTCCGACAATGGCGACAGCGGCACCGTGCAGGATCCTTTCAACCGCAGGTTGGACAAGGCTGTCTCTGACCAGGACACCAGACACAACATACACATCGCTTACGTCTATGAATTGCCGGTTGGAAAGGGCAAGCCGTTCCTGAGCAATATGCCCAAGGTAGCCAATGCGGTCTTCGGTAACTGGCGAGTGTCGGCCATTCATACGTATGTCTCCGGGCAACCGTTGCAGATCACTTGCAGCCAGAACATGTACGGAGCGGCCGGCACCACGCGGTGCAGCTACGCTCCGGGCGCCGGTACTACCATCCCATTGATCAATCCGGCCTGGAACAGCAGCCCCACAGTGGCCTATAGCGTTCCTTACCTCAACCCCGGCGCTTTCGTCCAACCGGCCAACGGAGTGTTTGGCAACACGCCACGCTATCTTGACCAGCTTCGCGGACCCTGGACGGTGAACGAGGATGCCGCTATCCTGAAAAACCTCCATATCTCGGAGAAGAAGTATTTCGAGATTCGCGCCACCGCGACCGACGTACTGAACCGGCACGTGATCAACACCACCCCCACCACGTCGTTTTCAAGTTCGACCTTCGGTTACCTGACCTCGGCTCAATTCAACAGCCCGCGGTCGGTACAATTCGGCTTGAAGTTTATCTTCTGACCACGGATGTTGACGATGGATCGCGGCGGGCGCATTCCCGCGGTATATGCGCCTGCCGCGTCTCTCGTTGCCCTCTCTAACGAAAGGAACTCAATCATGCAACAAGATCCGAAGCCATCCACGCGGCGGAATTTCTTGAACCAGGCATCCGCCGCCGCTGCTGTCTTGTCGAGCGCTGCATTAGCATCCGCCAAATCGCAGAAGACCATCAAGCCCGGCGTATCCGCCCGCTCTGCCTCGCGCGTGGTCGGCGCTAACGACCGCATTAACGTCGGCATGATCGGACTGGGCGGCATGGGCACGGTCCATCTGCGGGCGTTCATGAAGCAGACAGACGACGAGAAAGACATTAGTATCGTGGCAGTCAGCGATATCTACACCATGCGCAAGCAACGCGCTCGTGACATCGCCAAACTGACTGACAAGGATGTGCATCACGAATACCGCGACCTGCTGGCCCGTAATGACGTGGATGCCGTCCTGATTGCCGCCCCCGACCACTGGCATGGGCAGATGGCCCTGGACGCCCTGGCGGCGGGTAAAGATGTGTACCTCGAAAAGCCCATGACCCACACGCTGGAAGAGGCGCGCGCCATCGTGGATGCGGTGAAAAAGTACGACCGCATCCTGCAGGTGGGCAACCAGGGGCTCTCGGCTCCCAGCACCCACAAATCCAAAGAGATTATCGACGCCGGAGAGATCGGGCCGGTATTGTGCGCGCAAGCAACCTCGGCCCGCAACTCCTTGCTGGGAGAGTGGAACTACCATGTAGACGCGGAAGGCACGCCGCAGAATATCGATTGGACGCGGTGGCTCGGCTCTGCGCCGAAGCGGCCGTTCAGCGCCGACCGGTATTTCCGCTTCCGCAAGTATTGGGATTACTCCGGCGGCATTGCAACCGATCTGTTCTTCCACAGCCTGGGACCGATTCTGTATCCCATGGGCGCCCAGTTCCCTACGCGCGTGACCGGGTCCGGAGGCATCTACGTGCATAAGGATCGCGAGGTGCCCGATACTTACGCGACCACCATCGAATATCCCAATTTCTATATAGAGATGTCAGGCTCAATGGCCAACGCGGCTATGGGCCAATATCACCGGCAGGCCATCTACGGCCACAAGGGTACTCTGGTCATCGAGCGCAACCAGGTATTGGTATACCCTGAGACTTATCCCGAGTTACAAGCAGCGCTGCGGCCGCAGGGTCAGACCGCGGCGCAAGCCGGACGTCCGGCCGTCCCGGAGCCAAAGGCTTACGATCTGCCGCCGGTGGTCCCTCAGCGCGACGCCCGGACGCCGCACACTACCAATTTCTTCGCCTGCGTCCGCTCGCGCAAGCAGCCCAACGCGCCTGCCGAACTCGGATATCAGATCATCGCGGCAATCAAGTTGGGTGTATATGCGTACCGCGAAGGCAAGACGAAACTATTCGACCCGAAGTCGCAGACTGTGATCGAGAAAGCGCCCCCGCGGCCTTCTTATGAAGGCGACGGCAAGAACCACACCGTCGACGCGCAGGGGCAGATCACGTAAAGTTGAGGAGAATGAGATGAGACGAATTTTGGCTCGATTGTGCCTGTTGGCGTTCCTAGTATCCCTGCCTGTTGCCGCGCAGGAATACAAAATCGCCGTGGTAAGCATGCTGCATGCGCACGTCTGGCTGCACCTGGGCGACATGTTGGAAGGACACAATGCCAAACTGGTTGGCGTTGCCGAGACGTTGCCGGAGCTGCTGCAGCGCGCCAAGCGGACCGATCAGATTCCGCAATCCACGAAAACCAGGCCGGGCGTGCCCGAGAACCTCTTCTTCGCCGATTGGAAAAAGATGATCGACGAGACCAAGCCCGACATCGTCTGGGCCTTCACGCCGACCAACGAACATGTAGACGTGGTGCGGTACTGCGCGCCGCGCGGCATTCACGTCATCATGGAAAAGCCGTTGGCCGCGACTTATCAGGAAGCGCTCGAGATTCAGGCCCTGGCTAAGAAATACAATATTCTGGCGCTGGCTAACTATGGCTCCACTTGGCAGGCTGCGAGTTATGCGGTCAAAGCAGCCGTGGATGCGGGCGAAATCGGCCCGGTATGGCGCCTCCACGCGGTCCAGGGCTCCGGCGGCCCGGGCGACCCAAAGACATCTTCGTTCGTCAAGTGGCTGGCCGACCCGGTGCAGAATGGCGGCGGCGCGCTGATCGATTTCGGCTGCTACATCGTGAATTGGAGCGTGTGGCTGAAGGGCATGCCCGAGAGCGTATACGCCACCGCCAATCACTTGAAACCGGACCTGTATCCCAAGGTGGAAGATAACGCCACTGTCGTCCTGAACTACAAGGACGGAGTCGCCATCCTCGAAGCCAGTTGGGATCTGCCGCCGGCGCAGCGCGTCGGCAATGAGGTATACGGGATGAAGGGCAGCATCGTCGGAGGCGTCGTTCGCAAAGCCGGCCAGCCCGGCGCCACGCAAACGGGCGGCCGGAGCGTGCCACAGGGCGACCCGCTCGAAGTCACTCCGCTCCCGCCCGAGCGCTCTGAACCCATCGCCTATATGGTGGATCACATCCGTCATAAGCAGCCACTCGATGGGCCGTCGGCGCTCGACCTCAACGTAGCCGTTCAGGAAGTGCTCGAAGCTGCTAAGATCTCTATCAAAACCGGCAAGGCGGTTTCACTTCCGCTCAAGCCATAATGGTAGTGCGTGAAGTCCGCACCGGCTCCACGCGGCTAACTGGCTGTGCGACGTGGCTGTGCGACAGAGGTCAAACAACGCATGGACTATACATATCTCGAAATTGCGAAAATGATCGATCATTCGCTGCTCAATCCGATTCTGACGGATCAGGAGCTTGAGGCCGGGTGCCATTTGGCGCTGACCTACGATGTGGCTTCCGCCTGCGTGAAGCCTTACTACACCAAGAGGTGCGCCGAGCTGCTGGCCGGCAGCACCGTAGCGGCCAGTACCGTGATTGGTTTCCCGCACGGCGGTCACTTAACGAAAGTCAAAATGGCCGAGGCCGAGCAGGCTCTCTCCGATGGAGGCTCCGAGCTGGATATGGTCGTGAATATCGGCAAAGTACTCAGCGCGGGCTGGGACTATGTTCGCGATGACATCCGTGCCGTGACCGATCTGACTCATCAGGGAGACGCGATCGTCAAAGTGATTTTTGAGAACTGCTACTTGCAGGATGCGGACAAGATCCGTCTGTGCGAGATCTGCGCGGAAGTGGGCGCCGATTTCGTAAAGACATCCACAGGATTTGGGAGCGGCGGCGCGACCATCGCGGACCTTAAACTTATGCGCAAGCATTCGCCGCCCCACATTCGCATCAAATCTGCGGGCGGCGTACGCACTCTGGACGCCTTACTCGAGGTCCGGTCGATCGGTGTTTCGCGGTCAGGCGCCACACGAACCAGTGAGATGTTGGACGAGTGCAAACGCCGGCTGGCCGCTTCGGAATTGCAACCAATAGCCCAGGCAACTGTGGTAGAGAGGACGACCAATGAAGGAATTACATCCTCGTAAGTGGCTCGCGCTCGCGGGCGCGATTGTTGCGGGAGTCTTGTGTCTCGCGATCCGTTCCACCGCGACGGGCCTCGCCGATGCGACGCCCTTCGCCGACGTGACAGACCAGCCGCCAAGGGAGCTGGTATTCGTCCCGGTGAAGGTGGATGGCCCGGTGCACGACCCCGCGAAGCACACTTACTGGTTCGGGCCGTTTGCGGAATGTGCTTCCGTGCTCGATATTGACGGCGACGGCAAACTCGACATCGCTGCCGGCAGGAATTACTATCTCGCGCCCAATTGGACTAAGCACACGGACTATCGCGACGGCGCACAGACCAACGGACCGGATGTGGATGATAATTACGAGTCCACGATGGACGTCAACGGTGACGGCCGCATGGACGTGATCAGTTCCGGCTGGATGCTGAAACAGGGTATCTATTGGTATGAGAACTCGGGCAAACCCGGTGTGAAGTGGAATTCCCACACCATTCTTGCGGCGGACGGGCTGGAGGGAATGGTGGTTGGAAATCTCGCCGGTCACGGGGATAAGGACCTGCTGGTGAACTATTATGCCAAGAGGCCCGGCCGCAGCCTGATCTGGATGGAGCACCTCAACCACGCCCCCTGGTTCCAGCAGCACGTGTTGGGGCCGGAAGGCGTCGGCGTCAGCCACGGCAGCGGCATCGGCGATATCAACGGCGACGGCCGCAACGACATCGTGACCGCTTCCGGATGGTTCGAAGCGCCTGCGCATCCGGCCGCAGAGCCGTGGATCTGGCACCCCGATTACCAATTCGGCGGAAGCGGCGGCGCCGGACTGCCGATACTGATTACCGATGTGAACGGCGATGGTCTCAACGACATTATCATGGGCTCGCCGCACGGTTACGGCCTGGTCTGGTTTGAACAAAAGATGGAAAACGGCAAGCGTTCGTTCGTACAACACGCAATCGAAACCGACTTCCCCACGTTTCACACCATGGTGTTGGCAGACCTGGACGGCGATGGCAAGCCGGAGCTGATCACCGGCAAACAATTGCTGGCGCATAATGGCGGCGACGTCGGCGCGCTGGAACCGGTGTTCCTCTTCTATTACAAGTTTCAGAACGGCCATTTCGAGCGGCACATCCTGTCTTACAGTTATCTCGAGCCATACTTCGCCAAGGGTAACAACGAGCCTCCGCCTAACTATGTGATTGGCACCGGCATGCGGCTGAACGTAGCGGATATGGATGGCGATGGGAAGCCGGACATCGTTGTGGCTTGCCGAACGGGTCTGTATATCTTCTTTAATAAGGGATATTCGCCCAAAACGCGCAACGCCGATTTCCTGCCTGCGCGAAATTCCTACCCTGGCAACGTAGAGTGGGAAGCCCCGCGGCCCGCTCCGCAGACGGATAGCCAGGGTTACATCTCGCTGTTCAACGGACGCGATTTGACTAACTGGCAACCAGCCTCTAATTGGACAGTGGAAGATGGCGTTCTAACATTGAAGAACCGTACAGATCATCAGGAACACAACGACAATTATCTGTGGACTCCAAGAACCTATGGGGATTTCATAGTTGACCTTGACTTCAAAGTGACCCAGGGAACCAACAGCGGCGTTTTTCTTCGTACCTCCGACCCGAAGGATCCGGTGCCGACGGGAATCGAAATCCAGATAGCCAGTGCTCCCCCCGGCCGGCCGTTGGGCAGGGGCAGCGTAGGCGGTATCTACGACATGGTGGCGCCGGCAATCAACCCGCTCAAGCCCGACGACTGGAACCACTACACCATCACTTGCCAAGGGCCCAAAATCACGGTAGTCATGAACGGGCAACTGGTGAGCGAAGCCAATCTGGATCTATGGACGGAGGCCCGCAAAAATCCGGATGGGTCGCCGAACAAATTCGACCGGCCCGTCAAGGATTTCGCGCGCCGGGGTTATCTCGGCCTGCAGGATCATGGCACGCCGGTCTGGTATCGTAACATTCGTATCAAACCGCTGGACGCCGGCCGGTAGCGTTGCCGGTATCATTGAAGACGCGAATCGGGAGCCATAAATGAAGGCGCAACTGTACCTCTTGACGATGTTTCTGGGCGTCGTGCTGGCCGTCCATCTGGCGATGAATGGCAGGGTTGGCAGTGTGCTGAACAATGCTCGCGTCGGCAACGCTCTGTTTTGGTGCATCGGCGCCTTGGCGGCGTTGACGATCGGCCTCACCGGTTGGCAAGAGGGCGCATTGAGTCCGCTCAAAGACGTCCATCCGCTGCTGCTGACGGCTGGAGTTTTCGGCGCCTGCCTGGTATTCGCGATCGCCTGGCTGATTCCGCAGGTAGGGGCCGGCCCCGTAATGATCACTCTATTGGCCGGTCAAGTGATTGGCGGACTGTTGCTTTCGCACTTCGGCTGGTTGGGCTCGCCAGCGCAACCAATCAGCGTAGCCAAGGTCTTGGGCGTTCTGATTATGATTGGCGGCGTGGTGCTTGCCACTTACAGTAAGTGAAGCGGCGCTGAGTCAATTTGGTGCAGGCGTCTCGGACATGAGAAAAATCAGGCTGGGAAGCTCGGGTTTAGAGGTCAGTGCGTTGTGTCTGGGAACGGATTCGCTCGGCAGCAAGATAGACCGCCAGACTTCTTTCCAATTGCTTGACCTCTTCCGGGAAAACGGCGGTTCCTTCATCGACACCGGGAATTTTTATGCTGCCTGGCTGCCCGGATGCGCCGGCGGCGAGAGCGAGACTACCATCGGTCTGTGGATGAAGGAACGGGGCGCGCGCCAAGACATGGTGATCGCTTCCAAGCTCGGGTTTGACTATCCCGGTTGCGAAGGCGGCCTCAGCGCGGCCGAAATCGAGCAGGAGTGCGATAAGTCGCTGCGCCGGCTTGGAACCGATGCGCTCGACCTGTATTATGCCCACCGCGATGACTCGCAAACACCCCTGGAAGAGACCATGGAGGCGTTCGACCGCTTGATCCGCGCCGGCAAAGTGAGGGCGATCGGAGCCAGCAACCTGAAGGTATGGCGGATCGCGGAAGCCAATATGACTGCCGACGCTCATGGGTGGGCGCCCTATTGCGTGGTCGAGCAGAGACACACCTATCTGCGCCCTCGCCATGGTGCGGATTTCGGGCCTCAAGTCTGTATCAATGAGGATCTGAAGGATTACTGCCGGGCAAGGTCCGTCGCGTTGATCGGCTACTCGGTTCTTCTTCAAGGGGCGTACACGCGCGCGGACCGGCCAGTCCCGGCGCAGTACGCCGGTCCGGAAGCTTCCGAACGGCTCGCGGTTTTGAAGGGCATGTCCCAAGAGACGGGCGCCACTGAAAGTCAGTTGGTGATTGCCTGGATGCTGTACAGTGACCCTCCGGTACTTCCGATCGTGGCAGGCAGCCGTCCCGAGCAGTTAGCGGAGAATATCGGGGCGCTCGACATCAACCTGAATGAGGATCAGATCAAACGGTTGGACACCGCTGGTAATCCCGGGATCAAGCAGGCATGGTTGCGATGATCGGAAAGTCGTGGCGCACGCACTCCTGCGTGCAGCGTTCACACTCGCGTGAACGCGCTTCGGTCTTCGCGCGAGGCGCAAAGAGGCAGAGCAAGACGTGAAAACCGGAGGCAATCGATGTCGATGAGAAAGGCGCAACTCCGGGTTGCCTCCGCCTCTCCGCGCCTCCGCGTTAAGAGTCACAGGCCCCGCGCGAACATATCTGACAGGAAGCGGTCTAGCCGTCTCACCAACCCGCACTTGCTGGCAGCAGCCGCTCTCTGTGCTGCCGCACTGGTAACCTATTCGAATTCGTTTCAAGCCGGCTTTACGCTCGATAACAAGATTCTGCTCCTGCAGGATCCCCGGATCAGGAATGCGTCCGCGGTGAACATCGGCCTGATCTTCGAGCACACTTATTGGTGGCCCCATGGCGAAAGTTATCTTTACCGCCCGTTCGCCACGCTCTCTTACCTCTTCAACTATGCCATTCTCGGTAATGCGGAGCGCGCCCCTGGGTATCACTCGATCAACTTACTTCTGCACGCGGTCAACGTCTTGCTGGCATACAGTTTGGCGCATCGGCTGATCCGGCGCTTTTGGCCTGCTGTCTTCGTAGCAGGACTCTGGGCGGTGCACCCCGTATTGACGGAATCGGTAACAAACATTGTAGGCCGTCCCGACCTGCTGGCCGCGGGTTCGATTCTAAGCGGACTGCTGATGAGTCTCAAAGCTGCCGAAAGTAATGGCGCGCGGCGCCTCGCATGGCTCGCCGGAGTAATGGCTGTAACCGCGGTCGGAATCTTCTCGAAAGAGAGCGCCGCCGCGATTGTGGGCATAATTGTCGCTTATGCGCTGGTCTGGAGGAAGGAAGGCGGCTGCGGCCGCAAGCTTCTGTGGTGCTGTTTGGCGCCAGTGCCCCCTATCGCAGTCCTGTGGTATCTCCGTTCGGCTGCTCTAGCGGGAAGTCTACCGATGCGGTTTCCATTTACCGACAATCCGCTGGCTGCAGCGGACTTTTGGACGGCGCGGCTCACCGCTCTCAAGGTGATGGGGCTCGATCTATGGCTGATGATCTGGCCCGCGCAACTTTCTAGCGATTATTCCTACGCGCAAATTCCCCTGACACATGGGAGCCTGAGTGACTGGCTTGCCTGGCTTTCGGTTGCCGCCGCGGTGTTAGGAGTGACAATCGTATTCCGGTGGAACCGGACTGCGTTTTTCTTCGCCCTATTCGGATTTGTAGCGTTTTTGCCGGCGTCGAATTTCATTGTCCCGGTGGGAACGATCAGGGCGGATCGCTTCCTCTATCTGCCGGCTTTGGGAGTGACTGCCTGCCTGGTACTGGCTATCTATGCCGCGGCTTCACGTATAAGGCTTCCGCACCTCGCGCCGGTATTACTCGCCTCAATCGCCGTCGGGTTTGTCCTGCGCACCTGGGTCCGGAATTTCGACTGGCGGGACGATCTTACATTGGCAACCGCTACTGTAGGGGCGTCCCCGATGAGTTACAAAGCGCACGCGCTACTTGCGGGCGCACTTTATCAAACCGACACTGGCCACTCCAACATCGGCCGCGTGATTGAGGAAGCCGAAAAGAGCGTGGCGCCCCTCAACACACTGCCCGATTTGGAGAACGTCCCGACCGCTTACCTCGCACTGGGCCAATATTACTTAACGCAAGGCGATGTTTCGGGCGGGCGCGATGTTCAGGCCTACCGAAAATCGGTTCAGGCGCTTCAGCGGAGTATAGCGATCTTTAAAGCCTCGGACAATCGGTACGGGGAGGAGCATCGAGGGCCAGATGCATCGGCGTTCGGAGCCGCCTCGGTGCATTACGTAGACGCCTGCGGCATCCTTTCGACCGCCTGGCTGCGGCTGGGGGAGAACAGGGAGGCCTTCGATGCGGCCATGTGGGCGCGGTCACTCGATCCCGATAATCCGGAAGTGTACCGCCAGATTGTGAACGTCCTGCTGACAGGCGGTCATCCGCAGCAGGCCGCGGAGAAGCTTATGGAAGGCGCGATTGCTACTGCGGACCCCGGTCTGCGCGCGGATCTGCTCAAGCTATATCAAAACGGCGGCGATCCCAAAGGCTGCGCGATTCTGACCGACGCGTCGGGTTCGGCCATCAACCCATCCTGCGAGACCGTTCACCGCGACATCTGTACAGCGTCCGCGGAGATCGTCAAACTGCGCGCGCAAACGGGCCGGAGAGATCTGGCTGATGAAACCAGGAATACTGCAGTAACAGAGTTCGGCTGCCCGGCTGCTGAACTCCGCAATCCGTGAAAACAGGCAAGGTGAGGACCATGAGAAAAACACGCCGCTTCATTCCGTACTTAGTCACGATCGCTATCCCGCTGTGCGCCGTCGTCTCCGCGCAGTTACTCCAGTCACCGGTCGAGCGCGCAGCCGAGGAGCGCTTAAGCTTCCAGACCAGCGGTCCGTGGTCGGCGCGAACCAATCTCAACTCGGATGTGGCCATGGTCTACGGCATCGGAGCGCGCATGCCGGCCAACATCGAAACCTGGAAGCAGCACGGATACATCGTCCAGGTGATGACCGGCGTCGCTTGGGGGCAATATCAGGATTATCTGAACGGCCAGTTTGACGGCGAGAAGCACTGGGATCAAGCCCAGACATCGAGCGATGGCAAAATGGTGCTGCACGGCGGCAACGCCAACATACCCTACATCTCTCCAGGCGAGAACTATGGGAAGTATCTCACCGTAGGAGTTAAGCGCGCGTTGGATGCCGGAGCCCAGGCTATCTATCTGGAAGAACCGGAATTTTGGGCCAAGTCCGGTTGGTCGGAAAGTTTCAAACGCGAATGGAAAACCTACTACAACGAGGACTGGCGGGCGCCGGATTCCTCTCCCGACGCGCAGTACCGCGCTTCCAAGCTGAAGTATTTTCTGTATCGGCGGGCGCTGTCCCAGGTTTTCGACTTCGTCAAAGAGTACGGCAAGACGAACAACCGCACCATACGCTGCTACGTACCCACGCACTCTCTGGTGAACTACGCGCACTGGCGAATTGTAAGTCCGGAATCTTCGCTGATCGGCGTGGGCGCGGATGGTTACATCGCACAAGTGTGGACCGGAACTGCCCGCACCGCTAACGTCTACGAAGGGCGGAGAAAAGAGCGGACCTTCGAGACCGCATTTATGGAGTACGGCGCCATGCAGAACCTGGTGCGGGCCTCGGGTCGGCGCGTCTGGTATCTGAACGACCCGATTGAAGACAATCCGAATCACGATTGGGAAGACTACCGCACCAATTGGGAGAACACTCTCACCGCATCGCTGCTTCAGCCGGAGGTATGGCGCTACGAGATCATGCCATGGCCGGACCGCGTCTTCAACAGCCGCCATCCGGTGCATAGCGTTCCTGCGGAGCCGCCGGTGAAAAGCCAGGAGCAGACCCCGATCGGGACCGGCTTGGGCGGCTTCGGTCGAGGCAATCCGGATGTCGAGCGCTCCGGCATTCCCAAGCCTTATGAAACGGAGCTGCAGACAGTCATCACGGCGTTGGGAGATATGAAGCAATCGGATGTGCGATGGGAGAGCGCCGGCACGCGCAACGTGGGCATACTGATCTCTGACACTATGATGTTCCAGCGCGCGGACCCGAATCCTTCCGACGCCAATCTGGGATCGTTTCATGGTCTGGCAATGCCGCTCGTCAAGCGCGGCGTGCCTGTGGAACCGGTGCAGATCGAGAGTGCGGGTGAGCCCGGTTTCCTGGACCGCTATAAGCTGCTGCTGCTCACTTACGAAGGACAGAAGCCGCCCAAGCCCGAGTTCCACGAAGCGCTAGCAAAGTGGGTGCGGGCGGGCGGCGCGCTGGTGGTTGTAGATGACGACAATGACCCATACAATGCGGTTCGCGAATGGTGGAACACCGCGCCCCAGTCTTACAGAACTCCGCGCGAACACCTGTTTGAGACTTTGGGGGTTCCCAAAGATGCGGCGGGCTTGCATAAGGTAGGTCACGGCGTCGTTTTGCGCGAATCCGCTTCGCCAGCGGCACTGACTTATAAGGAAGACGGCGCTGAAACTATTCGTAAGGCGGTGCGCCAAGCCGCAGTCGCCGTTAAACTGCCGTGGAAAGAGACGGCCACGCTGGTATTGCGGCGCGGACCTTATATCG
>Ga0302325_10012268_pt1 | contig 18395 bp, 14 predicted proteins | sample Palsa_T0_2_FD_201948 | JGI IMG/M metagenome (GOLD analysis project Ga0302325, IMG submission 201948) | Peat permafrost microbial communities from Stordalen Mire near Abisko, Sweden - Palsa_T0_2 | ecosystem: Environmental > Terrestrial > Soil > Palsa > Peat permafrost | place: Sweden: Abisko...
CGAGTCGCTGCTGCGGCCCTGGCCGACCGGGGACATCTGGGTCACGCCGATCCCCGACGCGCTGGTGATGCCCGAGCATGGTGATCCGGCGGAGATAGCGGCGCTGCGCGACTCGGTCCGGCTGGCGTTCGTGACCGCGCTGCAGCACCTGCCGGCCAGGCAGCGGGCGGCGCTGATCCTGTGCGAGGTGCTGAAGCTGTCGGCTGCCGAGGCCGCGTCCGCCCTGGATGTCACGGTGGCGGCGGTCAACAGCGCCCTCCAGCGGGCGCGCGCGACGCTGGCGGGGCTGCCCGATCACCAGCGGCCCGTCTCGGTCGACCCGGAGAACGCGGCCTTGCTCGACCAGTACGTGGACGCGTTCCAGCGCTATGACATGCCGGCCTTGCTGGAGATCATCCGCGGCGACGCGGTCATGACGATGCCCCCTTTCGAGCTGTGGATCCGCGGCAACACCGACATCACGGCCTGGATGGTCCAGCCAACGCCGAGCGCCTGCGCGGGTTCGGTGCTTGTGCCAGTACGGGCCAACGGCGGGCTCGCCTGGGGGCAGTACAAACCGGACCCGGTACGCGGCGGGCTCGCGCCATTTGGGCTGCAGGTGCACGAAGTCAGCGACGGGAAGCTGAGCCGGATGACGTTCTTCCTCGACGCCGAGCGGCTGTTCCCGCTGTTCGGGCTGGCGGACCGGATCTTCAACGATCGTTAATGCGTCGATTATCCTCGCAGCTGTGCGGGTTCTCTTCGTTAAGCAAGACCATGCGTCGCCCAGCGGTCTGGTCGGGGACGCGTTCACCTCGCTCGGGTGGGACGTGTCGGAGCTGATCGTCGTTCCGGAATCGCGGTACCACTCCCCCGCCGTTCCGGTCGCCTTCCCCGCGGCGGCGGCGTTCGACGCGCTGGTGTTCTACGGTGCGCCGTGGTCGGTGTACGACACGGCGACGATCGGGACCTGGATCGGCGACGAGATCGCGTTCACGCGGTCGGCGATCTCGCTCGGGGTACCCGTGCTCGGGATCTGCTTTGGCGGCCAGATGCTCGCCACCGCGGTCGGCGGGTCGGTGTCGCTGGCCCCGGCCCCGGAGATCGGCTGGATCTCGCTGTCCACGTCGGCACCGGGCCTGATCGAGGCCGGCCCGTGGTTCTCCTGGCACTTCGACCGGTTCACGCTGCCATCGGGGGTGGACGCGCTGGCGCGGACCTCGCTTGCGGACCAGGCGTTCAGCGTCGGCCGGTCCCTGGGACTGCAGTTCCACCCGGAGGTCAACGAGGAAGTGCTCGAAGCCTGGCTGGCGGCGGACGGGGAAGCGCAGCTGACCGAGGCCGGCGTCGCTATTGCGCCCTTGCTGGCGCAGACCCGGCTGCTGACCGGCGCGGCGGCGGCGCGCGCAGAGGAGCTCATCCGGCGGTTCGTTACGGACGTGGCACGGCGGCCGACCGTACCGGTGCCGCCACTGGCGGGAGATGCGACGGTTCTCACACCGGCGCGGTGACACTTGCGCCTGCTCTCAGGCTTAGCGTGTCCTTGTGCCGCACGATCTGCTGAGAGCCCTCGCCATCTTCGCGGTCGGCCTGGCGGCGGGCACGATCAACACCGTCGTCGGCTCAGGGACGCTGATCACGTTCCCGACGCTGCTCGCCTTCGGGTACCCGCCGGTGCTTGCCAACGTGTCCAACAACGTCGGGCTGGTGCCGGGCGTGGCCAGCGGCGTGTACGGGTACCGGGCCGAGCTCGTCGGTCAGCGGCGCCGGCTGATCCGGCTGGGCTCGGCGTCGATGTGCGGCGGCCTCGTCGGCGCGATCCTGCTGCTCACGCTCCCGCAGAGCGCGTTCAAGGCAATCGTGCCCGCGCTGATCGGCGTGGCCGTGGTGATGGTCGTCATCCAGCCCCGGGTCGCGAAATCGGTGGCGGAGCGACAGCGGGCCCGAGCTGCTCTGGTCACGCCGGATGGCGCGATCGCGGACGCCCCCGCTGCCTGCGCGACCGAGGAAGCCATCGGCGGGCCCGTCCTGTGGGTGCTCGTCTTCCTGGCCGGGATCTACGGCGGCTACTTCGGGGCGGCGCAGGGGGTGCTGTTGATCGGTCTGATGGGGATCGCGCTCAACGACTCCTTGCAGCGGATCAACGCGGCCAAGAACGTGCTGGCCGGCCTGGTCAACGGGCTCGCCGCGGTGGTGTTCATCATCGCGACCCACGTCGACTGGGGGGTGGCCGGCCTGATCGCGGCCGGCTCGATCATCGGCGGCCAAGTCGGCGCGCGGATCGGCCGGCGGCTCCCCCCGTGGGGGTTGCGCGTGGTGATCGTCTGCGTCGGCGTCGCGGCGCTGGTGAAGCTCCTGGCCTAATTGGCGGATCGGCGGTTTGTGGCGTAAGGGCTTGCGAGGGCGCACCGGGCGGCGGAGATTGGGGGCAGACCCGCGACTTCCGCGCAAAGGAGACGGACGCGTCATGGCAACGGACATTCACGCTGAGCACGTCGGAAGCATGCTGCGGCCGCCGTGGCTGCTGACCGCCAGAGCCAAGCACCGGGCCGGCCAGATCACCGAAGGGGAGGTGCGGGCGACGGAGGACCGGGCGGCGGCGGAGAACATCGCGATCCAGCGGTCCGCCGGGGTCACCGTGTTCACCGACGGCGAGGCCAGGCGAACCAACTGGATGGCCGGCATCCTGGAGTCGATCGGCGGTATGAGCCCGATCGAGACCCCGGCGGTTACCTGGCACCGCGCCGACATGGCCAAGGGCGGGTACGACCCGGCGGCGGAGGAGCTCTTCGGCACGGTGCCGGTCGACCGGTTCCTGCTGGAATACGACACCGAGCGGGCCGGCGGGTTCGAGCCGCTGCGGTTCGTCCGGCCGGGCGCGGTCGTCGTGCTCGGGGCTCATCTCGTCGAAGACGCCGGTCCTTGAATCGCAGCACGAGCTGCGCCGGCGGATCGACGAGGCCGCGCGCTACGTGCCGCTTGAGAACCTGGCGCTGTCACCCCAGTGCGGGTTCGCCTCCACGTCGGCCGGGAACGTGCTCACCCCCGACGAGCAGAAGGCGAAGCTCGCGCTGATCGTCGACACCGCCGACACGGTGTGGGGCTGAGGATCCTCTGATTCAAGCACGCAACCTGGTGACTGTGCGCAGCCGCTCACGGCTGCGATTCGGCACCACGGTGACGGGGGATCACCACGGAAATGTCGAGGCCGCCGGCAGGCTGGCTGCGGGCGGTGACCGTCGCCCGGTGCGCGGTGACGACCGACCGGGCGATGGACAGGCCGAGCCCGGCGCCGTCGCGGACGCCGGTCCGGGCCTCCATGCGCCGGAACGGCTCGAACAGTGAGGGCACGGTGTCGTCCGGGACGAACGGCCCGCTGTTGGCGATCTCGAGGTAGGCGGCCGCTTCGCTGCTGCCGGTGCGCAGCTTGATCCAGCCGCCGGGCTCGTTGTGCCGGACGGCGTTGTCGACCAGGTTCCAGGCCATCCGCTCAAGCAGTTGCGGGTCTCCGGTCGTCTCGGCCGGGTCAAGCTTCGCCTCGACGTGCAGGTTTAGGCGCTCGATCTCGGGGGCGGCGGCGTCGATCGCGTCCTCGGCCCAGGTGGCCAGGTCGGTGAACTCGGTGCTGAGCTTGCCCTGGTCGCTGACGGCAAGGGTGAGCAGCGCCTCGATCATGCTCTCGGCCCGGTCGACCGAGCGCCGCACGCGCACGGCCATGTCCGTGAGCTGCGACGCCGTCGGGGACGGCTTGGCCAGGGTCACGTCGATCGCCGTGCGCATTACGGTCAGTGGCGTGCGCAGCTCGTGTGAGGCGTTGGCGACGAACCGGCGCTGGGTGGCGAACGCCGCGTCCAGGCGTTCGAGCATGTCATCGAACGTGTCGGCGAGCTCCTTGAGCTCGTCCCGCGGACCAGCGAGCGCCAGCCGTTCGCCGAGGTGCTGCTCGGACGCCCGGCGGGCGGTCTCGGTGATCTCCCGCACGGGGCGGAGCAGCCGGCCGGAGATGTACCAGCCAAGGCCGCCCGACGCGACCGTCATGCCCCCGAGGCCGAGCGCCCAGAAACCGAGCAGCTTGGCCAGCGTGTTCTGCTGTGCCTGCATGCCGGCGACGGTCCCCGCGTAGTAGGCGGCGTACGCCCGCTCGCACAGGGAAGTGCTTGTCGTGGTATACGCCTGACAGACCTGCTCTACGGTACCCACTAGCTTGCCGCTGGTCATCAACGGCGCGGTAGGGCTGGTGGGAAGGATAATTTTTTGGAGCACGAAGAGGGCGAGTCCGAATACCGCAAGCCCGGCGACGAAGAACGGCGCGGCGTAGATCAGCGTGAGCCGGGTCCTGACCTTCTGCGGCCAGAGCCGCCGGAGCGAGCGCGCGTTCACGGCAGCCGGTACCCGCTGCCGGTCACCGTGTCGATCGGGTCGGGTTCGCCGAGCTTGCGCCGCAGCCGGCCGATCGTCACCGTGACCGTGCGGGTGAACGGGTCGGCGTTCTCGTCCCAGACCCGCTCGAGCAGGTCCTCGGTGCTGACCACGCCCCCGTCGGCGACCAGCAGTTCTTCGAGGATCCCCATCTCCTTGCGAGTGAGCGGCAGCGGCCGGCCTGCCCGGCTGACCCGGCGGCGGGCCCGGTCGAAGACCAGGTCGCCGCGCACGATCACCGGGGCGGCGGACGGGGCGCGCCGGGCGAGCGCCCGGACCCGGGCGACAAGCTCCTCGAACGCGAACGGCTTGCCCAGGTAATCGTCGGCGCCGAGATTGAGGCCCTGCACGCGGTCACCGACCGTGGCGGCCGCGGTCAGCATCAGGATGCGCGCCGCCGAAGCTGACCCGACCAGCGTGGCGCAGACCGCGTCGCCGTGGACCCTGGGCAGGTCGCGGTCAAGGATCACGACGTCGTAGGAGTTCATCATGGCCTTCTCGATCCCGATCGGCCCGTCATAGGCCACGTCCGCGCCGATGCCCTGATCACGAAGGCCGTCGGCGATGTCGTCGGCCAGCTCGGCCTGATCCTCGACCACCAGCACACGCATGAGGCCATGATGCCCGGCCGGACATCACACGCACATCACGCGAGGCCGCCCGGCTGCCCTGGCCACCAGCACGCGACCTGGCCTTTCGCGCGGTGGTGAGCGTTGCACGGCGTCCGGGAACGGCGCCGCGCGTGATGCCGGCGTTGCGCCTGCCGGCGTATTCCTACGGGTTAGCCGGGCACGGTGCCCGGAGGTGAGGAGGAACACCGATGCCCACTACCCATAGCGGCGAGACAGGCGGCGTCGAATGAACGTCGTTGAGGCCAGCGGCCTGGGTAAGCGCTACGGGAGCACCTGGGCGCTGCGCGAGTGCACGCTGCAGGTCCCGGCCGGTCGGGTGACGGCGCTGGTCGGGCCGAACGGGGCCGGCAAGAGCACGCTGCTGAACCTGGCGGTCGGCCTGACCGCGCCGTCGGCCGGGGCCGTCACCGTGCTGGGCGGCCGGGCGGCCGGGTCGCCGGCCGCGCTGGACGCGATCGCGTTCGTCGCCCAGGACACGCCGCTGTACAAGACCCTGTCGGTCGCGGACATGATCTACATCACCCGCAGCCTGAACCGGCGTTTCGACCAGACCTACGCCCGCGCCCGGCTGGACGAGCTCGGCATCCCGGCGAAAAGGCGGGCGGGCAAGCTGTCCGGCGGCCAGCAGGCGCAGCTGGCGCTGACCCTGGCGCTGGCCCGCCGCCCCCGGCTGCTGGTGCTGGATGAGCCAGTGGCGATGCTCGACCCGGTTGCCCGGCACGACTTCATGGCCACCGTCCTGGCGGCGGCGACCGTCGACGGGGTCTCGGTCCTGCTGTCCTCGCATGTGCTCACCGAGCTGGAACGGGTGGCCAGCTACCTCATCCTGCTGTCCCGCGGCCGGGTCCGGCTGGCCGGGGAGGTCGCTGAGCTGCTCGCCGCCCACGGCCAGGCCAGCCTGGAAGAACTCGCCCTGGCCTATCTGCGCGCCCCCGGCGAGTGCGAGACCACCCCGGAGGTGACCCGGTGACCACGATGACCACTCCCGCCCGCCCCGACAAAGACGACGCGGCCCTGCGGCCGGTGCCGTGGCGACGGATGGCCGGGGTCACCTGGCGGCAGCATCGCTTCGCGCTGGCCGGCGTGGCCGTGTTCCTCGGCGCGCTGACGGTATGCCTCTGGCTCGCCGGCCTTACCACGCATCACGTCTACGCCGCCACGATCGCCGCCTGCCAGCCAACACCCTCAATCGCCTGCGATGAGATGATCACTACCCTCATTGGCACGAACGGCTTCCTGTCGAATGGCTTCATCCTGCAGGCCGTGCCCGTGCTGATCGGGGCGTTCGTCGGGGCGCCGGTGCTGGCCAGGGAGATGGAGACCGGCACCTTCCGGTACGCCTGGACCCAGGGCTTCGGCCGGTGGCGCTGGGCGCTGGACAAGCTGGTGACGCTCGCGGTTCTGCTGGCCGCCGCTGCCGGCGCCTTCAGCGTGCTGTTGTCCTGGTATTACCGGCCGTACTTCGCACCGGGCAACCAGGCCCTGGGCGTGCCAGAGCTGACCCCGTTCTCCCCTGGCGTGTTTGACCTGCGCGGGGTCGGGCTCGCCGCCTGGACGCTGGCCGCCTTCGCGATCGGCGCCCTGGCCGGGATGCTGATCCGCCGGGTCGTCCCCGCGATCGTCGCCACCCTGGCCGTCTACGCCGGGCTCGCCTTCGCGACCGGAGGGTTCCTGCGCGAGCACTATCTGACCCCGTTGGTCACTACCAATAGCCTCGACGTGCCCGGTTCTGCCTGGGTCCTCAGCCAGTGGTGGACCAAGGGCGGCACGACACTCAGCCAGTTCACGATGCGCCAGGTCTTCGATTCCACGTTTCAGCAGGTCGCGCCAGTGGTGAACAATCTCTCACAGAAGGTGCAGGCGTACAACAGCGTGGTCAAGTACCTCAGCCAGCGCGGATACACGTATTGGACGAGGTACCAGCCGGCCAGCCGGTTCTGGCCGTTCCAGTGGATCGAGGGCGGCTGGCTGCTGGCGCTGTCGGTGCTGCTCATCGCCGCGACCGTCTGGCTGGTCCACCGCCGCGCGGCCTGAGCCCAGCCGGGGAACCACGCATCCGTTCTTTGCCCCACCGGAACCCGGCCGGGCCACGAGTGCGCACGTTGCAATCCGCTGCGCAGCTCACCGCTGGTCTGCGGGAATCCGGCGTTCCCGCTCGACCAGCAGGCGGGGCGAGATCGACGAGGCCCGCCTCTACGGTTCGGGGTTGGCGTCGTGGCCGGCGGTGACGATTTCGTCGCGAACCTGGTCGGCTTCGGGAACCTTGAGGTCGGTGTACTGGGCAAGGGCCTGCTGCCAGTGCGGGCGGGCCTGGCCGGGGTTAAAAACGGCCTCGTGACCGCGGGCGAGGCCGTGATGGGCGCGGGCCTGCTGAAGTCTCGCACCGATCTGACTGGCCAGGTCGAGCGCGGCGGCATGCTGGGCGCACGCCAGGCTAGGCTGCCCGTCGGCGAGGAGGACCTCGCCGAGGCCGTTGAGCGCGTCAGCCTCCTCTTCCCGTTCGCCGATCTCGCGCGCCAGCGCCAGGGCCAGGCGGAGGTGGCTGGCCGCCTGCTCGCAGCGGCCCAGCCGCAGGCAGGCCTCACCGAGCCGGGCGAGCGCCGAGACCTCACGGTTCCGGTTGCCGGTCGCCCGGGCCAGGGCCAGGGCCTGCCGGAGCAACCCGGCCGCGCGCTGATACGCGCCCTGCCGCAAGCTGACCTCCCCGAGGGTGACCAGCACGCCAGTTTCCATGGCCCGGTTGCCGTTGGCCCGGGCCAGAGCCAGCGAACGCTGGAGGCGCTCGCTCGCCTGCCGGTAGCGGCCCTGCCGCAACTCCAGGAGACCAAGGTTGGCCAGCGTGGTGGTCTCGCCGGCCTGATCGCCGGCCGCGCGGTAGAGGGCGACAGCCTGCTGGCACCACTCGGAGCCCTGGCCGTAGCGGCCCTCCAGATAGCAAGCCATGCTGAGGTTGCCCAGCGCCCGGGCCTGGCCAGCGCCGTCGCCGTCCTGCCGCGACAGCGCCAGGGCCTGCTCCAGATAGGCGGCCCCGTCCGGGTAACGGCCCTGCTGGAGAGCCGTTACCCCGAGAGCGGTCAGCGAGGCCGCTTCCGCGGCGCGATCGCCATGCTGGCGGGCGGCGATCAGGGCGTGGGAGTGCAGGACGACCGCTTCCGCGAAGTGCCCGCCGCGGTCCAGGTAGCGGAACAAGATGGCGGCCAGCCGGATGGCGGGCAAGGGCTGGCCGTGGCCGGCGGCGTGCACGCTGACGGCCACCAAGGTCGCCCGTTCGGCATCTAGCCAGACTCGCGCGGCGTCCGTATCGCTGACCGGCGGCGCCGGGCTGGCGGACGGAGGGACGCACGGCCGGTGGGACCGTTCGGCCGGGTGCAAGGTGTCCATCGCCGCTGCGGCGGTGCGCAGATAGTAGTCGAAGAGGCGGGTCAGCGCCGTTCGCTGCTCCGCCTCGCCATCGGCAGCGGCGAGTTCTCGTGCGTAGCCGCGGAGGAGGTCGTGCAGGCTGTAGCGGCCCGCGCCAACGGGCTGGATCAGGTGGGCGCGGGCCAGCGTGTCCAGCATTCGGCGGGCTCGGTCCAGGCTGGCGCCGGCTAGAGCGGCCACCGCCCAGGCGTCGAAATCGCGGCCGGGGTGCAGGCCCGCCGTCCGGAAGGCCAGGGCCGCGTCGGCGCCCAGGCGGCGGAAGGACCAGGAGAACACCGCCCGCACCGCGGTTCGCGGGTCGCCGCCGGCGTCGAGCAGGTCCAGCCGCCGCTGCTGGTCAGCCAGCTCGCCGACCAGGCCCGCAAGCGAATCGGCGGGACGGGCGGCGGCCAGCTCGGCAGCCACCCGCAGCGCCAGCGGCAGCCGGGCGCATCGGTCAGCCAGTGCCGTCACCGCGCCGGGGTCGGCCCGGGCCCGGTCGCCGATTAGCTCCCGCAGCAGGCGCACCGCGTCCGCCAGCGGCAGCAGGTCCAAGTCCAGGCGCACCGCGCCGTGCCGGGCCACCAGCCCGGCCAGGGCGTCACGGCTGGTGACGACCACGGTGCACGCGGGGCTGCCTGGCAGCAGCGGCCGGACCTGTTCCGCCGACCCGGCGTTGTCCAGCACGATCAGCATCTGACGGCCGTCCAGCAGGCTGCGGTAGCGGGCGGCGCGCTCGTCTTCCCCGGGCGGGATCTCCTGGCCAGGGACGCCCAGCACGCGCAGGAAACCCGCGAGCGCGTCGGCCGCCATTACCGGCTGGGCGGGATCGTAGCCGCGCAGGTTCACGTACAGCTGGCCGTCGGGAAACCGGTCGGCGCGCTGACGGGCCCACTGCACCGCCAAGGCGGTCTTACCCACCCCGGCTGTCCCGCCGATGGCCGAGATGACCACCGCCCCCGGTGTGCCCGCGCCCTGCCGGTCCAGCAGTTCACTCAGGGCCCCCAGCTCGGCGCTGCGGCCGACGAAATGCGCGACCGGGCCCGGCAGCTGCCGCGGCACGATCCGCCGGTCTCCCGTTGGGAGCGACTGGTCGATCGGGGCCGGGCCGATATCAGAGGTGGGGCGGGATGCCAGGTCGAGCTCCTCCCGCTCCAGTTGTTCGACGCGGCAGGCAAGAGCCGGGTCGCCGGAGAGCATCCGGTGGTGCAGGTCGCGCAGGCCGGCTCCCGGCTCCGCGCCGAGCTCCTCGGCCAGCACCGTGCGGGCGCGCCGGTAGACCGCCAGCGCCTCGCCCTGGCGGCCGTCCCGGTAGAGAGCCAGCATCAGCAGGCCGTGCAGCTGCTCGCGCAGCGGATAGCAGGCGGCTGCCAGCTGTAGCTCGAGTGTAAGCTCGCCGTGGCGGCCTAGCTGCAGCCCGGCGTCGGCCCATCGCTCGAGGGCCTGCAGCCGTGACTCCTGCAGCTGCGGTACCTCGTCGCGGCGCAGCAGCTCGGCGGGGACGTCCGCCAGCGGATCCCCGCGCCACAAGCCCAGCGCTTCGCCCAGCATCGTGAAGGCCCGGTTCATGGTGCCCGTCCTGAACGCTGCACCGCCTTCCCGGCACAGGCGGGCGAACCGCAGCGCATCCACCTCGTCTTCGGCCGCCTCGATCAGGTACCCGGGATAGCGGGTCACAACGCGGCCGCCCGCTTCGGGTCCAAGCACTCGGCGCAGCCGCAGTACATGAGAGCGGAGTGTTGTCGCCGCCCCGGCCGGGGGCGCCCCGTTCCACACAATCTCGGCCAGCGTGTCGGCCGAGACCGCCGTCCCGGTGTGCAGCAGCATGGCCCCGAGCAGTACCCGCTGCCGCGCGCCGGCCACCTCCACGAGGCCGGCCTCGTCGCGGACCAGCATCGATCCCAAGATCCCGAACCACATCCGGTCCCCCTGGAAGGCTTTCCCTGGATAGCTACTGCCGGGCCCCGCTCATGCCACGCGGGTGCAACGCGAACTCAACGCGCAAATGCGAGCCTAATCCCACATATCGGCGCGGCGGCGCCTAGTTAACAGACATCGCCAGGGCCTGCCGTTATCCCTCCGCCAGACGGGAGGAAAACGACAGGACACCGGAAACCGGCGCCGTCGACACGTTCTACAGGAGGCGCAATGCGCGGGAGAGCACAGTGTTTCGCGGCAGCGATCGCACTCGGATCTCTGCTTTCAATGGCGTCTGTTACAGCCGCCTCGGCATCGCCTGTCACGGCGGCAACGGCAGCCTCAACGGTCAAAGCGAAGCCAGACCTGCATTATGCCGGCGAGAACTGCAAGACCGTTCACTCGAAGAAGAACTGGTCGGCCAGGATCTGCGTCATTACCAACGCCGATGACGCGCTCGGAGACCAGTGGGATCAGGCGCTGGTCACCTACTCAATCAAGGCCGGCAGCCTCGCCCGGGTGACCCTGAAGAAGATCTACCTACACGCGTGCGAGGGATACTGCGACAACCAGAACCCGCGCAGTAACGTCAGCGCGGGCGCGAAGGGAAGAAGTGCTTCCATCAGCAACAATTTCGCCTTCGACCCCGACGATACGGTCCAGGCCGTAGCCGTCGATCCCTGCGTGCACTGGTCAAACGGGCAGTCCGCCTGCTGGCCGGGAACGCATAAGGACACGACGATCTCGACCTACTGACCTCGGCCTCGCGGCGCCCCGCCCGGCGGGTCCGGGCGGGGCGGCTCATTCCCGAGGCCCTCGGAGGGTGGCTGGCAGCCTCCGGGGGCGGGGCGGACGGTCTACGATGGCGCCGTGGCGAAGAGAAACCGCAATTCCGCGGCCAAGACAGCCGCTTCGGCGGCCCCGGCTCCTGACGACAACCCGATGGATCGCTTCTTCGCTGAGATGGGGACGACCATCGCGGCGGGTGACGTGCTCAACGCGGAGATCGAGACCTCGGGGCTGCTCTCCATGATCTCCGAGGCGGGCCTCCCGGCCCTGGAGATGGCTCGTCTGATCGATGTTGTCGTCGACGTTGCCTCGACTGAGCTGCACGGACCGGAGGGGGCCGCGTTCCTCCGGCTTCTCATCTCGCTCGGGCCGCGGGCGGTCAAGCGAGCGGCGAGCGCGGCGCTGGCCGAGCTCACCGCCGACGACATCTATCCCCCGGAGTGGGTCAGCGACATCGGAAAGCCGACGCCCGGACAGGCATGGCGTCTGTACGACGTCGCGGGCGACCGCGAAGTTGTGGTGGCGACGTTCCGCTACGGCGACGCGGAGCACGCGCTGCTTGTCTCGGTCGACCTCGCGGAACTGCCGCTGGCCGGCCTGATCGTGGTCAGCGAAAACGCCGACGGCATGATCAAGACCCTGCGGGCCAATGCCGAGCCTTGGGAACGCTTCGAGCAGATCACGGCGGCTGAGGCCAGACGGCGCATCGAGCCGGCGCTCACCCGGACGGGCGGAGAGCGGGAGTTCGGTCCCGGCGATCCCTCGGGCGTGTTCCTGCCGCTGGCCAAGTCCCGTCTCCGCCGGCTGCCGTCTGATGATCCAGGCAAGGCCGTCGTCTACACGGCCGCCGACCGTGCCGCCGCCGTTGACGAGTTCCTGCGCAGCACCGACGGCGCCGACGCGGGCGACCCGGAGACCGCGCGGTTCTGGGCGCAGGTTCTCACCGGGTACAGCAGCCGGGTGCCGGGCGAGCCGCCTGCCCAGGTCGGGCCGACCAGGCTCGAGGCCATGCTGCTCGTACACGTCCCGAGCACGTTCACGTTGTCGGCGGGGCTCCGCGACGGTCTGGGGCAGGCGGTGACCGCATGGGTCCGCTGGGTCGTCGGCTACCAGGGCCAGGACGAGGCGGCCGCCGAGCGCCTGACGGAGCGGGTGCCGCAGGTCCTCGCTGACTTTCAGGCCGCCTACGACGATCCCTTCGGCGTCGTGGAGCGCGAATACGTGCGTGATCTCGTCGCGGCCGACGTCGACGTGGCGTGGCTGGCGGACCAGCGCGCCCGGCGTGAGTTCGCCGTGCCGCTCCCGGACGACCGTGAGGGAGACCTGGCGGGAGACGAGGAGGACATCGACGCCGCCGACCCGGATGGTAGGGCCGCCGTGACCGCAGCCGAGTTCGCGCATTGCGGCCCCGAAGGCGCGGAGGGCGAGGAGTTCGTGACGGCGGCCAAGCGCGTCGTCGAGGAAATCTGGAACGACGACCCGGCGCAGACCTGGCAGAAGGCTAAGCGCCTGGCCGGCACCGGGCTGGACCGGCATGACGTCATCCACGCGCTGGCCGGCGACGATCACGGGGCCCGCGCTTAAGGGGCGGACCCTCACGGGCCGGCCCCACCGCAGCCGGATCGTCATCGATAGCACACGATGGGCTGGCATCTGCTTACAGATGGTGGCTCTGGTGTGTTTGATGACGGTGACCGGCCCGCCTCTTATGTCCGGGTCAGCGACTCTGCCACGAGCTGTGACGCCGTCCGACTAGTCTGGTCGCTTGTCGGCAGGAGTGACCTCGGCGAGCAGCAGGGCCGCCAGCGTCGGCCGGGCCCGCTCCGCGTGAAGCCTTTTGCACCCCGAGACCACGGAAAGGGAGGCACGTCCTGTGTCATACCACCTCACGTACCTCCAGGCGGTCGTGACCGGACTCGTCCAGGGCGTGACCGAGCTCTTCCCGGTCTCCAGCCTGGGGCATAACGTGCTGTTGCCCGCGCTGATCGGCGGAAGCTGGGCGAAGACGCTGAACGTCTCCGCGACCGGCTCGCCGTACCTGGCGTTCATCGTCGGGCTGCACGTGGCGACGGCGGTCGCGATGATCGCGTTCTTCTGGCGGGACTGGGTGCGGATCGTGCGGGGGTTCTGCTCCTCCATCGGGCAGCGCCGGATCGCGACGCCTGACCAGCGGCTGGCCTGGATGATCATCCTGGGGACGATCCCGGTCGGCATCGTCGGGGTGGTGCTGCAGAAAGAGGTCACCAAGGTGCTCGCCAAGCCCGAACTGGCGGCGGCGTTCCTTGCCATCAACGGCGTGATCCTGCTGGTCAGCGAGCGGATGCGGCGGACTCGTGAGGCTCGCGGGGCTGGCCCGACGGACGTGGCCGCAGCGGGGCCGAGGCCGGCCTTCGACGGGCCGGCGGGCGGGCCAGGCTACGGGCCGGCGGGCGGGCCAGGCTACGGGCCGGCGGGCGGGCCAGGCTACGGTCCCGCGGCCGGGCCGCCGCAGGGGTACCAGCAGCAACCGCGGCAGCAGCAGTGGCAGGGCCCGCCGGACCCGCGATACGGGCGCGACGACTGGCAGCAGCCGCAGAACCGAAGCGGGAACGGGAACGGCGGGCCGCGCTCCGGCGGGGACGGACAGGGCGGGCAGTACGGGCGCGGGCAGGACCAGTACGGCCGCGACCAGCACGGGCAGGGGCAGGATCAGTACGGGCGCGACCAGTACGGGCGTGACCAGCGGGGCGGACAGCAGCCGCAGCAGCCGCGCCAGCCGCAGCAGCCGTCCGGCGGCGCGGGGCACGAGCGGCGGCCCGAGTACGGGCAGGAGCAATGGGGCGGACAGCAGGCGCCGGGCGCGGATCCCCGGGCCCGGCAAGGCGGCGACCCGCGCGGCGGCTGGGATCCGCGCGACCCCCGTGACCGCCGTGACCAGCGTGCCCCTCGGGGTGCGCGGCAGCAGTCGGGCGGGCGACATGGCGGCCCGGCCGGGCGCGCCCGTGCGGCGGCGAGCGACGCCGGGACCGACCCGGCGGTCGCCGCCGACCGGCGGCTGTCCACGATCACCCTCGGGCGGGCGGTCACCATCGGCGCCGCGCAGATCCTGGCCCTGTGCCCCGGCATCAGCCGCGACGGCATCGTCACGGTGGCTGGCATGGGGCGCGGGCTCCGCCGCGAAGACGCCGTGCGGTTCTCGTTCCTGCTGTCCGCGCCGGTGATCCTCGCCGCGGGCGCGCTGAAGGTGCACGACCTCACCGGGCCCGCCAGCAAGGGAATGCACGGTCCGATCATTGTCGGCTCCCTGATCGCCGGCATCGGCGCCTACGTGTCCATCCGGTTCCTGACCAGGTACTTCAGCGAGGACAAGTCGCTGAACCCGTTCGGGTTCTACTGCATCATCGCGGGGCTCGGGAGCCTCGCTTACCTAGTGCTCAAGTAGCGCCGTTGGCGCCGCTCGATGATGAGCGGGTCGGCTCGGGCGAGATCAGCGCTGCCAGGCGCCGCCTGGCTGGAGCACCTGGATCGATGCTCACCGACCAGGTAAGGCGTTAACCGCGCCTGCTCCGTCCCGGACCCCGGAACGACCAGGCCGGATTCGTAAGCCATGACGACGAGTTGAGCGCGGTCGCGGGCATTGAGCTTGGTCATGATGTGGCTGACGTGAGTTTTCGTGGTGAGCGGGCTTAGGTAAAGGCGCGTTGCGATCTCCTCGTTGGACAGGCCCTCGGCGACCAGCGACAGGACTTCGCGCTCGCGCTCGGTAATTCTGGCAAGGTCGGGGCCGGGCCGCAGGCGACTCACGCCATCGCGCTGGCCCGCGTCCGACCCGGTCCCACGTCCGTTATTGAGCGCGCTGGCTGGCGCGCGGCGGGCGAACGTCGCGATCAGGCGGCGGGTGACGCTCGGAGAGAGCAGCGCCTCGCCGCGGGCCACCACGCGGACAGCGCGGATCAGGTCCTCCGGCTCGGCGTCCTTGACCAGGAAGCCGCTCGCGCCGGCGCGCAGTGCCTGATAGACGTAGTCGTCGGTCTCGAACGTGGTCAAGATGACGACCCGAACCCCGGCCAGGGCGCCGTCGGCGACGATCCGGCGGGTGGCCTCGAGGCCGTCGACCTCGGGCATCCGGATGTCCATCAAGATCACGTCCGGGCACTCGGCTCGCGCCAGGTCCACCGCCTGCTCGCCGTTGACCGCCTCGCCGACCACCTCGACATCCCCGGCCGCTTCGAGCAGCACCCGGAAGCCAGCGCGAATCAGCGCCTGGTCGTCGGCGAGCAGCACCCGGATCACGGGCCGCCCTGCTGGCTGGTAGCGGGCTCGGACCGGCTGGCCGAAGGCCGGGCGGTGTCGGTCCGGGCAGCGTCGGTCCTGGCGGTCTCAGGCCGGGCGGTGTCGGTCCGAGCGGTCTCGGGCGGGTCGAGGGGGAAGCGGGCGGCGACCCGGAACCCTTGGTCAGGCAGCGGGCCGATCTCTATGGTGCCGCCTGCGGCGGCGGCCCGTTCCCGCATCCCGCGCAGGCCGTGCCCCGCACCGATGCCGGCGGCAAGGAACTCGGCGAACGCGGCCTCGGCGGCCGACGAGGGCAGGCCGCAGCCGCTGTCGGTGACCTCGATGGCCAGGCTGTCCGCGTCGTACTGCACCAACACCGTCGCGGTAGCGGGGCCGGCATGGCGGATCACGTTGGTCAGCGCCTCCTGGATGATGCGGAACGCGGCGAGATCGGTGACCGCCGACAAGTCACGGCGCTGCCCGGTGACGGTCACGGTGACCGGCAGGCCCGCGGCCTGAACCCCCGCCGCCAGCGCGTCAAGCCGCGCCAGGCCGGCGGCCGGCTCGGTCGGGTCGGCGTATCCGCCCGCGTCGCCGCTGGCGGCGCGCAGGACGCTGAGTATGGCGCGCAGCTCCCGCAGCCCGTCCTTGCTGGCCGAGCGGATCGCCTGCAAGGACTCGGCCGCCTGCTCGGGGCGGTCGGCGCGGAGCAGCGCCGTGGCCGCGCTTGCCTGCACGGTGATCGTGGCCATGGTGTGCGCCACCACGTCGTGCAGTTCCCTGGCGATGCGCAGCCGCTCCTCGTCGATGCCGCGCTGGGCCTCCTGCGCGGCCTGCCGGGCCAGTTGCGCGCGCTCGGAGTCGACGTAGGCACGGCGGCTGGCCAGCGCGATCCCGGCGAACAGCGCGACCGCGCCGATCGCGGGGATGAGGAAAAAGCCGCCGCCGGTCGGTCCGAGGGGGTTGTTCACCGCGGTGGCCGCCATCAGCGCGGCGGTGACCGCGACCGCCCACCCGGTCGAGCGCAGGGCCGACATCGACCGGCCGGCGGCCAGTGTGCCGATGGCGACGCCGGGCAACAGCAGCGCCACGCCGTTCTCGTAGCCGGGGAGGGTGTAGGCGATGACCGCCGCCGTCGACGCGCAGAGGACCAGCCGCGGATGGCGGCGCCGCCAGGCGAGGACGACGCCTGCCGCGAATACGAGCAGCAGCGCTGCGTCCGGCGTGTGCGGCAGATGGTAAGGGCCGGTGAAATAGGTGCCAGGGGTGGACGGGTGCGCCTCGCCATAGGCGCCGAGCACGGCGATCACGGCGATCACGGTGGCGATGACCGCGTCGCGGGCCGACGGCAGCCAGCCGTCGCCGGTCCGCTCAGTGTCCGGCTGAGCCCAGCCCAGACGAGCCCAGCCCAGACGAGCCCAGCCCAGACGAGCCCAGCCGGGGAGCGCCCGGCTGGCTGCGGTCGGCTGCGAAGTGCTCACGTTACGCAGGGTAGGGCGGATTGGCGCGGCCCACCAGCGCCAGGCGATGTACTCCCCCGGTGGTATGCGGGCGGGCGGCGAGCCGCCGGTACGCACTGGGGAGGTGGCTGGACTCGCAACTTCCGCCCGACGCGCGACTACGGCGGCACGCAGGACGCTGGGGCAACCGGTGGAGACCCATCGGAGCAGTGAACCAGAAGGAGCCCCCATGCAGGCGCTCACGCGTTTCGTTCTCCGCCATAAGGCGCTGGTCGCGATCTCCTGGCTGGTGATCGCGGTGGCCGGCGCGGTGACGATCGGCGGGACGACCCACCGCATGACCAATGACTTCGCCATGCCGGGACAGGCGTTCAAGGTCAATAACCAGATCGTCACCGAGTACGGGAACGGCGGGTCGCAGGCACCGTATGTGCCCGTGCTGACGGCGCCGCCCGGCCAGCGGATGACCGAGCCTGCGGTGGCGGCGGAAGCCGGCCGGGTATTCGGCTCGATCGCGGCGTCGGTCCCGGACGCCCGGGTGGTCGACGACAGCTCGACCGGCAGCGCGCGGTTCATCACCAGCGACGGGCGGACGACCTTCGCGTTGGTCTTCACGGCGCCGGTGACCGGGTTCAGCGGCCCTGACCTGTCGCCGGCGATCAGCCGGGCGGTGGCCGCGGCGCTGCCGAGGGGCTGGCGATTCGGCCTGACCGGCGAGGACCTACTGGCCGACGGGGCGCCCGCCTCGCGTGGGACCGGAATCATCGTCGAGACGATCATCGGGTCAGCGGGGGCGCTGGTGATCCTGGCATTGGTCTTCGGCTCCTTCCTGGCGCTGCTGCCGCTGGTCGTGGGCGGGGTCTCGGTGCTCGCCACGTTCCTGATCGTGGGCGGGCTAACCGAGATCACCCAGATCAGCCAGATCGTCGAGTACCTGATCGCGCTGGTCGGGCTGGGCGTGGGGATCGACTACTCGCTGCTGGTGGTGAGCCGATGGCGCGAGGAGCGGTCGGCCGGGCGCGCGAACGCCGACGCGGTCGCCGTCGCGGTGGAGCGCGCTGGGCGGGCGGTCGTGTTCTCGGGGCTGACGGTCGCGATCGGACTGCTCTCGATGATCGTGCTGCCGGTGCCGATGCTCCGCAGTGTCGGCTACGGCGGGGTGCTGGTGCCCCTTGTCTCGGTCCTGGTGGCGGTGACGCTGCTGCCGGTGATCCTGGCCTCGGTCGGGCCCGCGGTCGACCGGCCCCGGCTGCGGACCGAGCGTCGTCCGTCGCGGGTGTTCTCCTCGTGGGCCTCCGTCGTCTACCGCCGTCGCTGGGTTTCCGCCGCCGCCGGGCTCGGCATCATGGCCGTACTGATGGCGCCCGCGCTCTCGCTCCACCTGGGCCTGCCGGGAGCGGCAGCGGAAGCGACGTCAGGGCCGGCCCACGACGCGCTGGTGATGCTGACTTCTGGCGGGGTACCAGCCGGGGTCCTCACGCCGGCCGAGGTGCTGGCCCCGGCCGGGTCCGCGCCCGCCGTGGCAACGCGGGCGACCGGGGTGAACGGC
>Ga0302325_10012271_pt1 | contig 18393 bp, 17 predicted proteins | sample Palsa_T0_2_FD_201948 | JGI IMG/M metagenome (GOLD analysis project Ga0302325, IMG submission 201948) | Peat permafrost microbial communities from Stordalen Mire near Abisko, Sweden - Palsa_T0_2 | ecosystem: Environmental > Terrestrial > Soil > Palsa > Peat permafrost | place: Sweden: Abisko...
GTCTCCCAATTGCCAGAGTGTGAAAGCTTCATCGTACTTCGAACCCGCCTTCCGGTAGAGGTCGATCGCCTCTTCATATAGGGCGGCCTTCCGGCGCCCCCCGTCTGCCCCGGCATTCGTGATATGCCCGATCGCAGATTTTATATCCCCCTGGAGCTTGAAGAGGTTGTTCTTCCGGTCAAATTCAAATGCCTGGTTGTACATGTTGCGGGCGCCGTCCATGTCCTTTCTTTCTTCCAGCAACATTCCCTTTAAATATAAACCTCCGCCCAGGCCATAAGGATAGTCGAGTTTTTGGCTGAGCGCCTCGGCTTCCTTGTTGAATCTTTCGGCGCTGTCGAGGTCGCCCGAAAATTCTCCGATCTTACCGATATAATACCGGCTGAGGTCCTGTAAGATATCTACCCTTGCCGTATCGGCCTTGCTTAACCGCAAACGCAGCAACAATGCCCCGGCCTCTTCGGGAGACTGTCCGTAGGCATGGTATACAAACAAGAAGCTGAGCAGGAGGATGGGTGAACGCATGTTCTAAAATAAACTATTCCCGGACATTTGGCGAGTTTCAGCGGGCGCCCATAAATATTTCGGAGGGCCCTCATAAAATTACGATATGCCGTAAATTATTTTATGGATATTCCGGCTCAATTTATTTGGGGCCAATAAGTTATGAGTGCGGTACGCCAATTGGAATATAAAAGGACATGCTACAAAAGCGCGCCATCACCTTACTGCTGAACATCTGCCTGGTCCTATCGGTATCCCGGGCACAGACCTTTCAATTGATGCGATATGATGAAAGCTATGCTGACCTAAGGGACTCTGCAAGGACATTCTATCATCGGGTGAAATACGCTCCATTGTTTAACGGGCAGGTGTATGTGTCTTTCGGCGGGGAGGTCAGGTGGGAATTCGATGCCTTCGATAATGAGGACTGGGGAGCGTTCCATGCCGGAAAGGATAATTTCCTGTTACAGCGGTATGATCTTCATGCAGACCTTCACCTGAGTGACAGATTAAGATTTTTTGCACAGCTCAGAAGCGGGCTGGAAAACGGGCGGCCTCATGGGCCAAGGCCGATAGACGAAGACAAGCTGAACGTGCAAAACCCTTTTTGGCGATATCCGGATATGGAAGACGCCAAAGGACACCTTAACCTTCCGGGGAGGAAGACAGGAAATAAACTATGGATCGGGCAGGTTGATTTCTGTAAGGGAGGGTCCCAACCTCAGGCTGTATTTTACCGGGGCCAAATGGATGTATGCGAGTAAGAACCTGACGGTGGACGCCTTTGCTATGGAGGCCGATTCGGTCCATACAGGTGTATTCGACAATCATGGCACGAAAGAATTAAATCTCTGGGGGACATACGCAAGCCTGGCGGTGCCGCTGCTTCAGCATATAGACCTATACTATATCGGTATCCGCAGGGACAATTCCCCCTTCGAAGAAGGAGTGGAAAACGAGTACAGACATACCATGGGCGGGCGTATCTGGCGGGCGGGGAATGGAGTCAACTATGATATCGAGGGAGATTAATAGCGGCACCCATTCCGGTACCGTCTTCCCTATCATCCGTTCAGGCAAATTAATAACGGCAGGTTTGTTACCTTTCCATAGTTTATCCCAAATGCCATCATTCAATTTGTATGATGTTTTAATCAATTGCTGTGTATAGAGATTACTGATCAAATCGTCGTCCAGGCTATACAATGACGGATAGACAAGTCCTTCCTTCACCAGCCAAACGATGTGATATGTTGCGGCAAATGGCCGGATAATCCGACGGCTGATGAAACCGGAAAGCTCTGCGGGGCTGACCGGGGCGACTGCCATGCGGCTCAATTCACCAATGATGGCCTGGTCAAGCTCCGGCATCGTTAAAGGGGGTAATAGATTTACGATATATCATAAAGGCTAAATATAAAGATTTTATTTAAAAAATTGTTAATCAGCGAAATGTATTAAAGGCACAGGGTTTGAACCTTTAGTTCTATCATTTTATTTATAACCTTAAAATCAAAAAAATGAGCACGATTAAAGCAAAAGACGGCACCGAGATCTATTATAAAGACTGGGGGACCGGGCAACCTATCGTTTTTCATCATGGCTGGCCGTTGTCAGGCGACGACTGGGATGCACAAATGATGTTTTTCCTCAATCAGGGATACCGTGTTATTGCGCATGATCGCAGGGGACATGGAAGGTCTACTCAAACGGGCATTGGGCATGACATGGATACTTATGCAGCAGATGTGGCAGAGCTTACGAAAGCGCTTGATCTGAAGAATGCGATACACATTGGTCACTCGACCGGAGGTGGCGAAGTGATCCGATATGTTGCCAAGCATGGTCAGGGCCGGGTTGCCAAGGCCGTCCTGATCAGTGCGGTTACTCCGCTGATGGTGCAGAGTAAGAATAATCCGGACGGTGTGCCGATGTCTATATTTGATGAAATACGTGAAGGTACAGGGTTTCACCGGGCACAATATTTCGAGGATTTTACCATTCCCTTTTATGGATACAATCGCCCGGGGGCAAAAATATCACAAGGGATCAGGGATAATTGGTGGCGCCAGGGGATGATGGGTGCGGCCAATGCGCATTATTTTGGTATCAAGGCTTTCTCGGAAACGGATTTTACCGAAGATCTTACGAGTGTGGATATCCCGGTGCTGGTTCTGCATGGGGAAGATGACCAGATCGTTCCCTTCCCGATTTCAGGGGCAAAAGCTGTCAAACTCCTGAAAAACGGCAAACTTATTTCGTACCCCGGTTTTCCCCATGGGATGCCTGCGACGGAAGCGGCGACGATCAATAAAGATCTTTTGGCATTTATCAAGTCGTAAAAAAATACGCTTGGGGGTTTTATGCTCCAAATGTAAAGGCCCCGACGATATTCGGGGTTTTTTGTGTGCGGTTGCCATTTGTCCCATTTCCGTTGGTGCGATGTCATCTGAATAGTAAGTTTAGGTATGAGAATAATATGCTTGCTTGGGTTTCTGTGGACCCTCTGCGGTACTGCCATGGCGGATAACTACAGGGGCTCGGCGACCAGGATCAACGACCTGGTCCATACCAGGCTGGACGTACGCTTTGACTATAAAAAGCGTTATTTGAATGGGAAGGCCTGGGTAACGCTGGTCCCGCATTTCTTTGCCACCGACTCCCTCCGGTTGGATGCCCGGAGTATGGACATTCACAGCGTCTCGCTGGACCGGGCGGGGAGCCGTATCCCCTTGGCATTCCACTACGACGGGTTTAGCCTGAACATACAGCTGGACAGGATGTACCGTCATGATGAAAAATATACGGTTTTCATCGACTACACGGCAAAGCCTTATGAGATGCCATTCCGGGACAGTTCCCTTATCCCTTATTGCAGGGGGCTGTATTTTGTCAATCCCGACGGGGCGGAGCCGGATAAACCGGTACAGATCTACACGCAGGGCGAAACCGAGAATTCCTCGGTCTGGTTCCCCACCATAGACAAACCCAACCAGAAGACGACCAGCGAGATCAGCATGACGGTCCCGTCGAAATACATGACGCTGTCCAACGGTCGCCTGGCTTCCCAAAAGAACAATGGGGATGGGACCCGCACGGACACCTGGAAAATGGAGCTTCCCCATCCGCCCTACCTGTTCATGATGACGGTGGGCGACTTCCGTGTCTACCACGACCACTGGCGGGACAAAGCGGTCGACTATTACCTGGAACCCGCCTGGGCGCCCTATGCCAAACAGATTTTCGGGGTGACGCCCGAGGCAATAGAATATTTTTCCAACGTGCTGCATTACCCATTCCCCTGGAATAAATACGATCAGATAGTGGTACGGGATTATGGCAGCGGGGGCATGGAGAATACCACGGCGACCCTGATGAACGAATACATGCTGCGTACGCCCAGGGAATTGCTGGATGCCTATTATGATAAGGCCAACAGTACCATCATCCATGAACTATTTCATCAATGGTTTGGCGCCCTGGTCACCTGCGAAAGCTGGAGCAACCAGGCCCTGGATGAAACCTTTGCCGAGTTCAGTGACGGGCTGTGGTCGGAACACCACTATGGGCAGGACGCGGGGGATGATGCCCGTTATCAGGATTTGTCGGCATATTTAGGCTCGCAGCGCGCCCATACCCTTCCCCTGGTACGATACCATTATGACAACGAACTGGACGTATTCGATATCGTGACGTATTGTAAAGGGAGCAACATCCTGAACATGCTGCGTCATTACCTGGGGGACCCGGCCTTCTTCGAGGGATTGCACCGCTACCTCACTACCAATGCCTTCAAAAGCGCGGAAGTCGATCAACTACGCCTGGCGATGGAGGAAGTATGCGGCGAGGACCTGCATTGGTTTTTCGATCAATGGTATTTCCGGCCGGGGCACCCGGTCCTGGATATCAGCTATCATTGGGATGGGGGTACCCATACCCAAACCGTCTATTTGCAGCAAACACAAAAAGATTCCGTTTTCCAGCTGCCTATGGCGATCGATATCTACACAGGGACTTCCAAAAAAAGATATTCTGTCCGGATGAATGACCGGGCCGACACGCTGACATTTCAAACGCCCGTCCGCCCGGACTTGGTGAACGTAGACGCAGAGAAGGTGCTGGTCGCCGCCTTGACCGATCACCGGACACTTGACGAATATGCCTTTGAGTATTTTCACGCTCCTCTCTACCGTGACAGGATCGAGGCCATCAACGCTGCGGCCGCGGCCCCCTCGGATAAAAGGGCCCAAGCGGTGCTGTTAGCGGCTTTGCATGACAAATACTATAGGCTGCGCATACTGGCGATGAATGCCCTGGATTCGGACATGCTCTCTGCGGCGGCTCCCGTGTTGTCGGACCTGGCGTTGCATGATACGAGTACGCTGGCCCGGGCGGCGGCCATCCGGGTCCTGGGACGGCTCAAAAAGGCCGAGTACATGCCTATCTTCGACAGGGCCATGGAAAGTCCATCCTATGCGGTGGAGGGGGCGGGCCTCATAGCAATGAGCCTGCTGGACAAGGGGAAGGCGCTGCGGTTCGCACAAAAGCTGGAGAAGGATAGCAGGGGCGAGTTGGCGAAGGCCATTAAGGCATTGCATGATTCACCTTAGTTGACTGGCAGCGGGCCATGTAAAAAAGTCCAGCAAGAATTGCAGGTTGTTTTCTGCGTGCATGGCTTCTGTTTGCTGTAGGGTCATTTCCGTGATTTCGGCTGCACGTTTGCACATCTTCTTCTCAAAAGAAGCAATAGCCTGGTCAATTGTTTCGAATTGCCCAAGGCATAACGCATCGTATAGATCCAAGGCATCTGCCAGTGCCTGGTTGGCGCCTTCCCCTGCAAAAGGAGGTATACGATGGGCAGCGTCGCCGATCATTGTGAGGTTCGGCAGGGCCTTCCAGTACTGGTCGATCGGAAAATGATACCATGGGCGAGGTACTAAGGTCAGGGCATCAGTAGCCAACAGCTCCTGCCATTCCTGGCTCCAGGCAGCAAATTCCTTTTGAAACCAGGCTGCCATTGAAGCTATGTTTGTAAAATCGATTTCCGAACTTGCCAACCAGTCTTCCGGAGTTTTCAACCCGATTAAAACACTAAGCGTACCATCGCCTTTGGGGCCGAAACAAATGGTTTTGCCGTGTTCCAGCGCAATGAGCTTGCCTCCTTTTACGAGTTTCCAAAGATTAGGTGTATGTTGCTCGGCGTTATGTATATCTACCTCAATGGACGATACCCCAGAATATACCGGGCGAATATCCGTGAGGTATTTCCTTACTCTGGAATTGGCCCCATCTGCCGCGATCACGAGATCGGCATAAGCTGTGGCGCCGTTTTCGAATAAAATAGACCACCCGTCTCCGGATGGTTTCATTTCAGTAAACCTGGCATTCCAGATAATGTTTCCTTCGTTTAGAGAGGCGATGAGCAGATTGCGTAAAGGCCCGCGGTCTATTTCCGGGCGGAAGTGCTCATGTCCGAAGTCTTCTTCATGCTTTTCGTCGTGGTCATCCAATAAAATGTCCATTTGGCTATTGGTGATACGCATTTTATCAGCCTTCGGACGATAATGCTTCTTAAACTCATCCAGCAATCCTGCGACGTCGAGGGCTTTTAAACCTGTGTCGTCATGCAGATCCAGGGTCGATCCCTGCTGACGGACATATCGATCAGCATCCCGTTCGTATACCTTTACGTTCACTCCTTGTTGCTGTAGCAGTCTGGCGAGCGTCAATCCTCCGGGCCCACCGCCAATGATGGCTACCTGTTTGTTTTGTAATAACATATTTTTTTGCTTTGATTGGTATTTCGGTTCTTTTGGCAAAACTATTACTACTTTTACGGCTATAATAGTCCTTTTCACGATAAAAATAGTCGTAAATGAAAATATCCGTTACCGATAAAAATGGATCGGGCATTATGGTGCAATTAGCCCGGGCTCTCGGCGCCACCGTTAGCGGACGGTTTATCCATATCCCCAAAAGCAAGGGTGAGGGGTACATTACCGGGTTAGCCTGGGGGAAAGATCTGCGGATGATGGTGCGCAACTATTATCTGAACGAAGAAGTTCTGCTCGAACGGAAAAATGAATTAACCGAGGGGCAGGACAATGTTATTTTTTTTCTAAGCGGCATTTTTGCTTCGCCGGTGCAACAAGAAAAACAAGTATTACCCGAACAGGCGAATGTGTTTATCTGCATGCAGGCGGTTTCTTCGGTCATCACCATGCCATCAAACACCTTTTTCAGAAGTGTGACTATCGTGGCTTCACGCGAGTATCTGCGTCAGCTATTCTCCGACATACGCCACCCGGTGGTGGCCAGTATTTTGGAAGCCAAAAACAATTTCGCGTTTGAGTCCGGCATATCAGCCGAAATGATCAAAACCGCCAACGAGATCCTGCATCAGCCTGTACCCGAAAGCCTGGAAAATCATTACTATAAACTGAAATGCGAAGAGATGCTGTGCTATATTTTCGCGGTATTGATGCAACGGGAAGCGGCGCCGATGAGCGGTATGCATATTGATGATATCAAAGCTATTTATGCGGTCAAATCCCGTTTGCAGTCGCACCTGGATGAAGCTGCCGATATCGCATCGCTGGCCAGGAAAGCCGGCATGAGCGAACCCAAAATGCGGAAACTGTTTAAACAGACTTTCGGGAAGGGGGTTTTTGAATATTATCAGTCGATGCGGATGCAGGAGGCTGCCAGGTTGCTGAAAGAAAAGCGGCTGACGGTTTCTGAGGTTGGCTATCGGTTAGGATTTACAAACCTGAGTCATTTTTCAAGAGTTTTTGAGCAGCATATCGGCATGAAGCCGAAGAAGTATTCGACGGTAACTACTTGAATCGCTCCTCCACTTTTTTCTTAAGGTCACGCAACGCTTTGGCCTTGTTTTTTTTTAACGGCTCTGTTATGTCAGCCGGAGCACCTCCAGGATTGTATTTTTCCGCCCAAAGGGTGATCTCACAAAGTATTGGTATTAGTTGAATCGCTTTTTCGGTAGGGCGATATAGAAATTTGGATTTATTTGTTGGTGCGGTACGCTTTGAAACGAAGCCTTCCTGCAGCAACACGTTGAGCCTGTCGGTTAAAATGTTTGTAGCAATCTTTTCATCCGAGCATAAGAATTCACTAAAGGAATCCTTGCCATACAAAAGTAAATCCCTCATAATCAACATTGTCCATTTATAAGCATACTGGTTAGCTGCGAGTTCTCCGTAATTGGCATTGTTCGTCCCGAATTACTAGTTTCTCCAGCGTTAGGGTACAATCATACTTTAGTCGTTTTGGCATCTTATGCTGCCGCCCGATCAATTGCAATCGCAGCGGTTTGGGTTTATTTTTACATATTACGCTTTCAAATCACCGGACCCGGGACATTCTGCTTATAATCGATTTTGACAAGGGTGGAATAATGACGAATCGAATTCCTCCCTGAGTTTTCAAATTGAAAACTTTTGCCTATATTTGCTTTACTATGAACATCATAGCAAAAGGAACCATTCTGTATTATATTGATAGATATCCGAAGGCAAAAACGGCGTTGTTGACCTGGTATCATGAGTTTTCAAAGTCGGATTTCAGGAATTTTAATGAATTGAAAGCTTTCTACGGAAATGTGAGTATTGTGGCCAACAGCCGCGGGATATTTAATATTAAAGGTAACGATTTTAGGCTCCTCGCTTCCATCAATTTCCGTCAACTGGCGGCTTATGTTATCTGGTTCGGCACGCACAAGGAATACGATAAGATAGATGCGACAACGATCAGCTTTGATATCGGTATACTTAACTTTAAAAGAAAATAATATGGACTGGAAAGTGATAAAAAAGAAGACTGACTATAAAAAGGCCCTGCAACGGACTATTTCCATATTTCAGGCAGAACCCGGAACTCCGGAGTCTGATGAACTTGAATTATTGCTTGTCCTTATAAAGGATTATGAGGATAAGCATATTGTTTTACCCGACGTTGATCCCATTGAAGTGGTAAAGTTAAAGATGGAAGAAAGAGGGCTGAAAGCGAAGGATCTGGAACCATTGATCGGATCAAAAGGCCACGTGTCATCCATCCTGTCCGGACGCAGAGAGCTGACCTTGAAAATGGCTCAGAAACTGAAAGATTATTTTCAGTTGCCTGCGGATATATTTATGCATACGGCGTGATGCCCGACTATAAACTATAACCGGAAGAACATCTCCTGCAACTCCTCGCCCAGGATAATACCGCCGCTTTCGATATCACTGGCTTCATTTCTCCCTGGGACAGCGATATGAAATCGGGTAATCTCATAGTTTTTGTTATTTTTACGTTATATAATCATAACTGCTGGAGACCCTACATACATATGATGAAGCCGCGTTGTTTAAGCGTATCGCTCAAGGCGATGAAGCGGCTTTCCGCCAGGTTTTTCACTACTACAATAAAAAACTGTTTCCGGTCGTGGTCAGCCTGGTTCGATCAGAATCCGACGGCCGGGAAATTATCCAGGAAGTTTTTATCAAATGCTGGCTTAACCGTGAGAATCTGCCCAAAATGGCCAATCCTGGCGGCTGGCTCTACACTGTGGCCTGTAACTCTGCTTATGATTTTATCCGCAGCATGGCCACCTATCGGGTAAAACTGCGCCAATTACCGGTGATGGAAATTGATCAAGAGCTTGAACAGCAGCTCGATGCTAAATATACCCAAACTTTGATCGACGAGGCTGTTGCTCATTTACCCCAGCGGCGCCGCCAGGTATTCCAAATGGCCCGCCTGGAAGGTTATAGCCGAAAGGAGATTGCCGAGAAGTTGGACATTTCGGAGCATACAGTCCGCAATCAACTTGTTGAAGCCGTGGCATTTGTACAAGAGTACCTCGAAAAGCACGCCTGTGTCTATCTTCCTGCCTTGGTGATTTGTTTGCACCAATTTTAATATTTTTATTCGGCTGATAGTACAAAGCCAGGTGCACAGCCGTTTCTTCTCCATTAAGCAGGCATACACCATGGATCAATCCTACTGGAAAGAACAGTTGAATAAATACCGAACGCGCTCGTTATCCCCTGCGGAAGAAGAGCTGTTGTGGGATGCATTGGCGGATGCGGCCAATGCAGAGGGGTGGAAGGAGATTGTGGAGGAGATGTTGCGCGAGGAGGCCCAGGCTGGAGAATATCAAATCAATGATTGGGAAACTGTGCTTGAGGCGGTGTTTCAATCGGACAGAACAGTGCAACCATTGGTGACGCGACGAGTGCCGGTCATTATACGCCAAGCGGTGGCCGCTGTCGTTTTTGCCTTATTAGGTACGGGTGCCTGGTGGGTGATTCATGATGCGCAGGTGATTCATGATGCGCGGGGGGTGAAGCCTTTAGATGTTTCAGCGCCTGTGAGGAACAGGGCAATGATAACGCTTGGAAATGGCCAGCAGGTTTATCTGGACAGTGTAGTCAATGGTGCACTGGCTCAGCAAGGCAATGCTGAATTGGTGAAAGAAGGTAGTGGTCGGGTCGCTTATAAAGTGGAGAATGTAACTAACCGGGAGCTGCTCTATAACACACTAACCAATCCCCGGGGCAGCCGCGTCGTCAGCCTGACGCTCAGCGATGGTACGAACGTATGGCTCAATTCGGAGAGCTCGCTTCGCTATCCGGTGATCTTCAACGGGCATGATCGGACTGTAGAAATAAAAGGGGAAGGGTATTTTGAAGTAAAGAAAAAAGCAGACCAGCCTTTTATAGTACATGTAGAGAACGGGGCGAAAATTGAGGTTTTGGGTACAACCTTCAATGTAAATGCTTATTCCGACGAACTTAATATTAAAACAACCTTGCTGGACGGTTCCGTCCGTGTGGCCTTCGCTGAATCACCCGGTGTTGTGCTCAAACCCGGGCAGCAGGCTTGGCTTGCAGGCCAAAAGATTGTGCTGAACAAAGTAGATACTTCCGACGTCGTGGCCTGGAAGAACGGGCTCTTTGCCTTCCACGATGCCGATTTGCCTTCCGTGATGCGGCAATTAGCCCGCTGGTACAACATTGAGGTGACTTATGAAGGACTTATTCCGAGGGAGAAGTTTCAGTTCAACGGGAAAATGGGCAAAGACCTTTCGCTGGACAATGTGCTGGATCTCCTGACCAATGCACAAGTGCATTTCCGGATCGAGGCAGGCAATAAATTAGTGATCAGGCCATGATTCAATAGAAAAGAACCTTCCTATCTAATTTAGGTAAACTTATAACAAAAAACCGGGTACAGATTGGACTCCTTTCCCGGTTTTGGTTCAGGTTAACCCTAACAAACAAGGTTTGCGCCACTGCTTATTATTTAACCCAAACACAATGCAAAAGTATGCAAATTGACGCTCTTTGCAAGCCCTCCTTCCATGCCCGGAAGCAAAGGCGGGAATGCGTAACCAAAACGTTGTTAGTTATGAGGCTAACAGGCATCATTTTACTGGCTGGATTTTTACAGGTCAGCGCCCATGGCTCGGCACAAACCGTCACCTATCAGGGTAAGGCTGTGCCACTGACGCAAGTATTGTCTGTTCTGGAGAAACAGACCGGCTACGTCTTCTTTTATAATAGTCGAGACCTGGAAGGGACTGTTCCGGTAACAGTCAATCTGAAGAATACGCCTTTAGAAGAAGCGTTAAAGGCTATACTTTCCGGCCAGTCCCTAAAATTTGTCATTAAAGGCAATACTATTTTAATCACCAGGCCTCAAGCACTTCAGTCCGTGGACTCTCTCCCCCGTAAATCCGCGGCTGATCTTCACGGGCGCGTCACGGATTCGGCGGGAGCGCCATTGTCCGGGGCATCAGTAAGCCTAAAAGGAACCAGGTACAACACCTCAACTGATAATAAAGGAAATTTTAGTTTTCCATCTGTACCACAAGGCAAATATACTTTGATGGTGAGCTATATTGGCTATGCAAAAACGGAAAGTAACATAGTTATAGATGGTGAAACATTAAATGTAACAACTGTTTTGCATACAGCATCATCTGCGCTGGACCAAATCCAGATCATAGCTTATGGTTCGGAATCTAAACGCTTTAGTGTTGGGTCTGTCACTACGGTTAGCGCCGATGTTATAGAAAAGCAGCCGGTAACCAATCCGTTATTGGCATTACAAGGGCAGGTCCCCGGGCTGGCTATTAATTCAACCAGTGGGGTGCCGGGGTCGCAGGTATTGGTGCAAGTAAGAGGACAGAACACGCTGGTTCCAAATACAAGTCTTCCCAAAGGCTATGATCAACCTTTATTTATCATTGACGGCGTGCCTTTTGCTCCTCAAAATAATGTTGTCAGTCAGCTGTACAGTCTTGCCAATGCGCTACCTTCCAGCGGCGGTATTAGCCAGGGTGGCGGCATAAGCCCTTTTAACAATATTAACCCCAATGACATAGAAAGTATTAGTGTCCTCAAGGATGCGGATGCTACTTCTATTTATGGCACGCAAGGCTCCAATGGCGTTATCATTATTACCACCAAAAAAGGGAAACCCGGTAAAACAGTTTTTGACCTTAACGTTAATTCCAGTTTTAATTCGGATGCGCGTCCGGTACAGTTACTGAACACAGAACAATACCTTCAATACAGAAAGGATGCTTATGCTGCTGATGGAATTACACCCACCAACGATCCGAATAACTTTTTAGGTTATGCGCCTGATTTAACTATTTTCGATCAGGATAAGTATACAAACTGGCAAAAAGTCATTAATGGCAAAACGTCTAATAATACGGATATCCACGCCAGCCTATCTGGCGGCAGTGCTAATACCACGTTCATTGTTTCTCCAGGCTATTCCCGGTCGGATTACAATTTCCCCGGTAACTTTGCCGACCAGAGAATGACTTTGCATAGTGCTTTACACAGTAACTCGGTCGATAAACGTTTTACCATTGACCTGGTTACCGACTATGGTTACGATCAGAATAATTCTGTGGGTTTTGGAGCTGGTCAGGATATTTTATTACCCCCCAATTTACCTAACCTGTTAGATCCGGCCGGTAACTTAGTCTGGACTTATAAAGGGGCCGACCTAAGTGGGTACCAATTCTATAGCTACTTAAAAGAGCCCACCGATCTTCAAAATTATAATTTAAATCTGTCGTTGAATCTTTCCTATAAAATACTGGAAGGTTTAACGATTGGCGCTAATTTGGGTTATAGCCGTAACACCTCATCAGAAAACTCCAAAGACCCAGCCTCCGCGCAAAATCCATTGACTGCTGATGCTAATGCGAGCTTTGCCACTAACACCTATCAGACTATCAATATTGAACCGCAGCTGAATTATACAAAATCAATTGACAAAGGTTCGCTGACGGCTTTGTTGGGCTCTACTTATAAAAAGAACGCCGATAATTCAACTGTTAATTACGGATACGGTTATACTAACGACAATTTGCTTGGATCCATTCTTGGAGCTGCCACGGTATATGATGCGGATAATTCAACCATTTATAGATATAGTGGAGCATTTGCACGTTTTAAATATATTTATGATCAAAAATATATCGTTGAAGCAACTGGTAACAGGGATGGTTCCAGTAATTTTGGCCCCGGGCGTCAATTCGGTAATTTCGGTTCTGTAGGAGCGGGTTGGATATTTTCTGAAGAAAAAGCATTCAAAGATGCCCTTCCTTTCTTAAGTTATGGTAAGCTGTCCGGCAGCTATGGCACAACGGGGTCCGATGGTATTCAGGGTTATCAATATCAGGCATTGTATGAGCCTTTCTCCTCTTTTCCTACATTCCAGGGCATAAAACAAAGCTACCCTTACAATCTTTACAATCCTGATTACAGCTGGGCAACAAAAAAATCATTGAACGTTGCATTGGATTTTGGTTTTTTTAATAATCGCTTATTGTTAAATGCAACTTATTACAGAGACCGCGAAGGCAACCAGTTAGTAGGCTATGAATTACCAGTACAAACTGGTTTTACAACCGTACTGGGAAACCTACATGCAGATATCCAAAACAAGGGATATGAATTTTCAGCAACTTCAACCAACATAAAAACCAAGGATTTTACCTGGACAACTAATTTTAATTTAACATTTAACCGGAATAAGCTGATTGCCTTCCCTAACCTGGCAACTTCTTCTTATGCCCAACAGTACGTCATTGGCCAACCTACTTCTATTATATTCGGTTATCGGTATAAAGATGTAAACCCTACCACCGGGTTGTTTGAGTTTTACGATAGAAATGGCGACGTTACTTCTAATCCCACTTCCCTAACGGCGGCACAAGGTGGCGATGAAGTGCCGATTGCCAACAGGGAAGTTAACTTTATGGGAGGATTTGGCAATAACTTCAGCTATAAGCATTTCAGCCTTTATATTTTCTGCCAGTTTTCCAGTCAAAATGCCCCAAATTACCTCTCCGAAGTGTATACTTTCAATTCTTTAGGGTTGACGGCCAATAAACCTACGGCAGTTCTGAATAATTACTGGAAAAACCCTGGCGATAACGTGCAGCTTCAGCGATTGGCGAGCGGTTTTTTCTCACCGGCGTTCACAACTGGATATGATTTCGATCAATCCAGCGGAGTTTATGGCAATGATACTTATCTGCGGGTGAAAACAGTAGCGTTATCTTATGCTTTGCCAGATGCTTTTTTGAAAAAAGTTCATATTCAGGGCGCCAGAATTTATTTAAATGCACAGAACTTGCTGACGATCACTAATTATAAGGTTGGTGACCCGGAAGAACCCGGTAATTATACCGTTTTCCCTGTGCAGCGCATTATCGCCTTTGGTTTAAATCTCCATTTTTAAGCAATCATTATCATGAAAATACTATCTTTTAATAAAAATAAAAGACTGGCGGGTAGTTTGTTAATTGCCATCCTCACATTTGTTTCCTGCAAAAAGTTAATTTCAATACCTGCGAATCCGCCGGCTGCCATTACGCAGGCCGAGCAGTTCGCAGATAGTGCCACTGCAATGTCTGCCGTAGCGGGGGTTTATACTTATGACAACCAGGGAGGAGGTTTTGCTTATAGTGATGCAAACCTTACGATAGGTACAGGATTATCCTCCGACGAGCTATCTTATACCGGTAGTACGGATCAGCAGCAATTCTACAGTTATACCTTGACTCCGTTAAACGTCGAGGTCGCTTCGTTATGGGCATCTCCTTATCAAGGGTTATATGCGGTAAATGATATATTGAATGGGATAACCGGCAATAAAAATTTATCTGCTTCCTTCATTACACAAATTTCCGCGGAAATGAAGGTTGTCCGGGCACTTTATTATTTTAACATGGTCAATTTATTTGGCGGAGTGCCTTTGGTTACCTCAACTGATTATAATACAACCGCTCATTTGCCGAGGGATTCCGTGGCCGCAATCTATAGTCAAATAATCGCAGACCTAAACGATGCCACCGGGAATTTACCGGCAAGTTACCCTTCGGCAGGCAGGGCACGGCCTAATTTATACACTGCTCAAACACTATTGGCAAAAGTTAATCTATACGAGGGTAACTGGCAGGCTGCCTATAACGAAGCTGATTCCGTTATTAACTCCGGTGCATACGTTTTAACGGATAGTTTGAATAATGTATTTTTAGACGGTAGTACCGAAGCAATTTGGCAAATACCGGCTGTACAATCATTCTTTGCTACAACGGAAGCATACGATTTTGTGCCGAATATCGGAGCTGCGCCGGGTTATTTAGTAACTCCCTTTTTGTTAAATGCTTTCGAGCCGGGAGATCAGCGGCTTCAGGACTGGGTGGGTACAACAGTGATCAATAGCCTGAATTTATATTATCCTTTCAAATATAAAAATGTACTGGCAAGCGGCACTCCTGTGGAGGATTACATGATATTCAGGTTAGCCGAAGTATACCTGATCCGTGCCGAAGCTGCTGTAAGAATGCCCAATCCAAATTTAAGTAGCGCTATAGCGGATGTTAATATTATCCGAAACAGGGCCGGATTAGCGAACAGCACAGCTGATATAACATCGCAAACTGCTGTATTAGCCGCCGTACTGCATGAAAGGCAAACCGAAATGTGTTTTGAATGGGGAAGTCGTTGGTTTGATTTAAAAAGGACGGGAAACGCGGGGACGGTACTTACTGCTGAAAAGAGCGGCTGGCAGCCCAATGCGGCACTATATCCAATACCTCAGGCGCAGCGGCAATTAAATAGCCTGCTTACACAAAATCCGGGATACAATTAATAACAACCTACAAATGAAAAGAATAATCTTGTGGACTTTAGCCTTTAGTCCAGTAACAGTATTGGCGCAAAACGACAGTTTTACCTTAAAAATAAATATTCCTACATACAATGTGCCTGCCAAAGCGTATTTCTTTTATGCTTTGGATGGTAAGACCATAACCGATTCAGCAGTAATTAATAATGGGATAGTACAATTCAAGGGAACAGTTCATGAGCCGACAATGGCATCATTGGTTATTGATCCTCATGGAGTTGGCCGTGATAAATTACGCCCGACCAATATAGATGCTTTTAACTTTTTTATTGACAGTGGAAACATCGATATTAACGCAAAGGATTCTGTTAAATATGCAACCGTTATTGGATCAAAAGTTACTGATGAATATTTGGATTATAAAAAGCTTGTAGCACCCGAATTCAAAATACAAAACGATGTGGTGGTAACGATGAGCAATGCATCACCTGAAAAAAGAAAGGACACTACATTCCGAAATTATTTAGCAGCTACATATGAAAAAGCTGCCAACGACATCAAAGCTGCCGATGAAACATATATCAAAGCTAACCCTAACTCCTATGTTAGTGTATACTTAATGAACGCAGTCATAGGCAGCATTATGGATTTAAATAAGGTAGAGCCATTATTTAAAGGTTTATCACCTGCTATGCAAAATACATTGGCGGGCAAGAAAATTGCTGAAATGATTGAAGCATCGCGCATGACAGCCATAGGCGCCATGGCACCGGTGTTTACTCAAAATGACACTGCCGGCAAGCCTGTTAGCTTGACTGATTTCAGGGGAAAATATGTATTGGTTGACTTTTGGGCCAGCTGGTGTGGCCCATGCCGTGGGGAAAATCCTAATTATGTAAAAGCATATCAGCATTACAAAGATAAAGGTTTCACGATGTTAGGTATTTCATTGGATCGCGCGGGTGCAAAGGATGCCTGGCTGGCAGCCATAAAAAAGGATGGATTAGAGTGGACACAGCTATCGGACCTGCAATTTTGGGATAATGATGTAGCTAAATTATATGGAGTAAAAGCTATCCCCCAGAATTTCCTGATTGACCCACATGGTAAAATAGTAGCCAGAAATTTAAGGGGGGATGATCTGGAAAATAAACTAGAAGAGCTATTTTCTAAATAAACTTGAAGAATGGGTGAAAACACTAATGTCGTTGACTTAAGGTTTACACGTCTTTGTAATTCATGTGGTACAGCCTGGGCGGTCTTCGCTTTCGCTTTTCGTGCCTGCCAGGTCGAACGATTTCAGTATTGGCGGCCACTTGTTTGTCGAAGACGGCAAGGGCTAGTCTGACCGTCCTTTTGATGAACATGCCAATCAAAATACATTTGGTCGACCAGTAGGCAAAGGTGCGGTTGATCTTTCTGCTATGCTTGATGTTGCCCTTCCGTTTGTCGGCGTTGCATTCCGCGAGCACTTTTTCCTCTATAGGGAACGCCAATGCAGCGCATAGGGTCATCATCATCACTTTGGCATAAATATCCTGCTTAACGGCGGTGGCCGTCTTGCCGCTAAAGGCTTCGACCTGCACCCGCGCCTTAAACATCTTGTAGCCTTCTTCGGTGCCCCAGCGAATCTGGTACAGTTCACCTAGTTCTGGCAGCTTATACTTTGCGGTATCTAATAACGAGGTGCCCAATATCTCATCCTCCCCATTCTCCAGTGCTATCTTGACCAGCCTGCATTTGATCTCCTTTTTCATCGTGGGGAATTCCTGCCTGAAGCTCTCATAGTACTTGTCCGGTACTGTCAAGTTTACTATGGTATCCCGCTTACGACTTGCCTTAAACTCCTTAACCGGCAACCAATGCTCTCGCATCCGTACGATGAAGTGAATGCCCCTGGATTGCAAGCCGGCAAACAGCGCCGTGCCGGGATACCCGCGATCCAACAATAAAATGTCACCCCGTTCGACCTTCGGCAAATGTTTCAACAGTAACTCCTGTTCATTGCCATCCGTTGGACCTGTCTGCACATCCAATGTCAGATAGTTCACCGGATCATACAGCGCAGAGAGCAGACACATACTCTTTGGCAAGTCTTTCTTCTTTCCCCGTCCCATGCCTCGTCTGTCAAACTCATCATGAATGCTCGGATGGTTCGGCAGGTTCAGATAAGTGCCATCGACCGCCAACAGCTTGTGCCCATGATAACCGTAGAAATCGACTTCCTCATAAAAGTCCTTCCAAATAATATCATTGAGCTCCAGGAACGCTTCCGGCGCCAGTTTCCGTCTCGACCTGCTGAAGCCGCTCTTGGTGATCTTCCGGATACTGAACTGCTCGTTCTCAGTCTCCTTAAAGAAGCTGTCCAGCTCTCGTTGTAAACCGCCCTTTCCCATTCTTAATATACTGATTATCAAATGCCCGAAGGGAAGCAAGCGGTTCCTCGTGAAGGCCCCTTCCTGGCCGTGCGTGTGACGGCCTTTGAATGTTTCGCTGACATTGATATGGTAGTTTAGTTTGCTGGTTACTTTGACCCGATAATCTTTTGATGGTTTTCGACGATCACACCGCCCCTTCTTATATACCCAATCTAAATTACTTCATTATCAATACCCATCCCACCGTGAAAACACCTTTTCTTGCTTAAGTCAACGACATTAGTGTTTTCACCCATTCTTCAAGTTTATTTAGAAAATAGCTCTTCTAGTTTATTTTCCAGATCAT
>Ga0302325_10012274_pt1 | contig 18389 bp, 9 predicted proteins | sample Palsa_T0_2_FD_201948 | JGI IMG/M metagenome (GOLD analysis project Ga0302325, IMG submission 201948) | Peat permafrost microbial communities from Stordalen Mire near Abisko, Sweden - Palsa_T0_2 | ecosystem: Environmental > Terrestrial > Soil > Palsa > Peat permafrost | place: Sweden: Abisko...
ATGACGCCTTCGGTGTTGCTCATTTTGGTTGAGATTTCTGCAGCCTCCTTTTTCAATGTCTCAAGGGTTTCAATGACGTTGTCATCATCCAGGATATTTCCCCGAGACTCGTTCAAAGCCTGTAGTAATCGCTTCTCCAACTGTCTGAGATGAACCTTGAACTCGCCTTGCAACTTAATGAGGTTCGATCTACGTTCATCGACATCAGGCCGTTCCGATTTGAGGACATCATTCAGAGATTGAGTTTGGAGACTGCTCTGCGTAACCGTGAAATTGACGAAAGTGGTACGACTGCAGATATCTGGTGCGAATGTGGCTGAAGGATCTCTCGTTGATAGATAGATCTTGAAGGCAGGGGAGAAATCAATTTCTTGCTTCCCTAGCTGGATGAGAACACGACCTCCCGTCTTTTGGTACTCCTTATTGAGAACGTGATTGAGCACGGGATCGAGATATTCTGCATCTTGTATCAGGATTGGGTTTCCGAAACGAAGCGAGCTCTCCAATTGCTTTGTGAAGGAATCATCGAGGAAACTCGTGACGGTTAGGCGCCTATCTTTGCTCTCCTTCTGCAAGAACTCGGTTACGCGACCAGATGGATCGATGATCAGTGGATATCGGTTGAAGCGCTTCAGAATGATTGCATTTTCCGTACAGAGATCGTCAACTGGCAATGAATTCCCTTGCCACCCGAGTCGTTCATCAGCTGTTGACAGATATTCTGTCACAGGATTATGCTGCTTAAAATTGATGCCAGAGAGCTGCAGCTGATGCAGCCAATCTTCCATCATGTTCTTACGGAACTGTTGATCGTAAAGACCACTGTAAGCCAAAAACGCAGCTGCGACAAGCACATCGCCCACAAGTGTGCTGATTTGTGTCTCGAATGACTTGCTACCTTCTTCCCAACGAACTCGCTCCGATGAAAGACTGTCGAGGAGCCGGACACTTCGATCGACCTTGAACTGCACGCGGGACATCTCCGTTTTGATGGCCTGTGTCTCGCTGATTAGGGCTGCATACTCCGTCTTGTATGTTGCGATACTTTGTTCAAGTGCATTGATCGTATTCTCAACTGCTTGAGCTTCCGCCTTGGTTTGCAAAGCCTGCTCTTCTAGCATCCCTACTTCCTCTCTCAATGGGCCAACACGATCTAGAATTTCCGAGTAGTTGACTTGAGCCTGGACCCACTGGACAAGGGGCCCGCAGGCTTTACTTGCACGGTTGACTTTCTCGTATGTGAAATCTTCGTTTGAAAGATACTCATTCCGCATTTTGATTCGCAAATTCTTAGTCATCTGCTTCTCGTTGTCGTAGTTAACAATGCTAGCAATGAAGTCGTCTTTTCGAACGATCGCCTGAACTGTCTTCCAGCTGTCGACCTTATGACCGAGCAAAGTACATACAGAGTCCAGTGCGAGCTTGACACCTTGTGGTGGATTGCCCATAGAACGTACTTCTGTTAAATGTTGTCGTTTGATGTTGCTAACACTCTTCTGTGCCTCGATGACGGCAGGTTCAGCGTTGGCGAGATCATTCAAAACCAATTCGCGACGTTGAGCAACTTCCGCTTCTTGTTTCTCGAGAGCGGCTTGAATCTCCAAAGACGTGGTCTTACGTTGTTCAGCCTCTCGTTGGTCTGCAACCATACGTTGAAGCTTCTCGTTGGCTTCAGCGTCTTTGCGCTCTAGTTGGCCTTTCTTTTCCGCGAGACTTGCTCGAAGATCTCGAACTTTGTCCACAGTATCTCTCAGTTTTTCCAGCCCAACGTTCAGATGGCGTTGTTGCTCTTCCAAATCTTCACGCTTCTCATTGTATAGCTTAACATACTGTGCCACAAAGTCCAAGAAGTGCCGAGGAGTAAGGTAAGTAATGCGCCCTTGCTGCTTCAGAAGCTTGATATTGAAGCGGTGAAGGGAATAATGAATGTAAACCATAGAATTGACCACAGCGGCACGGTGGGAGGCTGGAAGGATGAGATCACGGTATGCGACTGGAATGCTGTCGGGAGCTGTGAAATTTGGTCGGTCCAGATCGACGGACTGCGTCAATTCCGTGCCAACTTGGAAGAGTGCTTGATCAGACCAATCTCCGAACCAGTTCAGCACACAACGATTGAAAAGTGCCGGACTTGTCGCAGCCTTGGATGACAGGCCATCTTCCGGCGGGTTCATTGTGAACACAACATGCAAATTCTTGATGATTTGCTGTGTGAACCACTTATACAATTCTTCTTGCGAGTCGAGAAGAAGGCCTTGACGCTGAGCACCTTCTTTGCAAGCCGTCATCAAGGATGCAAGCTCGTCTCCCTCGAAGAGGCCAGGAACCTCCGCGTTTGCTAATAGCGTATTCATCCTTTCGAGGAATCCAGAATCAAGTACGTTCGACTCATCCATGATGAAACAGATCTTCTCTCCTTTACACCCACTCCGTCGAAGGACATCACGCAGATCATCGTCGAAGTCCTCGGCCGAGTATTTGCCGTGCACCTTGATTTGGAAGACCTTGAGGCCGTTCATCCAGGCAACAAAACGTGATAGTGTTGTCTTTCCGCTTCCGCTAACTCCAATCAAAATCAAATGTCCTTGAGGTTGTCTGAAGACGCGATCAATACGAAGAACGTGCTCAAGAACATCGTTGAAAAGAATCAGTGGAACATCCACTTCTTCCTCGCAGAATGTTTTCAATCTGGCTTTGACGAACTCGCGGAGTTGTTCTCGGTCGACAGGAATATAGTTCTTAGAGAGCCAGTTAGAGAATAGAATGGGCCCACCAAGAGCCTTCTCTTCTTCAATGGTTGGGAAGAAGTTAAGCGCAATACGATTAACTGCTTCGTTGGTCCACTTTCGCTCGTCTTCTGCGACTAAACGATCTTGAAATAACCGAAGTGCCTCATGAGCCCATATTCTGACAAGGCCTTCCACTGAGAGGGTCTCGAGTGGGCGGATTGCCTCGTAGATGCCTCGGACCCATCTCGTGAGTTCACGAGGACTGTAGACGTAGTGGGGCTGAATCTTCGGAGTGAAACGCTGCTGCGATTCGAGGTAAAATTGAACCATAGCTTTCGTGAGTGATTCAGAGTAGCCTCGAAGTGATGGGATGATCTTCAGAACAGCACTATTGAACGTTCCATAGATTTGCTGAAGTGAAAGTTCTCCGGGATAATCGACCATGATGAGGGGGGCATGTCGTAAAAATCGTGCACCCATCGGAGTTCGACCAGCATCTGTTGGGGGATTGCAAGCACCCACGAACTGGATGCGATCGAGTGTAACCCATGTTTTGTCAGAGGTTCTCCAGAAGCCATTCTGCTCCACTAGTTGTCGTAAAAAGGAAATCGCTCTCTGAGTCCCATACTTGTCTGGTGCTGGCAAGTTGATTTCGTCACAGAAGAGAACAAGCCAACGGCCAATTTGGGTTGGAGATAGTATGACACCATTAAGCGTTTTCTTGTATTCACAGTATTGCTCGAAAGTCTTGATCAGCAGATCGGGTGTTGTGGCGCTGGAAAAATTGAGCCCGACGACTTCCATGTTAGGCAGCTTACGGAGGGCACTGAATAGAGTCATGGTTTTCCCAGATCCAGGAGGGCCGCACAAGAGGAGGGGCTTGTGCTCTGCGAGCCAGGAATAGAGCACGTCTTCATGGCGTACAGTATCGAGCGTCGGAATGACCACGTCCGTCTGGGTGATGGAGTGCGTATTGACCTCGATTGATGGCACAGAATTCTGCCATGAGATCCATTCGGCCTTTGGTAATGTGACATCGTAGTCAATGAGGGACGAAGTGTCGCCCATGATTGGTGATCCAAATGTAGCCATTCCAGCCAGGCAATCTCCGAAGCTCTTTCGATCACCCAAAGGACAATCACCGGTCAAAGACCAGACCAAAGCGAGAAGCAGCTTCTTCGCAATGTATGATTCAATTTGTTCTGGGTCCAGAGGGAAATCCACATGCTGGGCGTTGTATTCGATAATATCTCTGACACTCTTATTAAGTAGCGAAAATAGGGTGTTCAGAACGCGTGCGACGGTGAACTCCATGATGTGGTTGAATCCTTCGGCTCGTGCAATTGCATTGGAAATGAAATCTTCTGTAGTAAGGAATACTTGAAGGAGATCGGCGACTTGAGCTTGGATAGCGAGAGCCTTAGCAGCTGTTTGACCTGTCGTAATAGCATCCTCATCGAGGTCCTCGAAAGCAACTGTTCGAAGGGTATCCAGGTAATTGGAGACCATCATGTTAGATGTTACAGTATCTTCACTGAACCAGACCATTCCGCAACGACTGACGGTTGCAAGAGTGGCATATTTCAAAGTCTCGACTTCGAACATTATCCGAACATTAGGAGGGAGATTGAGTCGCTCGCCGTTCGGGACACTGTTCAAGTTCTCGACCCATTCAGGATCAACATCGCCGTCGAATACAATCCAATGTCTCTTTGTTTCCTCGCCTCGCAAATTGTCGACGATTTTGCGCAGGATGCTAGTGAACAGACCATCGGTCCACTCTCTTGTAGTCGAATCCAAATTACCGTACAGCGCCTCCTTTGACATGACTTTCGAGTCGATGATATGACAAACACCTTCAACGCCCTCCACCTGCTGCAAAGCTTGCAGAAGAAGCTTCCAAGCCACAGATTTCCCGGAACCAGAGTTTCCGACCATCATCACACCGTGATGAATACCTTGAATCTGGAACAGCTGAAGAATCTTCGTCATCCAGGTATCGTTGACAACCAGATGTCTCTCTTTGGCAATATTGTGAATTGCCTCCTGTAATTTCTCGAGGCTTGCCGGAACATACTCTACTCCAGGGAATGATTCCGCCTCAATAATCCTCATGATTTCGACATCGCTCTTGATTAATTTCGGCGCAATGGTCTCGCGGATGCTCTGAACAATGATTTGCGGTTCCACTTCTTCCTCCGGGCCAAGATTACCACCTGTGCGGGTAAGGCGAGCACGCTTGAGACCACCAGAACTAACGAGAACACTCTTGAGAGCACGAAGTCCGAAGTCATAGTGAGCTTGTTTGGAAAGCTTCGCCGCACAGCGATCGAAGAAGGGTACCGTCTGCTTCGAGAGTTGCTTAGCTTGGTTAAAACCTTGTGAATATAGCATGACCTCGGCAATCAGTTCTTTATCTGGCTTTGACATCGCAACACTTCGGAATAATTTTTTGAGATTGTCCGGGAGGTTGGAGCGGCCAGCATATCCAGGATTCATAGTGATGAATATTCCAGTGTTGGCGTTCACGCGGAGTTGGCGACCAACGAGCTCGATCTGAGATTTCTCATCCTCAAGGCCTTGCTTCAGACCAAGTTGAATGTTCTGCACTTGTTGAGAGACAGCAGATAGGATACGCTCTTCAAGTCGGTTGAACTCATCGAAACAACCCCAAGCTCCAACTTGGCAGATACCCAGGAAAATGCGGCCCATAGCTTGAAAATCGAAGGTGTCGTCGCAGCAGAAGACGAGTGTGAAACGACCAAGTTGCACGCCTAAGGCTTTCACAGACTCTGTTTTGCCAGTTCCTGCTGGTCCGTATGGTGAGCCACCCAATCTTTGACAAAGAGCTTGTGTCAGAGTTAGGAAACATCGGTCCGTGAGTGGGGTTCGAACAAGACGTTCTGCAACCCCCAAATACTCGAAACCATAATTGAGCTTGGCATTTGCCATTTTGATATACAAACGCTGAAGGAATTCGCCTTCGGGCTTGTACACATATCGCATCTGAAGAAGCCACATGTAATGATTTGATGAAGTTGCGTTGAGTCTGATAAGCTTCTCGATTACATCTCTCTGATGAACGCATTCCGTGATGAGGTGTTCGCATCGTTTTCTTTGTATTGGATCCAAGTCGCCTAGAACAGTGGCAGCAAGAAGTCGAAGCACTTTGACTTCTTGTTCGTATAAGCTCTGCAGAGTAGACCCGCCAACTTCAAGAGATTTTTCGACAGTGGACGTCCAGACAGCTTGTGTGCCCAGGACGACGATTTGACTTGGAAAGGCGGCGATGTAATCATTCAAAGCTGCCTGGTCAATCTCATCGGCAGCGAAGATGGGCTCGTAGCAATCAACCGCTTCGGCTAGAAGCTCAGCTAGAGTGGATTTCATGCTGCTTTCGAGCAGAGCCAACCAATCGTTGATTTTTGGGGTCTTGACGAGCGAGATCTCCTTCTTTAATCTGACCTGCTCACCTTCTTTTGAAGTGAACCCTGAAATGATATGGTCTTCATCCATGATAAGACCAGACAAGCCAGCGAACATTTTCTTGAAATGCTTTGCAATGCGCAGTGTGTCGTTACTGTTGCCGATGATTTCAAGCAGATCCTCGTCACCGACAAAATAGAATCTCGGAAAGGATACACGTTCCCTTTCAAGATACTCACCAAGGGCTTTCTGGATCTTGTTGAGTAACTCTGCTAGACGCTCAAGTGACTTTTGAACACCGGATATGTTGAGAACATCTAGCACGAAGGGTTGCTTGTAGACTTTCTTCATCACAGCGAAGAACTCCGAGTTGATGTTTTGGAATCTTGAGGATTCAATCGGTAGCAAATGCTTGATATCCGCATTGCCAGTAAAGACACCTTCAAGATACACCCACTGACGCTGGACGTCGATCCAAACATCGAATAGAACATGGACACGGTTGAGCTTGTCTTCCCAAGATGAGGCTTCTTCCTCGAATTCCTTGTAGTATGGCGAGTGTCTCATTGCTTGCAAAGAGTTGAGATTCTCACTGCATTTTGCAAAAAGATCATCCCAGCCGCGGATGAGTCGACATTTGTTTTGGTAGTTGACTAGATCAAGCGAATAGTTGGTCCATACCTCACGGACTTGCTTCAAGAACTCTTCCAAAGCCATCTCGCCTTGAGCTTGAGCGATGATGTCTCTGATGATAACTTCGCTTGCAGCGAGATTCAAATCCCAGACATCGCCAAGGGTCATCGAGATTGGCGAATATCTCTTTCCAGGCTTAAGCGCCTTGAATATCTTATTCCAATGCCGATCTCGGACAGCTTCGGATTTGAGGTCTGTAAGAACAGGGTTGACCTTGAGAAATTGTCGTAGCACGTTTTGGATGTGCTCAAAAGCGGCGTATTGTCTCATTCGACTCGGCATCTCCTTGGTCATCTTTATCAACCCGTCAATTGCAGATCTAAGCTTTCGTGGTTGAACGCTGTTCCAGAGCGTCTCACGAAGCTCATTCAAGCTCTTCCAGATTGTTGAAAGGGCAGCCCATACTGATTTGAAATCTTGGACCTCTTCCAGAATGGCAGCGAGAGCTGTATCTGCGGTAGCTGGTAGATCCAAGGCTTCTTTCGCCTTTGAAACCATCTCGGATTCTTCGTCAAGCTTCGTGATACGAGTCTCGAAGGACATGAGTGTCGCAGATGCAATATCTGGAGCGATAGTTCCAGATACTGGTTTCTCTTCATTCCACTGACCGGTGATTTCTGCTATCTTGTCGCCCACAACTTTGTCCTCGGCAGTAATCTTGGCGCGAAGGGCGTCTGTCTGGTCCTGGACAACCTTCGCCTTTCGATTGAGAATCTCGTTGAGGGAAGTCCATTCAGAGTCAACTTGCTCTACCGCCAACCAATCCACGGGAAATTGATAACGTTGCCGAACCAGTGTGGTTTGGCCCTGCCTGAAAGTTTCCACCTCAGGACCCCAAGCCTTGACTTTGCGCTTGCAGGTTTGCACGATTGTAATGAATTGGACGGCCTGGGCAGTAGTTGTGGCTTCCAATGATTGCACTTCCAAATCCTTTCGAGCTCTCTCAATCTCTGAATACACTTCACGAACCCTGGTTCCAAGACGTACAGCAAACTTAGTTAAGATTTCATGCTGCCACTGGTCGTATTTTGCATTCACCTTGGTCTGTACCTGGTCGTAATCGATTGTCAAATGGCCAAACGATCTGCTGACCTCAGTCGTGTCGAAGGTAGATCGAGCTTTTCTAATCTCTTGAAGTAATTGAAGCCACTTAGATAATTGTTCACCAAGGAGCTCATAGACTTGTTCAGACTGAAGATCCCAAAGAGATTGAAATTGAAGCCACTTGTCAACATAAGTGCTAATCTCATGCAACTTTGTCTCGATGGATAAATATACTCGAGAAAGGCTATCCGTGCAGGCAGCAGGAAGGTCAGTGAAGCGAGCGTCCGACTCGTTTGTTGTTGATAAGCTCATTTCATATCGTGAAGCCTTGACTTTCGGAAGATTGCAGACAATGCCAAGCCAGTTATGAAGCTGCTGGAACCAATTCGCTCTGGCGTCTTCCAGGGGTGGCTCAAGGTAGATGACTTGGTTACGCATCGAAACTTCATGAACCAGTCGTTTCAGTGTTGGCGCCTCATCCTTGAATACTCCTGCAACGTTACTTAGATGCCTTCGACGACTGTCGTCATTGACGCCTTCCGATCGGTCGTTTTCAAAGCTCTCGATCCAAGCTCCAATAGCTTGTCGTAATCGGATAAGCAAGGTGGTCTTGATACGAGCGTTCATTTCTCTGACCCAGTATGCCAGATTCACGTAGTTTTCGAGATTCAGTTGATCGACTGCCCTCTGGATGGTCTCAAGCAGTTGCTTAAACGACTCAGAGTCGTACGGACAAGTCTGAAGATCTGCGAGCGCCTTTTGAATGGTGATGTTTATGGCAGCCAAGGTAGCGGTCTTATTTTGCAATAATGAGACTGATGCAGCAAATTCCCGAACGAATTGGACATGCTTGCTTTCATTTCGCCCGCCGGTATGATCAACAGCTCCATTCGGGAGATATGGAGTTTGCTTGATGTGAAGGTCAAACGAGTGAACGAAGGACTCCCATTTCAAGGGGACGCCCTTCTTTATCAGAGCCTGTACCTCGTTTTGGTAGCCGCTGAGAAGAATTGATACGTCTGACATTTCCGCAATTTGCCGACTAGTCTGCGCGAAAGTCCTCACACTTTCCATGAGACTTACTGCATATGGGTAGACACGCTTTGCTTCCTTCGAGATATTGTTGATCTGGTGAGGAACAGCATAATTGAGCCATAGAAGATTGCGGGTTTCTTTGAAAAGTGCAATAACTTGAGGATCGAAATTGACTGCCAATTCGAGTGCATTGTTTGCTGATCGGATTTTGTTGATGTTAAACAGACGACCAGCAATCGAAATTTGCTTTCTTTGAACATCATGGAGCCATGCCTCGAAGATAGGGCGAGTATCTAGCTTCTTTCGGAAGAGATTACCTTCACTCTGCAACTTTTGCCCCTCAGAGTGGAGAGCCCAATCATTTCCAAGTACATCCTCGACTCTCTTCATGTAGCCATCAAGCTGTCTTTCAATTTGGCGAGCCCAGATGATTGCTCCCGAAACTGGAGGTAGATCCCTCAACTGAGCCATTGCATGAGCCTCAGAGTGACCATATTGCTGCTTGAAGCGTTCGTGGAGTGAGGAAATATCGTGCTTGACGTTATCAATAAGCTGGGTTTGATACTCTGTTATTGCACCTCGAATTTTTGGCCGGACAAACAGAGCATTGAACTTTGAAAATACTCTGAACATCTCGTTGGCAGTCTTTGCGGTGGCCAATCTGTCTCGTAACCGTGCTATAATCGAGTTCTCAACACGGGACGTTCGCTCATTATAAGTAATTTCGGCTTGCACCCAGATTCGTGTGCCTTCCGGGGTGACATCTAGCAAGTCCACGTTGTTTAAGGCTGCATAAGCTTGTTGGACTTCCTCAACAGCATCGACATCGCCCATTTCTTCAACAATGACAACACCATTGGTATTACCATCACCTTCCCCACTCTTAGGTCCAAGGACATTGACGATGGTTCGTTGTAATTGTTCATGGTTGTCTCGGAACGTGCTGACATACTTCAGGCGGGCTTGGAGGTCCGCATGCTTTGGGGAGATCTTGATCGGGATGAATTTCTCATTTCTTCGACGCGTAACCTCTCGAGCAACGTTCGTGAATTCCTTTACATTCTCATCCCATGCCTTCCAGATGGACTCGGTGGTTGCAATCAAATTGTTGAATTCTCGGTAGTCGAGGTGCATCAAGGAGCGGCCGTGCAGCAGAGAATGTAACTGTAAATCTAGATCAGCTGATATAGCTTCAACTAGAGGCAATGCTCGTCGAATAGGATACGGGCAAATTCGAAGTTTCTTGTTCAGGTGGGCAAAGATCATTCCGATTGCATCCTGGATCTTTGGTAGAGACGTTGCTGAGAGTAACTCGTCAAGGGGAAAGTCCCGCATCAACTGATTGTACTTTTGGACTTTCTCTGTTGCTTCCTTGAGTCCAGTATCTGCCGTGAAGCTAACTGTTGCTTGAAATCGTTTGGCTGTACGAAGAATTTCCATGGTGAGTGCAACCCCTTCGCCTCGCAGCTGAGCCTCGATCCCTTCCAACGCCGATTCCATCGAGAGCCAGAAGTTGATTTCTTGCGTGGCGGTCCCACTGTTTGCATCTCTGGACATCTTCGTAATGGTTTGTATGGACTTGATCCACCCATTCACAATTGACTGTAGGTTGTTAAGGAACGTGCTATCCGATAGCAGAGCTTGAGGAATCAACTCTGCAGAGGGTTTGATATTCCTAGCTGCAGCTTCCTCGATTGCATTTTGAATCATAGGATGTAGAGGCAAGATCAGGTCGGGGATTTCGATATTTTGTTGGAGGTGCAATAAGCTCAGCTCCAATTCGGCTATCCTCTTCTTTGCTACCGGAATTCCTGTCTTCGCATCGACATCTGACCTGCCCCGGACCCCATTCGTCATTGGTTGGGTCTTAGTGTATGCATCAAAGTATGGAGCCAAAGCAAGATGGACAACACTATGCAGTATTTCGAAGGGAGAGACGGAAGCACCTCCTTGCCCATTCGCAGTGGTGTTCAGCGTGGCCACGCCCGGCAGATTAATGATTTGTATTTGAGATGTTATGGGTATCGTAGGATCAATAGGTTGGGGTCGTTTCAGAAGTGCAATAGAGGCCATATTCGTGGGGGAGAAGGAAATGTCCGTCGCCAAACTGTAACTATAGCTTGAGGAGCCTACACGGAAAAGTTAGTTCTGGTTTTTGTAGAAGATCATAAGTGATTACTAGTCCCATCAAGGGAGCCATCTTGCCCGCTTGCTAATGCAACATCCTTTGTAACATAAAGTGCGACTTGATTCTCCGAGGCAAATCGAGTACATCGGGAAATCGTATCTTGGTATCGGCTCTTTGACAGAAGACTATTTGCATTCTCCAGGTCTTTGCGTGTCGCCCCCAAGGTGATCTCGATGACATTTGCAAGGTGTTCCACGATCAATAAAGGGTCCACGGCGAATACGTCTTTGACAACCCCATTGGGGCTTGCCGGGGAGTCCACCTCCGTCATGGCTGTGGGTTTCGCTGTTTATTTCATCTCCAAAATGTGGTGGAGGAGGTCGGTAACATCAGACTGCTGCTCACCGGTGACAAAGTGGCCTCAGCTGTGGTGGTGGTTGATTTGGTTGTGGAATTCTGTTGACTGGCTGACTATCAGATTATTTGGAGTCGTCGCGGTCGCAGAACCGCGTTCTTCCCCTGAACAGGGGTGGCCGAAGTAGTTCTAATGGGAGTAACTCTATCAACAAACTTAGTTTATGCAAACTACTGGTACTCCAAATTTCCCCGAAAGCTTGTCATGTTATCAACAATTTCACATCTCATTCAGAATAGTAGGACAGAAACCCGAGAACAGCTACGAATCTTCAGATCTATATCCTTCACACGTGTGAAGGGCTGTAAGTCATGAGGATAACAAGCTGCACCCTCAGGTCGCAGCCAGAGGGACACAAACATTCCCCCAATACGCAGGCTCGAATAATTGCAAACATAAAGTCAGCATCCCAGCTACTACATGCAAGCGGAAGGATCTGTTTATTGTATTTTGAGTTTACCTTGGAGCTGTGTTGTATGTTAGCAGGTGAACATAGCCGAATTCGAGTGGGGCAAGACACATTTTTCGCTCTCAATTCCCCCAATCTCACTCACAACTCACGAGTCAACACATGCAACCTAATTATGGAAACCTATGGTTTTACTCTATAGTATCAAATCAGAGTTCGATGCTCTTACTAGAACTGCCAGTTAAGCACCACTCGCGATACCGTACCCCTCTCCTATGTATCTTCATTTCGCTTAATATATATTTCCGTTTAACTGCATGGTTTTCATTGTGTATTACGATCATTCTCTCGGAATTCCTCTCTCCTTTCAAATATATCAAATTTGCTGAGTGTTCAACGACTGTTCCTGCTTTAGTGCTCTGGCTGTTAGTTGCCACTTTCCTTAAGCAAACACTACATGCCAAATGCCTCGACGAGCAGTCCGGGATTGGCTATTCAGAACCTTCACAAGTCATATCGCATAAGTGCTGCCGATGAAAATCGCAAATTAACGCCGTAGGCGTGAGCGAATGTTGGTTAGGTTTATGATGAGCTTCAATGCTGATCATGTTCAAAGCCGTTCAATATCATGATTTGGATAGATAGAGGGAGTTGTGGTAGGAATGGGATGGAAGATGGCTGTTATACAACATTAGTCTAGATACTGTGTAGTTTGTACCCACTCCTGGATATTCAGTACAGCGAAGTAATGACCATTCCATCCTACTAGCAAGTGTGGAGTCATAGTAGGTGCTTCAACGACTGCGATGTGCACAATAATTATGATCACTCTATTTGGAAGCTAGACGCTGTAATTTTTTCGGAGAAACTATGATGCTAGTCAGGGTTGAGGACTATGAGCCCGCGATAGCAATGGATACAACGGTTGTCATAAGAAACGGCGACGGGAACAAGCTCGGCGAAGGGAAAGGACAGAGTCAAGACAGACGATTGAGAACAAAATTCGAGCTATAACTTGGTGGAAGAAGGACATAAATGCCTCGAAGCGTCTCATGGCTGACGGACCCTTCACGACTGTTGTTTTGTTCTGCGGCGCACAAGTTTCCTATAGGAATTGGTGAACAGAGGCCACCCTTCGCAATGGTGGTGCAGTTCGAATTGATGGATGCTTGTGGATACATTCTAGGTTTGTTTCCTGCCCACGTCATTGTATGTTATTTTTTCCTATCATCAGGTCCATTTACTATTACCCCAGTCCTCAAAATTATGAGCAATGCACCGGGTGCGAATCAGTGAGTGTAACAACTTGCCGGTACTGGGTGGAGAACCTGTCATGTCGGGGATTTAAGGAGAGCAGAAGTCGTCGAATGCCGTTGACTCCGAGGTTTCAAATTCATTCAGTCAGCCATCTACACCTAGTCCGGGTACGTTTCTCTCAGAAGCTCGTCAGAGTTCACAAGATATGGCAACGCAACGATGGTTATAAAAAGATATAACAGAGGAGCAAGCGGCCTACCCGTGGAAGGAAATAATTTCACGCCTCCACGGCAGGTGTTCATTCTCACGCTTTTCGTGTTCGGGACAATCGCCTTGAATCGCCCTCAGCGCATTGTTGCGTTCGCCCACACCCTGGTTCTCACCGTGAGAATTCGGCCGGGTCATTTCTTTTGCTATTACCACCAGCATTGCAATGGAAGAGCCGATGGTACACGTTATTTACGGACAGCGAGTAGAAGGCGTGACGATTATGTCAGGTATATTCGCTTGACGCACGACGGCGAAGATAAAATGTGCATGCTTCACAGAGAAGTGAAGGTCACGTATTTATTAGTGAGCAGAGGATTGGCTATTGAAGGTCATGGTAGGCCAAGCTTTTAGGAGTGATGGATAACACCTAAGATATATGAAGAGCCGTGAAATTTTAAGGACAACCCGCCCTTCAGGGAACAGACTTACAAGGAAGGGACGTTTCGCAGGTTCGGAACACTTCTCAAAATATCTCTGTGGATTTGGTCCATTAGTAAGTACATAATTATCATATTTGGGTCGACTATTTTGCGAATGCAAGAAATGACCTGATTTCGTCATAGAGTAAAGTATCACCAAAAGGAAGGAACTCTAGGAGGGCACCAATTGCAATCCATCCCGTTTATATTTGCTAAGCTTCCCAGTGTCCGTTTGGGTATAACCAGACATAATATCGACATTGTACAAATAACATGAAAGTAGAGTCCTGAACTCTGGTGACTGATATACAGAAAGCGTCTCAAGAGAGCAGGTATCCAGGTCGCATCTGAGAAGTTTTGGAGGTAATGGAGGCTCGTCGGTTCGAGGAATTGGGCGCAGAGGGGGGAGTCTTGAAGTCTATCGAGTTGAGAGTGTCTAGTCCAGTCCTCTATCCGTTACGGTATCCGAAGCAGGTCCACTAGCAAATGGTCCAACATTCAGACTCGAATCCGCAGCAATCATTTCGGCGAGAATGTCGAGAACTGGCTTTGGTACTGTAGTACTAATATTAGCCCAAGCCTTTCAAAATATGGCAAACACAGTTCCACGGATTATGGATGGGAAGAAGGCCCCCTCGAAAGACTGCCAACACGTCGACTTTAGTAGCGAAGAGAATAACGAACCAGTCTTGTCATAGATTGTAATCAGATCTGATGGTTGCGGGTATACTTTCAATGCCTTGTAAAAGCATAGAGCAGCCTCAACGTTGTCTGTGCCTGTAGATTTGTTAGCTTTCGGTTCTATAAGGGAATAATCAGACGTACCCTCTCCACTCAAACCCTCTCCTCTGGCAACTTCTTGCATGAAATATGCCTCTCTCTCTTCGACATCTGTTGGGAATCCTTCCTCCTTGGCCTCTTCTACCGCAGCGCGGATGGCTTCGCGTTGCCGTACTGTGTTAGCCTCCGCCTCTTCCTTTGCAGCCCTGGCTTGTCGTTTTGATTCCTTCTTCAATTGTTTTCTGAATTGTGGATCATTACGACGTTTATAGTCAAAGTACACTGCATAAGCTGCGACCATAATGTGTTAGCAAGCCTCCAGAAATTCGTAGGAACCAAAGAGCTTTCCGTACCCACGAAACCAGTCGCAAGAGTGCCAACTGTTGCAGCAACAATGGTAGATGTTTGGACCATTTCGCAATTGGATTTGTGTCTCTCGAATCCAAGTCAGGGCGAAGGGAGAAAATGGTGGAAAGCTGTAGGCGAGCTTGAGGTGTCGGAACAGGAGATATCTCGATCTTGACTTTTTTGAGCTCGAGCCAGGGTTGCTTAAAACTGAGGCAGCAAGGCCGAAAGAGACGCTAAGTTGTTTTGGCGTGATACCCCGAGGAGGCTGAGTATCGGTATTCTGGATGGAGCTCCGACATTGCTCATGAAAGAGATGTGAACAGATAATCGTCCTAGAACAACAATTCACGCAAAATGTCCGAAGACAGAGGCAAGGGAATATCCCTGCGGACAAAGCGGAAAGGCAGACCAGCAATCAGCGCTCCCAAGCAGATATCAGGTCCAATTCAAGCCCCGGGAAGCGTGCCAAGAAGCATTGGAGGGCAGTCCTCATTCGAAGCTCCACCACAAAGACCACAAGTTGGAGGAAAGGTAAGTGTTTCGAATTCAGTCGTAGAAAGCTTGATCTGACAGACATGTAGACATCAGATCTTGTTAAGCGTCGGTATTCTACGCGTTTTAACAACCTCCCGACAGATTTCGATGCTACCACCCCTCCCGTACCCAGTGTTCCATCTTTGCCGAACCAATATGCCGGATCTAAAGATCGTGGAAGGGGACCTTCTCCCGGAAAGAGTCAAGGGATTAGTATCGACACGAAGGCATTGAATGATCCGAACCTACGCGCAGATCGCTACATAGGTAGTCTTTTGACTGACGCCTCAGAGAAGGATATCGATGATTACCAGCAAGCTTTACAGAAACTGAAGAATCGAGCCTCAACAGATCTTCAGCAGAATGTCTACCAGAACCGGACACAGTTCATTAAGATTAGCAAAGAAGCGGAGAAGTTGAAGGCGGAAATGCGGGCGCTGCGAAACTTGATGTCTGAACTCAAGACCAATACTACCGCTCTTAGAACCACTTCATCTCTGGGTCCTGCTGTTTCCACTGAGTTTGACTCGGGTTTCCCCTCTACTCTAAGCAAGCGGGACAAAAGAAGTTCTGTAGCTGATCGCACTGCAATGTGGAACTCTCAACTTCAGGTACGTTTCTTCTAACCACGATTTATGTAAATACTCATCAAGCTCCAGGCTTTATGGAAAACGGTTGAGGGGTCACAGAAGTTTCTGCCAGCTGTTCCTGGCCGGCACGTAGTCCAAAATGCTGGACTATGGATTGAGCTAGACAATGCCACCTGGAAATCCCGCCGTGCCATGCAGATTATCTTGCTAAATGATCACCTCCTCGTTGCGTCAAGAAAGAAGAGGAAGGTTGAAGGCACGAATAATGCTGATCAACGACAAGCTCCTTCCAAACTCGTGGCAGATCGATGTTGGCCTCTGTTAGACATTGAAATGGTGGACTTAGCTGGAACCAGCGAATCATCAGGCTCAAGAAACAAAGTCGCCGATGCCATCATGGTTAGAGGCGTTGGACAAGAGTCCTTCACATACCGGACTGAAAAGCCTGATGATAGTGATAAGCAGACACTTATGATGAATTTCAGAAAGGCTGTCGAAGAGTTACGCAAAAGCCTTCGTTCCGAGATGGAATCCACCAACAAAGCCAAGGAGACCATCAATTACTTCGCCTCCCGAGACCCTGGTCTGCTCAAGAAGACCGAGTTGTTAGAAACTCTCTCAGACATCAAGGACATGCTCATTGAAGTTGATGGGAAGCAACAGAATCTACGCTGGGTTGAAAGCCAAGTGGATGAGCTAGATATTCTTATCGCGCTTCAAAAATTCGAGGAAGCCGTGGTACGAGTTGAGAAGCTGAACTCATTGGCTAAAAGTCTTAGGAGCAATATTGTAGCCCAGGACTTCATTGGCTTCAAAGCGGAGGAACGGGCAACCAAGCTTGCTGGACTGATCACTCGGGAACTTGTTGATACTCACGATAAACCGAAACAAACGAAACGTAACGTCCTCTACCTAGCTCGATTAGGCTTTGAAGATCGTGCGCGGGAAGCATACCTAGAAGCCCGTAGCAACATAATCCATAAACGATCCAGGTAAGTTGAGCCACATCACCTGAAATCCACGCGTACTGAACTTCGAAGGCAATGCATTTTCGAGGGCAACCTCCATCAGTACATCTGGGAAGTATCATTTGTATACTTCACCATCATTAGGAACACTGTTTCCACATTCCAAATGTGCTTTCCGCCCTTGCTGATGAGCGCATGTGTCAAATGGGCTAAGGAGCAAGTGGATACTTTTAATGCCATTCTTGCAAGGCAGTTGAGCAGTACCCCTCAAGATGGGGAGGTCTGGAAAAAGTGTATGGATCAGGCAAACGAGCATGCGAAGATGCTGTCGGATGTGGGACTGGATTTCAGGGGCATGATCGGGCGAGGCTCCTCGGGAGAAGATGGCCACAAGGAGCCTGTAGGCTTAGGACTCATCTAGACGTAAATTGTATTATGTTTGTAATCAACGTGCGTCTTGTGGCGTGAATAAGACAAGCTTAAAATTTGAATGTGGTTGGCGTGCCTCCTCGCCCAAAGCCTTGCTAAAAGAATCACGCCCCTGGCAGCCTCACTCTCACGATCCAATTTCTCGCTAGACCGCTGCACATACCCAAACGTCAACTCCTTGTTACAGCACAAGATTCTCTGAGATACCCGGGCGCAAACGAAAATATTGTCGCCTCGTTACTGCCCCAGTCGAGAAATTCTTTACTAGCACGTTGCTTGTTACAGACAGACCAGCCTTGCCTGGAACTTTTCACTGCGTGGTTGTCATTCTCAAACTCCCCGCCATCAACACTCGCAACCTTGAGCGCCACACCGGAGCAGGGACATCATGGATACCAATATGGAAGATGTTGGTAGAGCGCCCGAGCCGTCGAGGTTATCGCCTGCTACAGAACCCGCGTCCATACCTACCCTGGATGGATGGATTGAGAGCCTGATGACGTGCAAGCAACTGGCCGAGGTCGATGTACAGAGACTCTGCGAGAAGGTACGTGGGCTTCGCAGATCTCGGGGAGGTTGACAGAGCGTCGAGGGCATGATTGTGATCTAGATCGGTCTCTAACAGCGCGTATCCAGGCACGAGAGGTCTTGCAAGACGAGTCAAATGTGCAACCTGTGGTAAGCAAAGCTGGAATGCGACGTTGGCCGTCAAAAGCTGACCCTCACGAAAGAAATGCCCTGTTACTGTATGCGGAGATATTCACGGTCAATTCCATGACTTGATGGAGCTCTTCAGAATTGGTGGACCAAACCCAGACACGAATTATCTATTCATGGGTATGGACCTCCCAATCAAATTCTAGTGTGGAGAAGACTGACATCAAACAAGGTGATTATGTTGATAGAGGTTACTAT
>Ga0302325_10012275_pt1 | contig 18389 bp, 20 predicted proteins | sample Palsa_T0_2_FD_201948 | JGI IMG/M metagenome (GOLD analysis project Ga0302325, IMG submission 201948) | Peat permafrost microbial communities from Stordalen Mire near Abisko, Sweden - Palsa_T0_2 | ecosystem: Environmental > Terrestrial > Soil > Palsa > Peat permafrost | place: Sweden: Abisko...
CCCTTCGATATTAGCGATGTTTGTGGAATGAACCTGTGGGACATCAATGCTGGAACCTGGTCTGAACCCCTACTTAAGCTCGCTGCTGGGGCAGATGGTGTTGAATCACTCAAGCAAAGGCTTGGCACAGTTCGAGAAGATGGAGGCGGCAGTATGGGATCTATCTCCTCTTACTTTGTTCAACGATACGGCTTCCCATCGGACTGTGGCATCGCTCCGTTTACAGGTGATAACCCAGCTACCATTCTCTCTCTCCCATTAAGACCACTCGATGCCATCGTTTCCCTCGGGACCTCGACCACCTTCCTGATGTCAACCCCAAAGTACGTTCCGGATCCTGCTTACCATTTTTTCAACCACCCTACCACAGCCGGCCTTTACATGTTCATGCTCTGTTACAAAAACGGTGGTTTAGCTCGCGAGAAAATTCGAGATTCTCTCCCCAAGTCTAAGACCTCGGACAGCTGGTCGACTTTCAATGAAACCGCGCTTGCAACTCCACCTCTAGGCCAAGAATCACCTTCTGATCCAGCAAAACTAGGTCTCTTCTTCCCATTGGCAGAAATCGTACCAAATGTAAGAGCAGGAACTTGGCACTACACCTGTTCAAGCGATGGATCCAACCTCGAGAAATCTACTAGTGGATGGTCCTCGGAAGCGGACGCGAGAGCAATCGTAGAATCACAAATCCTCTCACTGAGACTTCGTTCCCAGAAGCTAGTTCACAGCCCGGCAGCGGGCGTCCCACCTCAACCTCGAAGAATCTATCTCGTAGGTGGAGGGTCTTTGAACCCAGCAATTGCGAAAATAGTAGGAGATGTTTTAGGAGGAGTGGAAGGAGTATGGAAGTTGGACGTTGGTGGGAATGCCTGTGCACTTGGCGGTGCCTATAAAGCTGTTTGGGCTATGGAGAGGAAGGAGGGAGAAAGTTTCGAGGAGCTGATCGGGAAGAGGTGGAGGGCGAGCGAGGCTATTGAGAAGGTTGATGAAGGATACAGAGCTGAAGTATGGGCAAGATATGGAAACATACTTAGCACTTTTGAGGAGATGGAGGGCAGAGTGTTGGCAGGGGAGGAGAGGAATCAAAAGTAGACCAAAATGACTGCATGATTACCCTTTCCATGAGACTTGTGACCAAGAGCTAGTTGTGGTTGGCGCCAAACCCAATTCTGCTCCTGTTCCTCTACAAATGCACGTTGAACCACCAAAGCGCTTCATGCATTGTTGGTTCTAAGAGTAGCTGTGATGGGCTCCTAAGAGATCACTTATTCCATGCCCAAGGTTGCAATGGATAAGGCTCTCATATTCGCATGGCTAGTGCCTCTGCAAGATCACTTTACCCAGATCTTCATCGACACATTCTCGAGGAAATTCCGTCAGTGGGACGGAGTTGACGGCATTGCTTCTGCATGGCCTGACCTTCAAGGCGCGGCACTCTCATGGGCTTCAAAGCTGCACTCTGGACTGGCCGTATTCCTCCGTTGTTCAGTCCATGATAAGCTCGAGGTATTTCTGCTGACGGAAGTGACCATGGTCGTTCTACCTCGTAAGCAGTTTTTGGCACAGAAAAAGTCTTCATCCTATTGGCAACAAGGAACACAAGAATCATTTGATCAAACAAGCCGGAGTCACCACAAAATTTCCAGAGTAGATGTCTGAAGACCAAAGGAATGTATCAAAATCCAGTTTATGCGAAATTTGACTTGCCAAGGCTCTCAATCGGTAGAATCAAGTATTTCCTCCATGGCTTTAGAGAACATGTGTTTGATTGATTACCTGCTAGTCAGAAAGAAGTTTTTTGGATCTATCGTTACAAGCCATGCGAAAGCCCGACCCAACGATGACGAGTCAAATATCCCCACCGCAAGATCATCCGTTGCTTGCAAAGTCGTCTTCACTGAAAGGAGTTCGTAGTCACCATCCACATGCTTTTGTGAAAACCTTGGGATGCACGAGTAGTAGACTAAAGACTCAAACCGCCTAATACTTTGGCCATTTCGATCCATTTTTCCCGAAAAAAACTCACCCGCCCCACCCCTTGACATTTTGCTCGATCGTTCGTTCATAAAGACGCATCATAAGTATTCGCACCAATAAGATGAAGATCATGTGAGACTTTGGCCGAGATCTATGACCCGAGGCTGGGGAAAGCGCTGGTGTCTTCGGGGTTGATAGGAGCAGCTGAGGAGCCGCCTCTTGGGCCAGATGGACGACCACCAGCACCACCTCTGTGATCGCCACGTGCGCGACCTCCCCGACCCTCACCACCGCGTCCACCACGGAAGGCATCACCTCTGCCGCCTCGGGGAGGTCCATCGCCACGTCCTCGGCCACCGCGGAATCCACCTCGTCCACGCTCAGGAGCCTCAACAAAGCGCTGGTCGATTTCGAGAAGTTGCTTCTGCTTGCGCTCGCGCTCACGCTTGGCCTTTCCTCCAGATCCAGCGACGAAGTCTTCCTCTTCCTCCTTAGAAATAGGCTTGGCGTTGGCCCATTTCTTGTCCTGCTTGCTTCCTTCGTTGGGTTTGCGGGCCTCCGGGACACCGGTACCAAGAGCAAGCTTCTTTTCGGCCAGCTGGGCGAGATAATCAGCATAGGAAATGCTGTTGTCCTCCGGCTCGGCCTCAGCTGCGGCCTCAGCACCGTCAGTTGGTGCAGCATCACCGTCAGCGGTCAAAGCCTCTTTCTCTTCGGCCTTGGCCATAGCTTCACCAGCCTGCTCATCGGCGAGTTCAGCTCCGCCTTCGATTGCACCCCAGCCATGGCCGGCTTGCTTCTCAGATTCACTGGGGATGTTAGAAAATCCAGAGAACATGGAATTCGGTCATTGCTCACCCTCCAACTGTCCGGCTATGTCTGTCAAAGTTGCGATTGCCTCCACGACCCCGTCCACGGCCGTCATAAGTTCCTTGGGCACGAGGTGGTCGGTCTGCTCGAGGAGCATCATCAGTGGGCTTGCCTCGGTTACTGGCACTGCCTGCATTGCGATCACGGAAAGCTAACGAGTTCAACATGTTAGCAAGTGTTTTTAACACATTGGTCTGTAAGCAATTTGAGGGCGAAGACAAGCCCAAAGTATATACGAACCTCCTTCGTTGCCGTTGAAGTTACCACGGCGAGTACCTCGGCCTTCAGAAGCTATGGGCGCCTTAGCAGCAGGAGCCTCGCCGGTGGCATTCCGTTTGGTTGTTCTTGCGGGAGTCTTGTCGATGACTTTGGTAGGTGGCTCGGGTTCCTTGTCGGAGTCTTCATCGTGATCATTGCCTATTTGTCACCTTCATCAGTCGCGTGGTCATTAAAAAGCGTCCACTGGTGTAATATTCGTCATACCGAGAAGCTCGTACAGGTTCTAGAATCAACAGTGTTAGCCAATTTGTCTCAAACATCGATGGATCGTGTTTCGAGGCCGCTTGCGGGTCCGTCGAGGTCTGGGGGAAATTCGAAAGAGCTTTTTCTGACCTTTGAGGCGACGGCTGACATCGTGTCCGCCTTTTCAAGCGCCTCCGAAGAAGGCTCTGCTATCGAGAGGACAATTCGGATTGAGTTGGTTGGATTATCGAGACGGACAGGTTCCTATGCACTAGGAAGCTGTCTCTCGATGGGTTGCGATGGAAAATTCGTCGATGTTGGCCTCTAATCACCGCTGAAGATTCAGGAAGCGAGTCTCTGTGCTAGCGCGAAATCTCGCTAAACAGGCGCACGGAAAAGCAGTACGGAATTAGGGCTAATTTATATGTCCCAATCCTGCCCAACAACGTATATTTCACGTCCTTTGGCTGTTACTCTGCTCCTTCGAAAAAAAAAAATCCAATGTCGTGATGGTTGGCATATACAGGGTTGGATCACCTTTGAGCCCACCTTGACCAGAAATACCCACCATGGGAAGTCTATCTTAGATCTGGAACAGCGCAAGGCAAGTGCAGCTCATCAATTCTCTCCAAAGGTTCACGCCGCATCTCTATTGTTCAATCTATCAGTCTATTTCTCTTGGAACAGTCTAAGAGCTGTCTCGTCCATCGGTGTCAAGTCCTCAGTTGTACCCTCCTGGACCGCCTTCTTCAACCTTTTCAAGGGCTCTCCCGAACCTTTTCAGATTAATATCTCATTCGTCACTTGCCAATCTCTTGCTGCTCTTTCTCTTGCGTCTTTTACTCGTCCGCTTATTCTTGGTACCTTTTACCGCTCTCAGTTTCTCAGTCCTCTCTCTCTTGGAATTGTCAACCATGGGCTCGTTCTTTGCGGCGGGACTTTTCAGCGCGTGTGTATCCATGTATTGCGAAGAAGACTTTGGGACTCCATCAGAAGGTACCTGTTTGCGTCTCATATTTGGCGAAAGGCTGACCTCCGGAGCGCTTTTTGGTTGGTGCAAATCTGATCCCAGCCCGCAACAAAGCCCCTCGGTAGGCTCCGCAATATCGGAATTCAGACTTGGCGCAAAATAGCCAGTAGCATTTCTACAAACGGAGTAGAGGCTGAGAAAATCCTGGGGTAAAGGAGTCCTTGATAGTGGGGGATGAGAGGAAGGATTCTGCGAATTGTCTATGAATGTGTGTAATTTTTCAGAACGTTGAAGATGGTCGTTAATGTAGTGCTTCTTGTCCCTATCATGTAGAACATCAACGGAGATCATTCGATGTCTCTGTTTTTTCGTTGCCTTCCACCCGCCTCTAAGGCCTGGGATATTGACTAAGGCTATCGGACTCCCTTGGACATCGTCTGATGCGTCCCCTGAGTCAAGCTCCCTAGCCCTTTTCGGTGAATCCAGCTTGGAAAACTGTTCGCAATCATGCTCAAGATTCGCATTTCGCCTCTTCTGCTCCCTCTCTTTGCGCACATTTGTCGAGAGCAAATTCATCCAGCTTGGCAGAGGCTTGAATTTACTAGGTTTAAATGCAGGTTCGCCAACAGGATCGATCACCGAAATATAAGCATCAATTTGCTGTGTACCGTGAGGTTGGTTAGAAATGGTCTCGGTTCTATTTGAGTGTTGTTGTTCGTTGTCCATGCTGCATTGGGCAGTTTCTCTCATGTCGGCAGCATTGTCAAGTAATAGTGACTGATCTTCAGGATTCAGTGCATCATTCGTCTTTCATGAGTTAGCAGAGCAAGTTGCATTCTGTAGATTTGAACTCACGTAGCGAACCGAAGAACCATTAATATACCTCTTTAATTCTTGTTCGATTCCCGTCGCACCTCTTAGTCTCCTTGGTTTCCTGGTCAAATGTCTGCCGAAGGGCGTTGTGTGGCCTTGCCCAGCCTTTGTCAACATTTCTAATCTGTCTCTGCTCAAACCTCCATCGAATGATGAAACATGTTCCAATCCTCTTTCGAGGACCTGATTCTGGTTCTCCGACGCCGTTTCGACACTGCAGGCATTGCACAGGGGAATAGTGTCCAACTCAATTCCGATCCCGCTCCGCTTTCCAATTCCATCATCATCACTGCCATCCCATGTGACCCTTTCTCCTCCTCCCCTCACCTGCCGAGTTATCCCATGGTCGGACACTCTGCCGGACTGAAGTCCAGGAACATCCATTCTAGTCCTGCAAACCAGACAACCGAAGCATCCACTATGCCAGAAGCACCAACCCAGACTAACGACCTCATCACCCCTAACAATACATTCTCCACATACCCAACAGATACTCAGATCCAAAACAGCGCGCCAGCATGCACGGCACACGATGCGAGCGGAGGTTCCCAGAAGCTTCGGCTTGGAACCAGAAGGCTGGTGCTGCCAGCAAATTGTACATATGAAGGCTGCTTCGGATGGGAAGGGAGGTGTGCGTGGGTATGTTGTAAGTTCGGAGACTGGAGAACTGGGCGTCTCGGTGCTAATGATACTTCCTTGAGAGGAAGAGCATGTGTTGGTTGCTGGCGAGGCTGGAGTGTGCATCGTTCAAACACGAGAAATTGTGGGAGAAGGAATGATGAAACAGTTTGTGAATGCATCTGTGGTCTTATTGGTTTATTTGAACGAGTGAGGATGACCTGAGTAGTAGTCTGGGCGTAGTACAAATGCAAGGCCGAGAATATTATCTTCCGAAGTTTTAAACGAATGTGAATAGGTATTGATGGTGTTCGGCGAACACGAATCTGGCGTCACCTGGATAGAAGAATAGTAGAAGGCATTGAATTCAAAGTAAGGGAAAGTTTAAGAAGAAGAATGGAAGGAACTACTGTCACAATCAAGTACTTTTATTTTCATTTTTCATGTCTGGTTTCCTCACCTATGCTATGATGCATTGGGAAGGAACAAGTCTTGTAATAATTACACGAACAAGAATGGAAATCCAACAGTTTAAAGAAATACCCTTCCGCAGCAGTGGTGCGTGGTTGACTATCATGAGCATGAAGAAAAGGACCAATGTTGGCTTTCCATGGACTCATCGTGGTCATAATTCATCTGTTCTTATCAACATTCATTCATCCATACATCAAACGCTCAGCACAAGTACCAAAACGCCGGTAGAAATACATCAAACAGGATAATGATTGCTGACCGCCAAGGCGTGCGATTACGAAAATCAGCTCGTAATTTGAGGCTCACTTCCGCATCTTTGGTCGAGCCAGCATGTTCAGGCGACTAAGGCTCAAGACACCCTTCTTCTTTGGTGAGCTTGGGAGCTTTGTCTTGGGAGTCATCTTCTCTGCTTGCAAGTCTGGAGCCATGAGCATTGGATCCTCGGCAACGGCGGTCTTAGGCTTCTTCGGAGAGTGCTCAACCTCCTCTTCAGTCTCACCATCAGATTCAACACGACGACGCTTCTTGTTAGCCATACCGTGCGGTACAGCGCGAAGAGGCTCAGCATTCTCCTTGTTACTACCAGGAAAGGAACCTGGCATGCTCCTAGGAAAGATACTCTGACGGACTTGACGCACGCTAGCCTGACCTGGTGATGATCCAAATCCTTTTGGAGATACACCGAAGCTGATTGTGTGGTCACTACGGAACGTAAATGTACCAGGCACCGATGGAGGAAGCTGTGACATGGTTTGACGAGGAGCCTCGGGAAGTGGACGGACACCGGCCAGAGAGGGGTATTCAACTTTGGTTGCATCATTCTCCAAGCTAGGATTATCAACAATTGACGGATACTGGACACTTGTCGGGACATCCGGACGGAGGTTGGTCTTCGAGGTCGAGCGAGGAATTCCAGATTTCACAGGTGAAGGTGAAGTTTGAACCATCGTAGCATGTTTGTTGACAGTATCCGGTGTAAAGTTGACACATTTTGCTGTCTTCACGGTTCCAGTTCCGCCGGAAGTTATAGGAACTGAATGGAGTGCCTTATCGAGGTTTGGCTTACTGGGGCTTCTAGACAACGTGGGAATAGAGGTCGGGATAGCATTTAGCTTCTTTGCGCTCGAGCTCGGGTATCGAAGAATGGACTTGACTCGCTCAAACTTGCTAGGACTGCGCAAGAAGCTCTCTGGTTCGGTTCGTGGGACGCTACCCAGATTGTTTGTGGTTGCAGACTTTGTTAAGGTTTTTGGGGTAGAATTCAGTTTGGGCTTAGACGGGGACCTAGCCAAGGTCGGGATCTGAGTCGGCTTCTTGACACTCGCAGCGCGAGCTAGAGAGGCTTGCGTGGGAGTTCTGATAGACGAGAGGAAGCTTGATTGAGAGCGTGGAATAGTGGGAGTAGTTGGCATGGCCTTCTTTTCGTCAGTGGTAACTGGTCTGGCTGTGGAAGTATCATCTTCGACGCGCTTGCGTGCGCGCTTGGCTGGTGCAGTATTCTCCAATCGCTCAGTATCCTCGCTGGACTGCGCAGTCTTCTTCTGGGTTCCCTCCCTGTCATTCAACTGAGCCTTTGATGGGGATCGCTTTAGGTTAGCTGTGGTTGGTGTGAATCGTCCTGGCTGAGCTCGGTATGCAGACGGATGACCCGCGATCGAGTCCATTTTCTTGAATTCGGCCATGTGGATATCACTAAATCGACCGACTTTTCCCTTTGGCTGCGCAATCTTACGACCTCCAACAGTATCAGCTGATCCTTCTCCCGCCTTGCGCGTCTCTTCCTCACGTTCAGCCGCAAGCTTGGCTTTGATTCTGAGGGCCTCTTCGCGCAATTCATCCATCATACGTTGAGCTTCGGGACCGAGCTGGGGGCCAGGATGAGCGAATCTGAACTCGAAGGTTGGCGCAGATATCTTCGACGGTGTTTGTTGCTTGACTCCAGAAGGCTGATTCGGGCCCGCCGCCTCAAGGTCGACGAAACCAAGACGCAGACCAGAGTCAGGCTCTTGGGTTGTGCTATGATGGGCCTTACTGGGGTGCATCTCTTCCATAGATGGCTTGATGCGAGCTGCCATGGCCGGAGTTCGAGGGGCGAACGGCGAGGAGACTATGGCGTCAAGAGTCGATTGCGCACCAGCGGCGGGGGTCTCATCGCGCTCAGTGAGAGATTCGAGACAGTTGGAAGCATAATTCATGGGCTGTTCGGTTCGAAGTGTCAATATGCGGGGGTCATGAGAAGGAAACGCGACCAAATACCTTTTTAGGCGTGACAGAGCTTCCTCCGTTGCCTCGGAGTCTGGAGGATCGACGTCGAGGAGGGGTCATGATGAAGGACTTCAGGTACTCGAGCTCACCCTCGTCCGGATGTCAGTTGGGAAATTGCACTGGCAATTCAATGCAATTTTGTGGTGGTCACAAATGGTGGTGTTAGAAGCTATGTGTTTACTTGTCTGTTGACTTTCGCTTTGGCGGGGCCATGACGCGATACATTAGCGCGAGGCTGACATTCAAAGTTAGCCAGCCACAAGGCTGAGAACAGCTCGCTTGGCACAGTTCTTCCAGCCCCGCACTTCTCCTCCTTTTGATTCCGCTTTTCTGCCAGAATAAACTCCATCCTTTCGACCCTGCAAGCAACAACGCGCATCCGGCATACAGCATTCGTCTCGTGTGATCCATCCATATTTCTTAGTTCCGCTGGCAAGGGGAGGGCCAGAGAGCCAGAGAGCCAGAGTACCAGCTCCCGACTCGAAACATGGAGGCGTGGCTGTTCCTCCTTCCTCGCCAAATGTGATCATGGGTCCTGAATCCTCTGCCTGGCACCGGCACCGGCACTGGCAGCAAAAGCGGTCAAATTCTGGCTGTGGCGGAAGCCCGTCAAGGGGGCCATCTCCGAGGACACAGAGTCCAGTTAGACATGCACGGGATCCCAATGAGCAGTCACTTCACCGAACAGTCAAATGTTGCACGGGCACGCCAACTCTCCTGGAGTAAGAGGTCTAAAATCAGAGCATCGTTCGACGAGGCCCACACCCACAGCCTTATACAGATGGGCTGGTTCGAAGCGAGGGGAGGACTTCCTTCAACGGGACAAGGGCCGCGGAAATACCACTTTCTCGATCTGCAAGCTGCAAATCCCAGCCCGGCTCGTGGGCCGGAGCGTTGGATGGGCATGCTGCAATTGGTTCCAAAAATGGCCGAAGCGCAGGCCTGGCAGGGGGTTGCACAGCTCGAGCTTTATGGAGTTGAGGAAAACTTTGCACGGGCACCGGCTGGGCAGACCAGTGAGGCGTTGCGCGTTACTGGATGCAGGTTTTTTATCCCTCCCATGCGCAATGCACTCTCTACACCCCAGTGCGCAACTGCCAGGCAAGTCCCGCCATCAACGCCACGGATCCGTGACACTCCAATGGAGCCCATGCCCTGCGCGCATGTATAATTTGCCAGACGGCAGGTGACATCGGAGATGGCCGCAGGCGTTGGCCTCTGCGCTGCTTGCATCATCAGAGCATCAGAGCATGGTAGTCTAACCCACTCGAGGGCATCGCATTGCGCATCGCGATTTGCTTGCCCAAGAAACGCAACCCCACCATTTTCACCACTCGACGCGACTGCACAGTGCGGGGCCTCGCCAATAGCTGCGATCCAAGACCGTGGCTGACGCGAAGTGTAACCACCCAATACCAAGACCAACGCAGCGGTGAAAATTTCTCCTCCCGAAACAGGCGCCGTACATCAGATCGCCGACCTTCCTCTTGCGTTTTTACACTTCTACTTCGCAGCGGGGCATGGAATGCATAGAAGCTGTGGAAGCCACCCAATTTTGCGGAGGAGCCAATGGCACGCCGAAGCCTGCTGCACCCTAGCGGTTCTGGTCTAAGTTTTGTCCGCTTCTGGCTAAGTGTTCAAGTGATACTTTCGGATTCCCACTGGAACCAGTCTGGCATCATCTTGCCAGCACCTGTTTGCCGATGTCCGATGTGTCTCCACCGAGTCCACTGCCTCCAGCCTTGACCGGGCTCCAGTCTTCGTTCCGCCTTCGCTGAGGGGACTGCAAAATTCAAATACTAGGGACCGACACACCCTTCCTTCCAATTCTTTTACGTATCCAATTCCTCATTCCATTACTCTCTGTGCAATCAATCTTCTTCTATCTATCTTTATTCATCGTTCAGCCTCGACCATCGTTGCTAGTTCTCACAATCCAGTTACCAGTTTCCCGGGTCCCAGTCAAGACAAACGGTTAGGCTAGATCTGTTTTGATACCACATGTAATCGCCACACGCCCGTCACAGCCACACTGCCAGCATTCTGGTGCTCGTTCTCACAGTGCTGCAAGTCGTTAGTCGTGATAGTGGCAGGAACGAGCTGCCGTGGAGCTGGGGTAGTCGTAGTGGGGCAGCACAACTGGATACCCAAAAGCTTTTTTAATCTTTGAAGGAAATGGCCGACGACATGTCTATTGATAAAAAAGAGTCTATTCGTGAGGGCTCAGAGGATTCTATGGAACTCAACTCCCCAACGCCTGAAGCTGAAACTGGAGCTCCCTTAGAGAATACTGCCCAGCAAAAGAGGAAGGGTGGTAGAAAGCCCGTGGGTCACGCATTAGTACCACCCAAAATTCGTCTGACTGATGTATGTTACAGATCTATGCTACTTCCGAGGAGCGCAAGCAAAGGAACCGCCAAGCCCAGGCTGCGTTCAGAGAGCGCCGAACTGAGTATATTAAGCAACTGGAGGAAACTATACGAGTGCATGAGACGAACCTGCATAACCTGCAGACTGCTCACCGGAGTGCTGCAGACGAATGTCTCATGTTGAGATACAAAAATTCTCTTCTGGAAAGAATACTACTAGAGAAAGGTACGAATTTCTTCTCATCAAGCTTCCCGCCTACAATTAATAAAACGACTTGCAGGTATCGATGTCCAAGCGGAATTACGAGCCAAAACTGGCAGTCCTCACCTGGGTCCCACGCACATGCCGCAGAACATGGCACAAGCACCAACAGTCCAACGAGCCATCATGAACAGACACCATCAGGCCAGACGATCAAACTCAAGCATAGCTCCCAAGTTGGAGCCTGGTGCGCCTCTCCAATCCCCGCAATCCCGGCCAACACCATCCTCGCATGCTTCATCGCCTACTTCCAACTCACCAGGCTTCGGTCACCAAGGAGTAATGACTCCTCCAGCATCTGAGACGCAGATGCAATTCCAACAGCAGCAGCAACAACGGCTCCAGGCCGCGAAAGCCCAAGGCCCACATGGATTACTAGGGACACCCGGACTGATGGGCACAACCGGAGGGCTAGGCGCATCCTTAGGACCAAAAGGACCAGGAACCAGTGGGAGTGGTGGTACGGGAGGCACTCCGGTATCTGCCGCGTACTATCCAAGTCCCTCTGGAGGTTTTCAAAACCATTATGAGCAACTCGGCAAGCTTTCCCCTCCCTTCCCCTCTCTTTTCTTTATATGGAACTATGTTCGTCCTAGATTGATTCCGTGAGTACAGAACAGGAGTACGACGCCCAAGCCGATATGGTCGATGACCAAGACCCCGCCGAAGCCGGGCCAGGTCCATACCCCGAACCGATCCCTCCGCCTCAGCACCAACTAGGCCAGCAGCAAATGGGCCATCCAGGAACGAACCCAGGACTGCAAATTGCCGATAACCCACAAGGTTACAACTCGATGACACAGCTATTGGACCCATACGACCCGACGATGCTCGATATGGACCCATTCGGACTTTCAGCATCGATGCAATTCCCCTCCTCCTTTTCCTTTGATACGAGCTCAATGAGATGAAACCGAATGATACCCCTGAGTTAAGGAATACGATCTGGAAAATTGGGGCGTTTTTTGTAGCATTTACAAAGGGTTGCGGTCACAGTTGCATATTTGGCGCTTTATATCCTTCGTGCATTTCGACTGTTTTCCAGCGGTCAAGGATTTCAGGATTTTGAGGGTTGTCAAAGTTCCTCGTGAGGGATGCCACTGAAGCAAGATTCATGGAAGGCTTCTGAGTTTGCTCAGGGCTCTTAGTCTTCTGTGTAATGTACGTCAGTCAAGCAAGATCCATAATTGCAATATGTTGGAGCTTGAAGAGCCTAATTGTATAGCATCCAGCTAGTCGAACACTTGAAAATTGATCAGAGTTCCACATAAATAAAAAGCTTAATATCGGGAGAACCGGTGTGTTCGGCTGCTTCAATGAGAGGAATTGTTTGTTGGAAGAAAAGGGGCTCGGCAAATTTTCTTTTTCAAAAAGGGGCAATGATGAACTATGAACTATTTTGCTGGAAAAAGTCTGATCATCCTCATTTCCATCCTAGCCCAATTTTGATCGAAGACTCTCTCGTTCGCAACAAGCTGGGTCGAGTAGATCAAAGGAAGTGAAGAAAGGACCTTCTCTGATATTCGATCCGGGAGTCATGCTGCTAGCCTCGCGAAATCTGATTGGCACAATTATGCACCTTTGCTCTTCTTCGCCAACCGTATGAAGAGACCTCAAGGCTGTGACTTCAAACACTCTAACACCCAAGTTCTTCCCAAAATCCCCTGAAAAAAGATGGCACCTGTCAGTCAAGCAGATCAGCATGATCTTGTCGAGAGTAATCTACCACTATCTTTCGCAATGGCGATACGAAACTGACAATCATGCAGAACAACTCAAAGATGTCATTCAAGACCTCTACCAGCTCATGGTCCAGGTGAACGCCTACGACCTCGCCGGCCGTCCAACTCGAGATGTCCTGGAAAGCAGCGTGTAGGCTGCCCCCTACCTCTCACTTCTACCAAGTTAACAACCATCAAGCAAACAACTAGACACCACGCTCCAAAGGATCCACAGCACGGCCAACCACTCGACTACGCAGCTTCCCACCATACCACCCGAGCTAATCCAATATGTCGACAACGGCCGGAATCCCGATATTTACACGAGAGAGTTTGTGGAGCTGGCGCGGAGGGGCAATCAATTGATGAAGGGGAAGCTGGAGGCGTTTGGCAGCTTTCGGGATGTGCTGGCTGAGGCGATGGTTGCGGGGTTGCCGGAGCTGAAGAAGGATGTTTTGGATGTTGTGGTTAAGACTGGGGGCCGAGAGGAGGTTGTGGAGAAAAAGGAAGAGGTTTCTTGACCTGGTTGTGGGGAAGGCACTTTTACTGGAAAGGATTCAGTTGGGAGCACTGGCTGGGAAAGGCGTTGAGATGGGACATTTGAGGATTATAGAGCGTGGAGTCTAGGGTGAATTTGAGGCATTATGGGCATACTACGGCGTATCGAGTGGCATTCGGGATATTAAATCAATTCACGGCTAGCATCTGGAAGGAAGAACGGCGCCCCGTCTCAACGACAGCACCAAAAAGTACATCAGCACCGCAATAACGCGGTCCACGCTGGCTTCACAAGCTTCCAATTTCCCATGTGTCAAGTCTAGGGCATGTTCAAAGCTAGAAAGTAGACCAGGTCCAATTTCGCTTCAACATCATCAGCTTCCAATATCGCGGAGAAATGCTTATTCAACAGGCATTCTGAAATGAACCTGATCTCCCGAAAGGATATCAGGGAGTAAATGCTATTTGCGCCTTAAAGCTCAAGGTATTGGTGCTTACACTACATCTCGGTTATTTGAGATATGAGGTTGCGCAACACTTTCTTAGAATCATAAATCTCAGGGGGCCAATTCATGCGTCCCTGCAGTATGGACTGGTTATGAAAAAAATGTCCATGTCATGACGCAATTCTCGGATTTTGCATTCTTGCGTCTTTTTTAGCATTTAGACATTCTATCCCCATCTATTCTCTAACTCCCATTCCCATCCAAATGCAATATTTAACAAGCCTCTACTTTGCACACCACCCACACCAAATGGGCAACATTCGTTCCCCTGTGGCCGGTTTCCAAAACGCCTCGATGTCCTCGAAGTTGCAGTTTGATTTCTTAGGTTCCGCCGCTGCCCCCTCGAGATAATAGCTTCTATCTGAGCTTCGAGCTCCCAACAGTGATTTCCGGCACTTGACATCGGACCGAGGCTTTGGTAGTGAAAGTAAATAATAAATAGCCGAATGCGAAATCTGAATTACTAATACGGCATCCATTCAGACATACTTTGCTCTAATGTTTGACGGTATTAAGTACCTTGCTTAAAGGGTAATGTATAACCTCGGAAATTGTTGATGGCGAGATGTTTTTCAAAGCCTCTATTCTGAAGGGCAAGAACAAATAGAGTAGGAGCGACGTAGCAGGAACTTGGATGTGGTGTTTAGCCTTGACCTACCTGGCGGCTGACTTCGATTCGACATTGAAGGATCCGTAGCAAAGACTTTTTTCCCCTTCGGGCGAAACTGCACAAGGGTTCAGACGAAAGCCGGTACATCAAGGAATTTGTACAACTGAATCAAAAAGTTTCAGAATCTCACATCAAAACAACAAACCTTCAAGAAAGTTGCTCAGAGCAAATGGTTGACATATCACTGGGAGAAACATGTGGGAATATCAATAATTCCCAATTCTTTCCAATGTCGGCCCTTACTTAGATTAGTTGAGTGTATTCAGTACTTTCTTCAATTCAGCTGCAACCGCATCCCCGACCTCCACCGTACTCGACGTGCCGCCAATATCCTTCGTTCTGATTCCGCTCTCGATTGTTCGTCGTACAGCCTCTTCCACGGCTTTCGATTCGGCAGGGAGGCGAAGAGAATATTGAAGCATCATAGCGACCGAAAGAATAGTCCCGACTGGGTTAACGATGCCTTTGCCAGAAATATCTGGTGCTGATCCTGCACAGAATTAGTATTGTTACGATATATAGAAAAATTAGGATACTGACCATGAATTGGCTCGTAGATACCATTGCACCTGCTCTTCCCGTCCGGAACACCACTCAAGCTTGCACTTGGCAACAAACCAATGCTTCCTGGGATCACGCTCGCCTCATCACTGATGATATCTCCAAACAAGTTGCTGGTGACCACGATGCCATTGAGAGCCCGTGGATTCTTCACCATCAGCATAGCTGCACTATCGATCAAGTGATGCCCAATCTTCAGTTGAGGGAACTCCTTTTCCATAACCTCAGTAACCACCTTTCTCCACAACCGACTCGTCGCCAACACGTTCGCCTTATCCAAGCTCCAGACTGGAAGAGGAGGGTCGTGTTGCAGAGCCAGGTGTGCGGCTAGCCTTGTGATCCGCTCGACTTCAGGTCGGGAGTATGGTTCAGTGTCCCAGGCAATCCCGTCACCATCGTCCTCCTTTCTCTCACCAAAGTAGATGCCACCGGTCAGCTCACGGATGATGTTGAAGTCTGTGCCACGGCACACCTCGGCTTTCAAGGGCGAGATATCTACGAGGGACTCGGAGGCAAAGTTGCAAGGTCGGAGGTTGCCATAGGTACCCATCTCCTTGCGGAGAGCAAGAATGCCCTGCTCAGGACGGACCTTCCCTGTACCCCACTTGGGACCACCGATTGCTCCTAAAAGAACAGCATCAGCTGCCTTGGCTGCTTCGAGGGCTTTGGCAGTCAATGGCTCGCCCGTGGCATCAATTGAACACTAGATGCAGTTAGTTGGTGATAATGATTCGAGGCAATGATGCTTACGCCGCCAAGAAGATGTTCTTGAAAGTTGAACTTCCCGACACTCGGCCTCTCGGATTCAAGGACTTTCAGGATCTAAGTCTTGTCAATCATTCAACTGTCCTTCCCAAATGCACAGCTTGGTCCCACCTTCACGGCCTCTGCAATAACCTATTCTGGCAGTTAGCAAGCTTGCTTCTAACCATTGGTGGCAGGCAGAGCTGACCTCGGGACCGCAATGGTCACCAGCAAACACTACGATGTTGTGAGTTGCCATTTTTTTTGATGGGAGGAGATATTGTGAACAGGGGAATCTTTCACGCGATAGTTGAGAAGGCTCCAGAACTTTTGTGTGATCCTGCCCCGCACTTCCGATTATCGGACGTCAGCGAGGTGGGGTAAGAAGGGACCCGTAGTGCTCAGAAATACGCTACTTTCGCCGCAACATATATATCAGACTGACTGTCCGGCCGCCGACAACTCATTCTTGTTCTGTGGAAATTGCTTTCACAGCAAGGAGGTATCTCAGAAGTGTTTCATGGGCTGGGATGCTCTCCTTTTAAACGTCTCATCAACTCAGCCCAAGTATTGTCTTCTACGTTACATTCCGAGCTAGCTGTTGAGCAAGTACAAGGTAGAGTCGAGGGTTAAGTAACCACAAAGTTGTTGGGAAGGGCAAGGGAGGGGCTTCCAAATAGCCTTCATGCAGTCCAGCACACGACGCAGTTACTCTAAGACATTCAAGAGCATGACAATGTAGGAGCAGACCGTTCACTTTGGTAAGCATTAATGCCCACGTAATTTGTTCTTAACTCGTCTGCCATGGCTCGACGAGATGCAGCGCTATGCATCCCACCCATTATGCTACAGAAGAAGGGTATCAATGACAAAAGAAAACTTGCGTCAGCATATCATATTTCGTAAATGTGCGTTCCACCATTATCCTCGAAGCATTATCCATAACTTTTAGTTCGGGGAGATTGGTAAAGGTGATTATGGTGTCTTCGAAACGGAGCCGAGTTTTGGATTAAAAATCCAGTCGGTCACGCTTAGGCATTACAGCTTCAACGTTGGATTATGATTGCTCGAATATTCGAAGCTTTCAGCGGAATGATTTGAATGATTTGTGTGCTAGAGGTGAAGAGCCGATTTGTTCATTGGCTCGGACTGGTTCCCGCATACGCGCTCCGCGACGCATATTAGGAGTTTGGGCACAGAAAGCACAAATGTAAACAGGTGGGAGACTTCGGCGATCGATGCCAACACATTGCGAGTGGAGCCAATTATCACAAGACTCACTAAGATGGTCAGTTCAATTCCAAGATGCTCGTTCTGATGATACATACCACTGAATCATGAAGCCTTCGCTGTCTGGATTATTGCAGACGCATCTTGTGGTTCCACTTCGTGAGCTTGAAGGAGTTGCTCCATCAGGGTCGGTGACGGTTGTTGGGGAGATGTTGGTGGAGGAGTTGTAACGGGAATTACCACGAGAAGTACTGTCAGAGATATATCGGTGATGACCGGGATGCCGTGCCTTCATTTGGCTTTTCTTCCTCTCCTCCATGATCTTCCGCAGCTCAAGTGTAGCGTCTCCAGAGCCGTCATCCTCTTCGACTACCGTTTCTGCTTCACTGCCTATGCTGTCACGCCGGATCGATCGCTGACTTGAGGATTCTGACTGACTATATCCACTAGCACTGTGTCTTCTGATATCAACTCCGCGATTTCCAGTCTCGAACCTGGCTAATTTGGGGCCCTTTGTTTGGGCAGGTAGGGCAAATGAGGAGTTACGACTCGGCAACAGGATTGGTTCATCGTCTGAAGATGATTCATATTGCGATGATTCCCATTCCTCGTTGGTGATCGGACCTCCTCTGGTAGTTACTGGCTCGGCCTCGACAATGAACGTTTCTGTTCGGGCTCTCCCATTTGCATCAATGGTAAACTTGACTTCTGTTCGAGTCCGTGGAACTGGGAACTCGGGGATGGAAGTAAGACTTATGGGACGTTGATGTTTTACGGGAGAAACTCGACCTGCTCGAGAAATGATTCGGTCTTGAAGAAGTGTTACTTTTGCTGCTTGAGAAGGGTCGGTGACATCGGACTTACCTTGAGTTCGCTTACTGCGGCTGTCACTAATACTTCTTTGAAGCCCAGGTCGCGAAGACGATTTAATTGGGGAGCTGACAGTTCCCCGTTCTACTCGGCGTGCTTTGCTGTTTTCCCTTGATCCTCGAAATCGACGAAGTTCTTCCTGATCTCTCTGCGACTCTCGCAATTGGTGCTGATATGGCTTCAACTCCACATGGCTCGTAACGGGACGAGCAGGAGGCAAAGAACTCTCTTCAAGACCCGAAGGCATGCTGAAGGAGCTGGTCCGGCTGAAAAGAAGGCCTGGGTCCACGCCGCCGCCAATATTGGGAATGGAGAAAGGGTCATCCGAGACAGCTGTGCTACTGAAGTCGAACGGTGGAAGGGATGCTGCCAACTCTGCAGTTGTCGTTGGAAGTTTTGGGGCCAAGGGTCTTTGGCGTTTCGAAGTCGTTGTTTGCTCAGATTGAATT
>Ga0302325_10012277_pt1 | contig 18388 bp, 16 predicted proteins | sample Palsa_T0_2_FD_201948 | JGI IMG/M metagenome (GOLD analysis project Ga0302325, IMG submission 201948) | Peat permafrost microbial communities from Stordalen Mire near Abisko, Sweden - Palsa_T0_2 | ecosystem: Environmental > Terrestrial > Soil > Palsa > Peat permafrost | place: Sweden: Abisko...
GGCGGATATTGGCCGTCCCCACACCATAGCCAAGCTCCAGTGCACTCGTCCCGATGAGCAGATCGGACAGCGGGATGCGGATGCCCTTCGCGTGGCCCTGGTCATCGATCTGTCCGGCGCGCAGTGCAATCGGCACGGTTACCGGCTGGACGGGGACGCCGGCTTGCCCTGGCGCTCGGCGGCGACTGTAGCTGTCGAGTCAAGCATCAATCCCAAGTTTGCGGCTTCAGCGGTTCCCGGTGGGCGTCGATAGCTGTTTCGACATCCTTCGCAAAATCTGGATCGTCTCACACAGCATCTGAGACGGCGCAGCCAGCGGCCCTTCCGACCGCCGGAAGGGACCAGTTACTATGCCCATCTCGATCAACTCGGGTTGAGGTATCTGTAAACTGAACCGCGCAACTGCCTGGATAAACCTGCGATGAAGCGCTTTCCGGAGAGCCGGATGCGGGAAATCCGCACGTCCGGTTCGATGAGGGGAGAGTTGGCCGCACTCACTGTGTCGTCCGCTCTCCTACTCTACCGAATCCTCTGCGTTCAAAGCTTTGCGGTAACGGCACATCTCTACGCCTTCGCGCCCATGATTTCCTCTGTGATCGGATTGCTCGCCGGACTGGCGAAGCGCTTGGGAGACACGCGCCGGGCGGAAGAACTGCTCCAGACGCTCCAGCCTTCCGGGGCGGCATTCGTACTCGCCTAAGCCGGCACCTCCATTCCAGGTGGCCTCCGATCCAGACGACAACAAATTCCTGGAGTGCGCCGATGCCGCGCGTGCCGACTACCTCGTGACCGGGAATCAAAGACATTTTCCAGAATTCTGGAAGAAAACCAAGGTAATTTCGCCGCGCGAGTTCATCGACATCGTCGCACCCCCCATGATTCTATAAGGGCCATCCCGCCGTATGGAAAACCGGCTTACTGTCTGTAACTCCTCGGCGCGTTATGCGAGGCTGCGCCCTGGCGAGGTGCGTGGAAGGTCAGTTTCTTCGCGACGGGCTCGGTCTCATCTAGCGGAGGTCGCCCTTTTGTGCCTGCCCCGCCTCGGAGTTCAATCTCATCGAGGTAAGGCCGCAACTCTAAGTCTCGATCTTACTGATCGCTTCCCAGATCCCATCGCGGATTGGCTTGTGCGCGTTTTGGTAGTGGCCGCCGTTTTCTTCATACTTGCTCCAGCATTGTCCGAAGGCAGGCAGGGGGTTGTACGAATGCAGCACCGGATGCTCTCGCGCCAGATTCATCGGGAATAAGATGATCGGCAGGATTTGTACCTCGCCCTTGCGCGCGCGCGCGAGCGCCCTCGGTAGTTCAACCTCCATGATGTATCTGGATGCGAGGAACTCATAGCTGAGCAAGCAAACGAAAATGTCCATCTTATCGAGCGCGTCACGAATTTCTTTGTCCCACCGATCTCCGGCTTTCAATTCGTTGTCGTGCCAGGCGCGAGGGATCTCCGGTATCGCCGGCTGACTGCGGAAAGAAAGAACCGGCGCCAATCGTTTAAACCAAACCGTGTTTTCGTGCGAATAGCTCACGAATAGAGTCACACCCTTGACCGGCTTGGCGCGCTTAGCCACTTATCTCAGGCGTCCTTCCAAACCGGTGCGTTTCGTGAGCGCCGGATATCGCTCCAAGACCGCCCTGGGAACCCATTGGCCCTCGAACCGAATGTGCTCCACCGCGCTCAGTCCGTTGTAACCGGCAAACACTTGCACAAACGCGCCGCGCAGCATAGTCAGGAGATCGTCGGCATCGTCCCGAGGTCCCCAAACCGTGATATAGATCCAACGCTCATCGGGCGAGACCCAGACGCGCGCTCGGCCATCCGCAAACCTTAGCGTCGCGCCACGGCGCCAAATCAGCCGCCCGTCAACCAGGGAAAACGTCTTGACTATAAATCGGGCGATGAGAGGGCCGGGGACCACGGTAAATTCGTAGCGCATTCTCATGCATGGCTGATCCGAAGGTTCTTCGGACCCAGGTGGGATCTTCGAAGAAAGCAACGCTGGAACCAGCATCGAGCTTCGCTTCTCGTCCAGCGGGAAAGCCAGTTCAAATAGCTCCATCAGGCGTAACAGGAACGGCCATTTCTCCCTGGGATATTGCGCCATCTGCAGCATGCCTAGCTCCTCGGCGCCTTTGAAGACCTGCTCCAGCTTTTCAACTTCCAGCACCGCGTCGGGAATCAGCGCCGTGCCGTGCCTTGGATCGTTGGCGCGGAGGATTCCGTATATTCCATTTGCCAGCCAATCCGGCTTGAGAACGCTCGTATTTCGCAAGCGCGGATCGTCGGCGTAGTTGAGTGCCACACCCAGATCGTGAAGCCGGGCCGACAACGCCTTTTGCTGCTCTTCCGTGCGGACCCCGTACTCATTGCAACGTTTCCGGTATTCTTCATACGTCAGGTATGGTTCGGGGAGTTTTTCCAGCCATTCCTTGACTTGCCACCACTCGATCGGGAATCTCTCCCAGACCTCCGACATCTTCTCCACTGCGGAACTGAGAGCCTGGCGCAATCTCTCGATTGATTCATTTGCCCCATCGATCTGTTCGTTACATTCCGTCGAAATAAAGTCCAGAATCGGTCCATAACCGGAGCGGAGCGACGCAGCGTCAATATCCCTGTCGCGCCCCCCGCTCTTGTTCAAAACGATGATTACCGGCACCGTGCCCGCGTAGCTCCGGATCAGTTGTAGCCAGTAAATGGCGTCGCGCTCCATCATGTCGTCGCGGCTTCCAAGTACCAGCAGGTACAAACTGCGGGCAGTAAGAAAAAACTCGTGCATCGAGTGGAGAATGTGCTGCCCGCCGAAATCCCATGTGCGTCCCTTTACTGCCCCAACCGAAGTATCCAGCGCAAGCTCGCTGATCGAAATCCCATGAGTCTCGGGTTCGGCAAGGTCGAATGAATCGCCTTTGAGACGGCGAATGATACTCGTCTTACCAACTCCGCCGCGTCCAACCACAATCAGCTTCGCCTCTCGCAAGGGCCTGGTGGAAGAGCCGCGCGATGAGAAGTAGGCCTCCAGGATAATGTCCGCCCTCACCGCGCCGACTTTGTTTCGCGCCGAGTGAACCTCGTCCCAGGTGGGCCCAAGTACCGTCAGTTCCAGGCCGGGATTGTCGTGCACGTAAAGTTCATTCAAGGTTCCGGTTCTCGCCTCCAAAAACTGAGGTTTGCCGGCCAGTTCAATGAGCGCGGAAGGCAGGGATGAAAGCTGGTTGCCGGTCAGATTCAAAATGCGAAGCTTTCCTAGCCGTCCAATTAAGTCCGAAACGGTTGTTAAAGCGTTGCCCGAGAGGTCAAGCTCTTCCAGTTGGGTGAGTCCCCAGATGGATCCCGGCAGTTCGGTAAGGCCGAGCCGCGACAATGACAATACCTTGGCGCGGCTGGTCTCCGCGTCTTTGATTCGAGCAGCCGCTTCTTCATACGATGGCGCCCGTTCCCCCGTGTTGCTGGCCTCTGTCGTGAGCCCGGAGGATTCCAGTGTCGTCAAACTGTGGCCAAACGGATCGGTGCTTAATGTCGCGAGATTGTCGGCGAGTTTTTTCGTGTCGGGATGACGGGGCCCGTAAACTCGTTCGGCTACTTGCAGCGCTCGTTCGGCAAACACCCGGGCGGCATCGTATTCGCCCCGAACATGCAGAATTAGGCTTAGTGTGCTTGCATCGCTGGCGACGGCAGGGTGGTTTGGTCCGAGGGCCGATTCGTCGATTTCGAGTGCGCGTTGGGCATTGTCCAGTGCGGCGTCAAACTCGCGCAGCTCAATCCTGATCTGGGCGAGCAATCTGAGGTCGGCGGCGACTCTCGAATGGTCGGGGCCTAACGCCGCCTGGTCAATGTCGAGCGCCCTGATCGCGCAGATTTGGGCCTCCTCTAATCGGCCAAGTTCTTTCAGCACGGACGCCATGTTCGAGATCGGCGCCGCTACGTTCGGGTGGCTTGGGCCGTATGACCTCTCGCTCACATCGAGCGCCCTCCTGGCCAACTGCAGGGCTTGGTCGTAGCGGCCCATCCCGCGAAGAATCGCTCCGAGATTGTTTAATCGGATGCCGACACTTGGGTGCGATGCGCCAAAGTACCGTTCATCGATATCGAGCGCCCGGATCGAGTACTGCAGGGCACCTTCGAGGTCGCCTAGGTCGCGCAGAATCCTGCCGATGTTGCTCAGGTCCCTCGCTATATCCGGATGATCGCGTCCGTAAAAACGCTCATTGATCATGAGAGCGCGCTGGCAATAGTCGAGAGCCTCTTGAAACCTGCCCATTTCGTACAAGATGTTGCCGAGGTTAGTTAGGCTGGTTGCCAGTTTCGGATCATCTGGTGAGTAGGCTCTCTCTTCAATCGCCATTGCTCGACGTGTGCAGGCAAAGGCGCTTTCCAGGTTTCCTGAGGCCCTGAGTACTGTGCCCAAATTGTTCATCACGGCCGCGCTCGATGGATCGTTCAGTCCCCGTGTGCGTGCATTCAGGTCCAGGGCTGTCGTGAAAAGTCTTTCGGCTTGAGAATACTGCCCAAGATCCGCCGCGTGTAAGCCGGCGCTGTTCAACAGGCGCGAACGCTTTTCATCCGAAGCCTCGGAAATAAAATTATGGCCCGTGACCGCTAACGCATGGGGAAAGAGTTGCATGCGGCGAGCTTGATTTTCGAATTCCGGGGACAGCGGAAATGCCGAATCGACAAGTTCGAGCGCCCTGGCGGCAAAGGCTTCCTGCGATCCCTGCGAAAGACGCTCGATAAGAACGGCTCGCACCAGCGCGTGCAGTCGCAACGACTGGTGGTCGGCATCGATCAGGGAATACTTTCTCAAATCCTGGATGATCTGGTTGAACTCCAGAGAATCCCAGTTTCCCGCCAGAAGATCCCGCGGAATCGGGTCGTCCGCAAAGAAAACCGCCGTTCCAAGTAAGTCCATGGCGGACCGGTTTTCCGACTCAAGTTTTTCGAGCGACATACCGATCGATACCTGGACGCCGCCGATGAGACCGGTGGAACGCCGCCTGAAGAGTTCAATATAGTCGTCAACGGCAATCGCCGAATTCTGAATGTAAGAAGAAGCCGCTTCGAGCGCCAGGGGGCTGCCGCCGACCAGTTCACAGAGCTTGGCGTACGATGGCGGCGCCGCGCTCACTGCCGTCCCCATCTTTCTCGAGAGTAGAGCAATCGCTTCGTCGCGGCTTAGTGCGTCGAGCGAGAGCACTCGCACTCTGCTCTCGATCAACCGGTTTCGGGAGGTGATAAGGACGTGGCCGTCGCCATGGCGCGGCAGATAAGATTCCAGGCTCTCGGGGCCCGTCAAATTGTCGAAGATCAGCAACCACCGCGGATTCACGTTCAGCCATTGGCGAACGAACTCAGTCATTGCCTGCAGTTCATGAGACTCGCGGGAGCCGAGTTGCACTGCAAGGTTCGAATAGTCCTGCGCCATCACAGCCGGGTCGATGCTCCGAACCCACCAAACGACGTTGTACTCCGCGGCGTAACGATACGCATACTCGGCAACTAAGCTTGTCTTACCGACGCCACCCATACCGCAGACTGCTACCAGACTTGCTGCGTACCCACCCTCGCGGAGAGACTCGTGCAACTTGTGAAGAAGTTCCTCCCGCCCCGTGAAAAAGGGATTTCTGGGGATAACGTTCCAGACCGGCGGAAGTCCTCCCGGAAATCGCTTGGGCTCAGGGTGTCCTGCGATCGGCTGGAAAGCTGCTGGTTTCTTCCAATTCTGAACTCCATCCAGAAGGCGCTTTCGGGCTTCGGCTTCGCCTAGGTTTACCAGATCGATGGTGACGATCGCCTGGAGGAAGCGCGGCAACTGGACTTCGCGCACCCGGACTATGAGGAGGCGCCCAGACTTACCTTGCGGGTCTCGCCGGAAAGTCTCGTGCCACTCAGTTTGAGTGAAGTGGGAAGGTGAATAGCTCGGGGAAAACACGGCTATCGTGCGGTCGCATTCATCAACTGCATTAGCCGTCTGCAGGGTGAAGTTAGTTCCCCGGGAAAAGTCCCAGGCCTGCAATCTAACCGAGTAGCCGTTGGCTTCGACTTGCCAAGCGATCCACTCGGCCCATGCTCGGTCGTCGGCGCTGAAGCTGACGAAGAAGTCTCGCAAAGCCACGAGGAAATGAGTATATCTCATCCTCGCCGGATACGTATGCCGCCCGGACCGGCGAGCCGCTTGACACTACAGGGGATCGAATTTCGTGAAAAACGAATTGATTCTGTTCCTTGCGCCGGAAGGCGCACACGAATAAAGTGGAAAGTCTATGAAGCGCACTGGGTTGTTGGGAGCGGCGATGCTCGTTGTTGTCGCAGCATGGTCGGCCGCCGGCGCCAGTCGCCATTTGGAGTTGCGCTCGCGAGTGGAACTGTTCCGCGGCAGCAACCAATGGAGTGAAGCAAGCATAAATTATGCTTTCGACCCGGCCAAGAGCGCGCTGATTGTCTGCGATATGTGGGACAAACACTGGTGCAGCGGAGCGAATACGCGAGTGGCCGCGCTGGTGAAGAAACTCGAGCCCGTTCTTGAGACGGCGCGGAGTAGAGGAATGATCATCGTACATGCACCCTCTGAAACCATGTCGTTTTATGCCAAGGCGCCGCAACGGCAGCGCATGCTCTCCTTGCCGGCCTTTGCCCCGCCGGCAGAAATGAAGATTACCTCACCGCCGTTGCCTATCGACGATTCAGACGGAGGCTGCGACACTCCGGGCGACAAGGAGCATCGCGCGTGGACCAGCGAACATCCGGGTTTAAAGATCGCTCCGGACGATTACATTTCAGACAATGGGCAGGAAATCTATAATCTCTTGCGCTCGCGCGGCATCGAAACAGTTTTCTACACAGGCGTCCACGCCAACATGTGCATTTTGAATCGCACCTTCTCCATTAAACAAATGACAAAGTGGGGCATTCACTGCATCCTGCTGCGAGACCTAACAGATGCCATGTATGGTCCGCAAGACGCGCCACACGTAAGCCATGAGAAGGGTACGGAGTTGGTGGTTGAATACATCGAGAAATATTGGAGTCCGACAGCGCTCTCCGGCCATCTGACTCGCGCGCTGCAGTGAGGCGCTGGATAAGCTCTATCAAAAGTATGGGACGAAGGATCTGACGATTATCGGCGTCTCGGTGAGCGAGGAGCGCGCGGTGGTAGAGAGGTTTCTGGCGGAGCATCCTCATGCTTTTCCCGTTGTGCTAACGACTGAAAACGAGATGCCGCGACCATTCCAAATCGGTGTTTTTCCAACTTACGTGATTGTGGACCGTGACGGCAATGTGGCCGGCGCGGCCCAGGGCGACCAGGGCTTCGGGGAACTGCGGAAGCTGCCTAGGAAGGGCGGGTTGGAAGTAGAGTAGCGCTCTCCGCCAAAGCGCAGACCCGTGGCTTGCGCTCGCCGCGCCTTGTGAAGATAACTCTTCCGTGATGGATCATAATAGAAGAGATTATGGAACTCAACCTCCAGCAGGAGCGCCAACAGACACATGCTCTCGTCGACCTGCTCCCTGCCGAGAAGCTGAATGCCGTCCGGAATCTTCTCGAAGTGATGGTGGATGAACCCGTCATGGAAGAAGACCGTCAACGCTTTCAGGAAGGGCAAGATTGGTTCGCACAGCGTGGCGGCAAAGGAATTCCCATGGAAGCCGTCCTGGCTGAGTTTGGACTCAAGCCGGAAGACTTCCCGCTGAATAAGTAGTGCTTCCCTATCGCATCGAATGGCTTGATGAGGCAAGGGAAGACATCCGCCGTCTGGACCGCCCGACCGCCATGCGGATGTTTGACGGCATCCTTCACTACGCCCGTACCGGCGGCGGCAACGTGGCTCCTCTGCACGGCATCATGGCAGGCGCGTTCCGCCTGCGACTCGGCGACTATCGAGTTCTGTTCACGGTTCACGAAGGCGCCATGCGGATTTTCGGCGTCCGCCATCGCTCGGAAGCTTACCGCTAATCCCAGACGTATTGTTTCCATTCTGTCATCGGTAAGTGATTTTCCTGCGATAGATGAATTGAGTGATGGGTCTCCCGGCAGCCCCGGCAGCGGGCTGGAATATTTCTTTCTTTTCAATCCAATTGCCGTGTTCGTCTAACCCGGATATCTCACAGAGCGTCCAGGTGGAGCGAAAGAACTGAAGTTGGGGTTTAGAAAATGACGATGCGATCGAAACGGGAAAAATCGTGATCGATTTGGCGAGCCGGTGGATGGTACCCTCGCTTTCCAGTCGCACCACGGGGCTGTTTTGGTCCTTGAAGACGTGCTTGGTTGCAGCCGGGGGCTTCAGCGGAGGCTAGCCGAAAATCTGGTGGGCCGTTCTTGGCGTTTTAGCAGCGCAGGTTCGCGTAGACCTGCTGGTAGAGGCTCTGCCAGGGATAACTGGAAGCCATCGAAACCCAGACTTTACGAACCGTGACCCGGATCTGCGCACCGATCTTCAGCAGTTTGGTGCGAATCGTCGACACCTGGGCTTGCGCCAACTCAGTCCCTTTCAGGCCGATCCGCCGGAGCCCGCTTACCAGAATGCAGACCGTCGCCGACAGATACAAACGCATCTGATTGGCCCGCATCGTTTCCGTACTTACGCGATCGGCGAAGAGACTGAACTGTTCCTTGATCCGGTTCTCCATGTTGCCGCGCTCGCAATAGAGATCCTCGTACAGCGCCCGCGCCTTCCATTCTTCATCGGTCAGCGAAGTGACTACGAAGCGTGGGTTCTCTTTGCCGTCTATGTGTTCGGCTTTGGCCACTACGCGCCGTTTGCGGTCCCATCCTCCCTTCTTGGTTTTCTTGGCGCCGTATTCGAACTCGGTAAACACGCGCGCCGGTTTGCCCGTCTGGTTCCATTGTTCGGTCGCTTCCCGCATCTGCTGTCCGATGATTTTCCGCAGCCTCTGATTGCGCGCCAGGCCGAACAAAAAGTCCACTCCATTGCCTTCACACCAACTCATCAGCTCATTGCGGCAAAAACCGGAATCCCCGCGCAGAATGATTTTTACTTCCGGCCATGCCGTGCGAATCTGGGCCACGATGCGCTGAATCTCTGGCAGGCAACCAGCGGATGCATCGCGATTGGCTTCCCTCAGCCTTGCGCACAGAATGTGCTCGCCGCAAAAAATGTAAAGCGGCAGATAGCAATAGCTGTCGTAGTAGCCGTGAAAGAAACGCCCTTCCTGCTTGCCATGCAGCGGCAGGTCCGTGGCGTCCACATCCAGTGTGATTTCCGCGGGAACGCTCTGGTGCGATTCCAGGAACACCTTCACCATCAGTTCATCGATCCCGTCTTTCCAGAACGTGATCTTCTTGTACCGGTCCCTGGTCCCCGTGCCCAACTCCATCCGGTTGAGCGTGCTCTTGCCCGCCAGCGGTTCCTCCAGTTCCGTGCGCCCCGCCAGGATGCCGAACACCGGGTCCTTGCGCAGATACTCGTGATCGTTGATGTCTTCGTAGCCCAGCGCCAGTCCGTACACTCTCTGCGAAACCATCTCCAGAATCGAATGCTCCACCATGCTCTGATTCCGGCCGTCCAGAAACACTCCGCCAGGCGCCGTAGAACATTCAGCCGTTGGTCGGTTTGCCGAAGCAGAAACGCACCACCGTCGGTGCTGATCGTTCCCCCGTCAAACCGCGCCAAAATCTCCCGCTTCCCGCTCGCTTCAAATCCGAAACTGGATTGGATACACTCTGTCATAGCAAAGGCCGTTCTCCTTTTGGCTCTAACTGCTGTGTGGAAACTCAGTTATGCCATGGGTAACGGCTTCTTGCCTAATTATTGTGAGATTTCCGGGTTAACCCGTTGATTCAAAAGCACTCTGCGTTGGGTGTATTTTCGTAGCGTTACTGAAAAAGGTTACTTCAGATTCGGGGCGCAGGAATGAAGGGGAATAGGAGATGCGGTGGCGCCGTCCAGCCTCGCAAACGGCAACCAATCGATAACCGCCGCGTATGACGGCCAGACTACGCAAGCTGGAACGTTAATTACCATCCAGAATTGAAGTGCGTGCGCCGCTGTCGCGCCCTAGACTCCAGCCTGTCAAATTATTTCCCAATGCACCGGAAACCAATCGAGCCCCACCGCTCGTCCGGCGTGTTCCCGAACCGGAAGGAGGCGCGCAGGGTCTTCGGATCCGCGTTCCACGAACCTCCGCGGAGCATTCTCAATTTGTCAATCTTGTACCATTCCGCCGTCCATTGCCGGATGTTTCCCAACATGTCGTAAAGCCCATATGCATTGGGCGCTTTCGTCTTCACAACATGCGTCCTACCGGAACTGTTGGCGCGATACCAAGCGATTTGACCCAACTCGCCATAGCGCGAACCGTCGGTTCCGCCACGCGCCGCGTACTCCCATTCCACCTCGGTCGGCAGCCTGCCGCCAATTGCCGAACAGTAGCTCCGCGCCTCTTCCCAAGTCACGGAGTCCGCGGGTAGGTCCGCGCCTTTCCAACGGCTCGGATTCTTTCCGGTCACGCGCTCAAACGCGGCCTGAGTCACATCAGTTTGCCCGATCCAGAAGGGCTGGGCGATGGGTACGATCAGCGGCGGATTTTCGTCCGAGTAACATTCCTTATCCCCTACCGAGCAGCCAAACTCGAGGCGGCCGGCCGGTATTCGCACATAGGTCAAGCCGTCCTTCGGATTCACTGCCGTATCGGCCGGCGAAGGGTTGTAAGGCCGAAAGGAAGGCTTTCGATTCGCGCGCTCCGCCGCTGCGTTCTTGGCATTTCTTTCGAGAAACCAATCGTAAATATCTATTCCTAGCCCAACAAGGGCACAGACCGTAACGAAGCAGTAAACAAGCAGGAGGAGCCACTCCTTCAACCCGAGCGCGCGCTTCTTCGGAACTTTATGCGAAGGCGGCGGTGGGGGCACCAGAGACACTCATGATATTATCCGCCGGTCCGCCAGACCCGCGGTACACTTTCAGAAATCTCGAGGCAAAATGCGAATTCGCTTGAATGTTAAGCTTTTTCTGTCCGCCGGCCTGCTGGCGCTCGCCGCGGATCCCAGCTATGTCCGCGATGTGGAGCAGTACCGCGCGCATCGTGAAGCGTCGCTCAAACAGGACGATAGCTGGCTGAGCGTCGCCGGTCTTTTCCGATTGAAGGAAGGCGAGAATCGCGTCGGGCGCGGCGAGCCCAATGAAATCGCGTTGCCTTCCGCCGCGCCGGAGCACCTGGGCAAAATCACGTTTTCGAACGGCAAGGCGGTGTACTACACCGAGGGCGCCGCCGGCATGGAGCTCAAGCCCAACACCGATATCATCCGCACCGGCAGGATCAGTTTCTTCGTCATCCAGCGCGGAGCCGAGTCTTTTGTCCGGGTCAAAGATAACGACAGCCAGATCCGGCGCGAGTTCACGGGTTTGAAGTGGTTCCCTATCGACCCATCATGGAACATCACGGCAAAGTTCACCCCGTACGGCCAGCCGCGCACGATCATGTTCGACAGCCAAAACCAGGTCAAGCAGCCAATGGAGAGCCCGGGCTATGTCACCTTCACGCACGGCGGAAAGGAATACCGCCTGGAGCCGGTGTTGGAAGGCAAGCAGCTGTTTTTTGTGTTCCGCGATGGCACCAGCAACAAATCCACGTACGGCGCGGCCCGGTTCCTTTACGCGGCTCCCGTGAAGGATGGCACGGTGATTCTGGATTTCAATAAGGCGATCAATCCACCATGCGCGTTTACTCCGTTTGCCACGTGCCCGCTGCCGCCGCCCCAGAATCGGCTCGCACTGGCAATCACGGCGGGTGAGAAAAAATATTCCGACACGCTCAAATAGTTGCTCGCCACAGGTCGTGATAGATTCTTACTGGTCGGTGATGGAGCCGTCCGGCAAGCGGTATTCGCCTCGGGCGGCGGGTTTGTACGGATGCGCCGCCGCGACCTTCTCATTGAGAGTGACGCCGAGGCCAGGGCGCGCGGGCAATTCGGCGTAGCCGGCGCGGATATCGGGGCCGCCGCCCTCGAACAGCTCCTGAATCCATTCGCTCTTGCTCAAGGTAGATTCCTGGATCGACGAACTTGAGGTGGTGGCGTCGACGTGGAGCGAAGCCATGGTGCTGACGTAACTCTGTGGATTGTGCGGGGCCATGTCGATGCGATAGGTTTCGGCCAGCACTCCAATCTTCTTCAATTCCAGGATGCCGCCGGCATGGCAGACATCGGGTTGGATATAGTCCACCAAGTGCCGCGAACAGAAATCGGCGAAACCGAATTTTGTGAATGACCGCTCACCGGTGGCAAGGTGCGTCTTCGTTTTCTCACGCAGCAGCGCAAGTTCGCCGAGGTCTTCGAGTTGGGTCGGCTCCTCAACCCAGAGCAGGCCGAACTCCTCAACGCGGGTGCAGAAATCGATCGCCATGGTGGTGGTGCAGCGGCCATGAGCATCCACTGCGATATCGAAATCGTCTCCAACGGCCTTGCGAACCGCTTCCACTTTGCGAACGGCGGCCCGGACCATGGACGATGGTTGCACGACGTTGTTGACGGGCGAGAGAGGCGTCATCTTCGCCGCGGTGTATCCGAGTTCTTTCGCGTGGAGAAATTCTTCCGGCGTTGAGCCGACGTCGAGGTACATACGGATACGGGTGCGCGCGGCGCCGCCCAGGAGCTTATAGACGGGCACGCCGAGAGCTTGGCCAAGGATGTCCCAGAGAGCTATTTCTATGGCGCTGATTGCGGAGTTTAAGATAGGGCCGCCGCGCCATCGCGGGTTGCGGAACATGCCTTGCCACAGCAGTTCGATGTCAGTGGGATCCTTGCCCAGGAGATAACGCTCGTGCTCCATGATGGCTTGCACAACGGTGGCCTCCTTACTGGTGACCGAGCCTTCGCCCAAGCCGATTAGGCCGGCATTCGTGTAGACCTTGCAGAAGACCCAGTTCAGAGTGCCGGCGTTTACGACGAAAGTCTTGAGGCCGGTGATCTTGAGGTTGAGAGGCTTGGCCTGGGGGAAAGCCAATATTGGTGTTGCGGCTCCAACCAGGAGGGTGTTGAGAAAGGTTCGGCGGTTCACGCGCCGGAGTATATCACGCACGTGAGTTTGGGCAATGGGGATTACTTTAGGGACTCAACATACGTCACCAGCGCCGTGAGATCTTCGTGCTGAGCGAACGATAATAGTAGGGTAGGTTAGCAGACCTGTTCCCATACCCCGGGGAACATTCCGACGGCGAGGGTCGTATACTCCGGCTTGGTCATATGAAGTACATCACAGGATTCGTTTGCATCGGGTTCGTGCTTTGCGCCTTGTCTTTGGGGTTTCAGGGGAAGCAGTCCCCTTCCGATTTTCCTCGCAGAGGCCGCCGCTCACGTTGGGAAACGTGGGACTTCATCTCATCTTTCACTCGGTGGATTCTCCCGTCGGCCGGGTCGAGGAAAAGCTGCATTTTATCCAGCAGCTTGCGCGGGAATGGGTCCAGAAAGGCGGCGACCGCACACTTCTGCAATCCATGATGGAGAAAATCAGCGTGCATGCCTCGGCACACCAGTTTGCGGAGGCCGAGAAGGCCGCCGACGATGTTCTCGCAATGCTGGGCGCGAAGGATATGCCTGTGCCCAACGTATCAGAGCAGCTTCATCGTAAGGAGCGGGAGTCGTATCTCGTCACCGCAAAAACGTTTCACGTGTCCGGCATTGAAGAATATATCGGGTGGGCCGCCGCTGAGCCGGAGAAGGGAGAGCCGAAGTGGGACATCTATCGCGAAGACGCAGAAGCGATGCGAAACGCGGGATACTCCTTCGTCCCCTATCTCTGGATTCAGACGTTGCCGGCATGGGTTAAGGCCGATCCGAAATACGTGTTCACCAGCAATGTCTCGACCGGCCTTGAGATCCAAGCGCTCTCGATCTTTGCGCCCGAGACGATCGACGCGTATGACCGGTTTTTCGGCCAGGCCCAACGAGAGATCGGAAATTATATCGACATCTTGCGGATCGGCTCGCCTTACGATTTCGGGGAAACTTCCTATCCTGCCGGAGCGGCAAAGTTTGCATTTTCGATGAAAAATCTGGAGTCGGGATTTTGGGTGAACGAAGCTCCTGCCCGCGCGCACTTCAAGGCTTCCATGCGGAGCAAGTACACGACGATACAGAGTCTGAACAGAGCGTGGGGGACCGCCTTCGGTGCATTCGAGAGTCTCGACTATCCCAAAGACAACACGCACCCGCGTTATTGGCTCGACTTTATTTCGTGGTATCACGAGGGGTTTACAGAGCGCATGGGAAAGATCGTGGAAGTGGCCCAGAAGCACTTCCCCACAACCCCCATCAACATCAACATTGGCTGGCCGTACGAAAAGATCAATTTGGGCCAGGACATTACGGGGCTTCTCAAAATGGCGGGCGAGAAGCACATTTATGTGCGCACTCCCACCGGTCCGGCCGTCTCATTTCTATACACCAAGAGAGTGGCGACCGCGGCGCGGCATTATGCGCCGGCAAGCTTTTCCAGCGAGCCGGTTGACGGCAATGCTCCGTGCAAGCAGATGGCGCTGGCTTATTTCAAAGATCTGACCACGGGGGTGAAATGGCATTTCGACTATGGAGGCAATTTCGGCCGCTGCAAGGAATCCCTTGCGGACTATCGCAACTTCTGGATGGACGCCGAATATCCGAAGGTAGACACCGCATTGTTCTTTCCAACGACGTCCCATTACCTCGAAAACTGGAACAACTGGAGCGGCGAGGGGTTCAACGGTGGATTCCCGGCAGGCCTGCAGCAATATGCGGAAGACCTGCGCGACAGGATCGACTACGACGTGGTGGACGAGCGCCTGGTGTCGGATGGATTCCTGGACGCCTATCGCGTGTTGATCTGGCCTGCGGGGAAACGTGGTGGAGTCCGCGACGCTACGGAGAGTCAGGACCTGGGTCGAAAACGGCGGCACGCTGTTGATTGCCGATATGAAGGGGATCCACACGGTTGAAGGCGCGCCGGCGTTTGAAGATATTTCGAAAGGCAAAGGGAGAGTGATCGAGATCGGCAAAGATGTGAACGACCTTGAATCCAAGTTCCCCGGAAAGCTCGACGCGCGCGACGGCGTGCTGGTGTCCACGTTCAGCAAGGGCATTTTGGTCTATAACGGAACCGGCAAAACGCAGGTGAAAACAATCCCTACGGCGCGCGGCTCCGAGGAAATCACTCTCGCGCCGCTCGAATTCAAACTGTTCGGCACGGGTGCTCGAAAGCCATAAGAGCAGTCCTACTTCACAGCAATGGTGACACCGGACGGACTCTGTATGTTGCCGATGGTGAGGATCAATGGCGCAGCAGCGCCTGTTGGAGCCGATTGCGGCACGGTGAAGTTTACCTGCATCAAGCCCACAAACCCTGGTGCAGATGCAGCGTATGCTAGCGTTGCTGGCGCGGCGCCCACCGTTAGGGCCGCAGGCAATACGGGCTCGTCATTCGCAGGACTTGGCAGACCGGTAACTCCGGCTGGGCTGCGCTGGCCCTCGCCCGTCGCGTACAGAATTACGACTGTTCCGCGCGCCGCCGGGTTGGCTGCCGAATTGAGCGTTCCATCCTGGTTCACCGCTACTGCCTGCCCCGTGCCTTGCGAATTTGCCGTGATGATGCCCGGTATCGCGGCCACCACCGGCACGCTCACGGCCACAGAACGCACGCCGTTATATTCGACTTGAACCAGGGTTGAAGTTTCACCGGCGATCTCATAGGGAACAACGGCTGCCAACTGATTCTTGGCGGCGTAGGCCATCGGCGCCGCGATTCCATCGAAGAGCACACGCGTTCCGGCGATTTCCGTAAGCACCTTTCCGCCGGCATCGAAGCCCGTGCCAGTTAACGCCGCCGGGCCCACGTTCGAAGCAAAGATTGTGACAATCTCACCGGGCGCGACACCCTGGTTTGCATAGCTGGCCGCATTCACAATGGCTGTCCCCGCAAGCTTGGGCGCGGACGCGACGTTCAACGCAGCGGAGCGCAGGGTATTGATCGCACTGGTGTAGCCGGGTTTCGGCTGGAACGCTGTGTCGAACATGGTCGCAGCTCCGTAGCCCGGAAAAGCAGCGGGAATCCAGGATGTCGCGTCGTCGCCGTCCCACTGGTTGATCGCGATGCAGTTGGGGCTATCGAGACACGCCTGCACGGTTGTAGCAAAGATCGTTGCCTGGTTGGTCAAAGCCGCGCTGGTTGCCGGCAAGAGCAAACGCGCATCCATCTCCGAGATCCGGGCGAGCAATCCCATGTTGGCCAGTTGAGCCATGTTGGCAACCATGCTGTCGTGAATGGGATTCCAATTCGGATCCGCATTGCCGGGAATCCAGTGGGCCTGCAATCCCACGCCATCGATCGGGGTGCCGCGCTGCTTCATGCCGGCGACCAAGCTGTAGAGTCCGGGTGTCTTGGCGGTCTGGTTCTCGATGTAGTAGTCGTTGTAGAAGAGCTTGGCGTTGGGGTCGGCCTGATGGGCGGTTTGAAAAGCGAGATCGATGTAGGTGGCGCCGATGGTCTGCGCCCAGATATTGGCTGTCGTGCTGATAGTACCATCCATATTTAAAGCCTCATTGACTACATCCCAAGATGCGCATTTGCCCTTGAAATGGCCAACCACCGTCTGGATGTGGTTGGTCATAATCTGGGTCAACTGGGCCGCTGTGAAGTTTCCGTTCACGATCCAGCCGGGCAGGTAGATATTCGGCCCGATCAGATGATGACAGTGGGCCTGCATCCCATTGGCAGCGGCCGCCGCGACCATCGCATCGCCATCGCCGAAGGTGAAGTCTCCCTGACCCGCTTCGGTATCGAAGTAATACATGGTTGCAGCCGAGACCAGATTGAACTCGCCTACGACCTTGGCCGCGTAGGAATAATCCGGAGAGCCGGCCGTCGAGCCCGGCGTCAATGAACTGACGCGGCCGGAAGCGAACTCGATGGCGTTGAGGCCCACGCCGAAATTGCGTCCGGTGACGGTGGCCAGGCTTGCGAGCGAATCGCCGGGGTGCACATAGGGAATGGTTCCGACCGGCGAAAAGGCCTGTGTTGTGGTGTCGGTTGCCGGGACTTCGAAGGCCAGCTGGGTGAGCTTCATCTGTTGCCCGGGAAACAGGACAAAGCCAGGGATTACGATTCCGAGGTTGAAGAGTCCCGGGTCTGCAATTGGACCGAACTGCACGCCGTTGAAGTACAGAAAGAATTGCCCTTGTTGGCGCAGCAGTTCCATGGTGACGGTGCTGGTAGGGGGAGTGGTGAAGCTCTTCAGCGTTTGATAAAGGGCAGGGTTCGAACTGGTGCCGTCCCAATAGGCGAATACATAGTTGCCATTGTTGTCGACTCCGAATTCAGCGTACTTGTTGCCCTGCCAGTATTGTGTCCCTGTATCCAAAGAGCCGGTGAGCGTTATTAGGCCGTCAATTCCGGGCGCGGTTTGAATCGCCGCAACCACGCCGAAATCCCCTTTGGTTTCCAAATACGGCGCCAGGAGGTTGGCTGTGCCCAAGTAGCCGCCGGCGGGCGCAGTGGCGCTCACCTGGCTCGCGGAGACCTGAACCAAGACTGGCGCACTTCCCTCCGCCGTGTTGTCCCAATAGGAGTTGGAGATCAAATTTCCTCCACCCGGAGCCAGTTTCCAACCGGCATGCGGCGATTGCGCGCCGAGGGTAGAGGCAAAAAAGAGAGCTGCTACGGTGACTCGCGATAGCATGCGCATAGTTCAAAAGGTAACGCAACTTGGCGGGGAGTACTCCTGGTTTGTTAGTGGAGGAATGTTCAAACCCGCGCTGTTCTGGTACTCATAATGTAGTTTCAGTCTTACGGAGCTCTGCGCATGAAATGGTTTTGCGGTATTTGTATCGCACTTGCGCTCTCGCCTCTGCTCCAGGCGGGTGGCCCAGGTGACCGTGTCCAGTACATTGGCGGAACGGTTGCCGAACTTCCCAGTAAGTCGTCGGGAAGAATTCAGATCACGGATCCGGATGCCTTCCTCTTTGAAAGCCATGGCATCAAGGTCCGTGTGCCTTACTCAACCATCACCAATCTGGAGTACGGGCAGCGGGTTGACCGCCGCTATTTGGAGGCTATCCTCATCTCGCCGTTGCTTCTGTTGGCCAAGAAGCATACGCACTTCCTGACGGTCGGGTATACGGATGAGGCGGGTAAGCAGCAGGCTTTAGTCTTTGAGGTTGGCAAGGGCGATGTGCGGTCGGTGCTGGTCAGCCTGGAAGCTCGTACCGGGCGCAAGATCGAGTTTCAGGATGAAGAAGCGCGGAAAGCGGGTAAGGGATGAAGCAGTTATTGGCTTTGTTTGTTCTCTGTGCGTGGGCTCTTACGGCGATCGAACATAAGTCTGACGATCCGGCCAACCTGCTGAACATCAAACGAGTATTTGTGGACCGGTTCGGCGGCGGGGAAACAGCCTCGCAGATCCGCG
>Ga0302325_10012278_pt1 | contig 18387 bp, 13 predicted proteins | sample Palsa_T0_2_FD_201948 | JGI IMG/M metagenome (GOLD analysis project Ga0302325, IMG submission 201948) | Peat permafrost microbial communities from Stordalen Mire near Abisko, Sweden - Palsa_T0_2 | ecosystem: Environmental > Terrestrial > Soil > Palsa > Peat permafrost | place: Sweden: Abisko...
GGCTTCGTGTTTTGAGTGGGTTGGGTGGCCGTAGGGAGGGTGGTTCCCTCGGGGCGGCCGGGGCGCGCGTGGTGGGCCTAGGGTGTGAGACGGGCGTCACAGCTCTTGAGCGTTTCTCCGCGGCGTTGCTTGCGAACCTGGGCCCGCGCCGCACCACCGCCAACCCCCACAACCGCCGGCGCGCCATCATCCCTCCGGTGCTTCGCCGCGCACTTCCGGCTCTCGCGACAGTCGCTCCTTCGGTCGCCCAGCGCCTGCACCTGCCGCGCACGCTGCCCCACTCGGCGGGCGTCGCGCTGACCTTCGACGATGGGCCCCACCCGGAAGGCACCCCGGCGATCCTGGCGATCCTGGCGCAGGCAGACGTGAAGGCGACGTTCTTCCTCGTCGGCGAGCAGGTCGAGCGCCGGCCCGCGCTGGCGGCCGAGATCGTTGCGGAGGGCCACTCGATCGGCCTGCACGGGCATCGTCATCGCTGTCAGCTGTGGTTGCGCGCAGGCGAGATCGTCGATGACTACCGGCGCGGGATGGCGGCGATCGAAGACGCGACCGGCCACTCGCCCGAGCTTCATCGTCCGCCCTACGGCATCTATAGCGATGCCGGCCTGCGCGCGGCTCGAGCGGACCGGCTGCGGCCGCTGCTGTGGTCGCAGTGGGGCCGCGACTGGCGCAGGTTCACCACGCCCGAGCGGATCGCGGCGCTGGCGACCGATCATGTCGCGGCGGGCGACGTGATCCTCCTGCATGACGCCGACTTTTACAGTTCGCGGGGCTCGCATCGACGCACCGCGAAAGCGCTACCGCTCGTAATGGCGGAGCTTGAGAGACGCGAAATCGGTACCGTCCTTGCGGTCTGAGAGCCTTGACCTCTGAGTTGGGCACCTGAGACGATGCCGGATCGCGGGGCTGGGTGACCGGCCGGCCGGTCGGTCGACACTTTCGACCGAGCAAGGTGCATCCAGCGACGCCCGAGACCGTATAGAGAACATGACAATCGCTTCCGAGAAAGGCGTTCCCGACTACTCGCGCTTCGCGATCGGGTTCGACGACCGTGACCGTGCCCGCGTCCACGAGCTGATCGATGGCGTGTTCGACTCGGGCCGCTGGTCAGAGGGCGAGCTGACGCAGCGGTTCGAGGCTGCGTGGGAGCAGTGGAACGACCTCCCCGCCGTCGCCTGCTCGAGCTGGTCGGGCGCAGCCGTCGCTGCACTGCACTTCGCGGGCGTGCAGGGGGAAACCGTGCTGTGCCCGTCGAACACCTTCATGGCCACACCGCTTGCCGCGCTCCACGCGGGCGCGCGCGTGGAGTTCGTCGACTGCAACCGCGAGGACCTATGCATGTCCTTCAGCGACTTCGAGGCCAAGGCCGAGCGCCATCGCCCGCGCGCGGCGATGCTCGTCCACATCGGCGGACACATCGCCTTCGACGCAGAACGGATCGCCGCATACTGTGCTCAGAACGACATCTTCCTGATCGAGGATTGCGCGCACGCCCACGGCGCGAGCTGGAACGGCCGCCGCCCGGGGAGCTTCGGCGACGCGGGCGTCTACTCGCTCTACGCGACCAAGACGATCTCGACCGGTGAAGGCGGCGTGCTCGTCTCGAGCCGGCCGGAGATCGTGGACCATGCCCGTAAGTACCGCAACTATGGAAAGCCCGATTACGACGTCCCCGGCGTCAACTTCCGCATGAACGAGTTCACGGCCGCACTCGGGCTGGTTCAGATCGAGCGCCTGCCGGAGATCGTGGCGTGGAAGAATGAGGTCGCGCGCGAGCACCTCGACCCGGTGCACCCTAGCCGCCTCGAGCTCCCGGACGGAATGACCTCCGGGCTGTACAAGTACATTGTGTTCGACTGGCTCGAGCGCTCGACGGGTCGCGTCTACGACGAGCCGTGCCACCGGATCATGGGCCGCGATGTCGAGCTGCCGAACACCGACTGGGTAGCGCACAACCATTCGTGCGTTCCGCTGTATTACCGTCCGGAGATCACCGCTTGAGGGTCCTGGTAACAGGCGGCTCGGGCTTCATCGGCTCGCACGTGGTCGACAAGCTCCGCCTGCGCGGGCATCAGCCGATCATCTACGACCTGCGTCCTTCGCCGTGGCATGAGCCCGGCAGCGTCGAGACCGTGCTCGGTTCGATCACCGACCGCGAGGCGCTCGAGCGGGCGCTCCAGGGCTGCGATGCCGTCGCGCACCTGGCGGCCGTGGCCGACGTCAACGATGTCCACCGCGAGCCCGAGGACGCCGAGCGCGTCAACGCCCGCGGCACCGTCACGGTGCTCGAGGCGGCGCGGCGCTCCGGCGTCAAGCGGATCATCTACGCAAGCACGATCTGGGTCTATTCCGACTGCGCGGAGGACGACGTCGACGAGGACACGCTGCTGCCGCCGCCGAGCCATCTCTACACGAGCACCAAGCTCGCGGGCGAGCTCTACTGCAAGGCCTACCAGGAGCTCTACGGGATCGACTACACGATCCTCCGCTTCGGCATCCCTTACGGCCCGCGGGCCCGCGAGGCCGCGGTCATCCCCGCGTTCGTCAACAAGGCGCTCAAGGGCGATCCGCTGACGCTCGCCGGCGACGGTCTCCAGTCGCGCCGGTTCGTCTACGTCGAAGACCTCGCCGAGGGCGTCGCGATGGGCCTGAACGAGCTGGCGGCCAACCGCGTCTACAACCTGGCGAGCGACGAGACGGTGACGATCAAGCAGATCGCCGAGACGGTGCAGGAGCTGATCGGCAACGTCGAGATCGTCTACACGCCGGCCCGCCCCGGCGACTTCGGCGGCAAGATCGTCTCCAGCGAGCGCGCCCAACGCGAGCTCGGGTGGACGGCCGCGACGCCGTTCCACGAGGGCGTACGGCGATACGTTGCCTGGCGCCACGAGCGGGCGGCCGTAGCAGCGACCGAGGTCGCGCAGGCGGTGATCCCGGCGGGCGAGCCCGACACCGAGGCACGGCCGCGCCAGGTCCTGATCATCTCGGCCGACATCGGCGAGGGCCACGACCTCCCGGCCCGCGCGGTTGCGCGCGAGTTCGCCGCCGAGGACCCGGACGCCCGCGTATCGATCGTCAACGGGCTGCCCGCGATGGGTCCCCTGCTGACCAAGGTTCTACGCGAGAACTCGGCCTTCATGTTCCGCTGGATTCCGTGGCTGTTCGACATCCAGTACTGGCTGTTCATGTACTTCCCGCCGACCCGCTGGCTCTCGCAACGATTGCTGACTGCGTTGGGCCGGCGCGGGCTGATGCGCTTGATCCGCGCACACAATCCAGATGTGATCCTCTCCACCTATCCGGGGGTGACCGCGATCCTCGGCGAGCTGCGACGACGAGGCACGCTCACGGTTCCGGTGTACTCGTCGATCACCGACCTCGCTGGTCTGCGCTTCTGGGCGCACCCGTATGTCGACCTGCATTTCATCACCCACCCAGAGTCGCTCGAGGAGGCGGAGCGGATCGCCGGGGCCGGAAGCGTCCGCTGGGCTAAGCCTCCGACGCTGCCTTCGTTCCTCGCGCCGCGCCCCCGAGCCGAGGCGCGTCGTGCGCTCGGGCTGCCGGAGGACAAGCAGGTAATCGCGGTGTCCGGCGGCGGCTGGGGAGTCGGCGACCTCGCCAGCGCGGTGGAGGCTTCGCTCGCCGTCCCCGACGCGCTCGTGCTCGCGCTGTGCGGACGCAACGACAAGCTCCGCGCGCGCCTGGCAAACCGCTTCCCGGACGAGCCGAGGCTGCGGCTGATGGGCTTCACCGACCGGATGGGCGACGTGCTCGCGGCATCCAACGCACTCGTCCATTCGAGCGCCGGGCTGACCGTGCTGGAGGCGATCATCCGCGGCTGCCCGGTGGTCTCGTTCGGCTTCGGCTACGGACACGTGCGCGCGAGCAACGCGGCGCTCGAGCGCTTCGGCCTCGCCCAGGTCGTCCGCAAGCCCGCCGACCTCGGCCCCGCGATCCAGCGCGCGCTCGCGAGCAAGCCAGAGCCCGACGGCTCGTTCGCCCGGCGTCCCTCGACGGCATCGCTGATCTTCACCGACGAGCGCCGGATCAAGCCGGTGCCCGCGTGGCGGCTGCGCACGCTGCGCGCGGCGACGGCGATGGCGGCCCTGCTGGCAATCGGCGCCTGGACGTTCACAACCACGGACTCCTACACGCTTCTCTCCGGCGCGTTTGGCGCGATGAGGCCGGTCAAGGCGGTCCAGACGAACTACCGCGAGGTCGGCGTGCTGATCGACGCCCCCGGCGGTCAGGTGCCGGCGCTCGCGAGCACCGCGGCGGCGCAGGGCTATCACCTCACGTTCTCGCTCGAGCAGGCGCCGTCGGTCGCCGAGCTTCAGGCCCTGCGCGCCGAGTCCGAGCAGGCCGTCCCCCGACTACCTTCGAGCGGCCTGGTCCGCTGGCTGGGAACGCGCGGGTACCTGCGGCGGCTGATCCATGCTCTCGGCGACGGGCACCACTTCTTCTACACCTCCCGCGGCTACAGCATCGGCCAGTATCTGTTCGCGCATGGAGCCGGGGGGCGCCCCGTCGCCGGCTCCGTGAAGCTCACCGGCAACGAGCCGATAGGTCGGCTCCACGCGGGAGAGGTGATCGAGCTGAGCGTCCCCAACGCCGAGAGCCTGCTCCCCATGCTGATCGAGCTTCATCATCAGCTCCGCGCAGAGGCCCTGCACGCGGTGCCGGTCGCCGAGCTGATACGCAACGCCGGCACGCACGCCTGAGCGCGCGCGGCGGGGCGCTTCACGCCCGATCAGCGCAGCGTCTTCGACGCCCGATACGAGCCCGTGCGGGCGGTGATCTTCACCGACACCGCATGGTGGTGACGCACCATCGCGGCGATCGCAGTCACGCGCAGTGCAAGCCGGACACGCTTCGTCGACGAGCCTGCGAACGTGACCGTCTTCTGGCTCAGCTTGTGGCCGCGCTGGGTGAAGCTCACGGTCGTGAGACAGCTGCGGTTGGCCGAGGCAGTGCAGCGCAGCGTGACGATGAGGACGTCGCCCTGGCGCTGGACGCGGGAAATCGTGGCGTGCCCGGAGTGACCCCCGGTCGAGCTGCTGACTGCGCCGGGGCTGGTGCCCTTGCCGGTGCCGGTGCCGGTGCTGGTGCCGGATCCCTTGCCGCTGCCGCTGCTGCCCGAGCCGCCGGTACCCCCGCTGCCAGAGCCGCTACCCGTGCCGCCGCCCGCGCCGCCGGTGCCGCCGCTGCCCGTGCCAGTGCCGCCGCCGGAACCCGTGCCGCCGGAACCCGACCCGCCGGAACCCGTGCCACCGGTGCCCCCCGTGCCGCCGGTGCCGCCCGTGCCACCGCCGGTGCCGCCCGTGCCACCGCCGGTGCCGCCCGTGCCACCGCCGGTGCCGCCGGAGCCCCCGGAGCCGCCCGTGCCACCGCCGCTCGTCCCGCCACCGAGCAGCTGGGTGATCGTCGTCACGAGACTCGTGACGACACTGGTGTCGGCACCTGGGAGCGCGCCGGCGAGCGCGCTCTGCAGCGTGCCCAAAAACGAAGTTAGAAGTGAAGTGCTAAGCCCGCTGGTCGAGAGCAGCGGAGAGACGTTCGTCAGCAGCGAGGACAGTTGCGTGAGCTGGGTCGCGTTTGTCGGCAGTCCGCCGCCGAGCAATGCGTTCAGTTGGGCAAGGAGCGAGTCGACCGCCCCGGCCGACGGTGCGCCGCCGAGCCCGCCAAGCACCCCTTCAAGTCCCGTGATCAAGCTCGCGGGCGATGCGCCGTCACCGAGCAACGTCGTGATCTGTGCGGGCGTGAGCTGAGCGAGAATGGCGGTCAGCGACGCATCGTTCAGCCCGCCGAGCGCACCGCTGAGGGCGACCGGAGCAACGCCACCGAGAATCGTCGTCAGCTCACCCGCGTTCGCGACCCCGAGCAGACCCGTCAACTGACCGCCCGTCAACGCGCCCAGCACACCCGTCAGCTGCGAACCCGTAAGCCCACCAAGCGCACCATCAACCGCAGCCGGACTCGCGGCGGGAAGTATCTTGGTCAGCTGGGTCGGAGTGGCGGCGCCGAGGAGCTGCGTGAGATCGGTGCTGGTGAGCCCGGCGATCTCGGCGCTCAGCGCGCTCGGACTGAGCGTCCCCAGGAGGCTGAGTATCAGCGAGACGATCGGATCGAGCCCTGCGGGCGCGAGCGGGCTAACGGATACAACGGGGCTGGCGATTGCGCTGCCCACCGCCGGACCCGCAAGCGAAGCCGCCAGCACGGATGCACACAGAGCGGCCTTCCAGCGCGGATGACGAGTCACCGGGATTCCTTTCGTTCGTAAGTCGTGGTCCGCTTGCAGATCAGCGCAGCGTCTTCGACGCCCGGTACGAGCCCGTGCGCGCGGTGATCTTCACCGACACCGCATGGCGGTGACGCACCATCGCGGTGATCGCAGTCACACGCAGTGCAAGCCGGACGCGCTTCGTCGACGAGCCGTGGAACGAGACCGTTTTCTGGCTCAGCTTGTGGCCGCGCTGGGTGACGCTCACGGTCGTGAGACAGCTACGGTTGGCCGAGGCAGTGCAGCGCAGCGTGACGATGAGGACGTCGCCCTGTCGTTGCACGCGGGAAATCGTGGCGTGCCCGGAGTGACTTCCGGTCGAGCTGCCTGCGGTGCCCGTGCCCTTGCCGCCCGAGCCCGACCCGCCGGAGCCCGACCCGCCGGAGCCGGAGCCCGACCCGCCGCCCGAGCCCGACCCGCCGGAACCCGACCCGCCGGAACCCGACCCGCCGGAACCCGACCCGCCGGAACCCGACCCGCCGGAACCCGACACGCCGCTACCAGAGCCGCCGCTGCCCGCGCCGCCGCTGCCACCCGTGCCGCCGCCACCGAGGAGCGAACCGGACCCGCCGAGGCTGTTGACGAGCTGGCTGACGACGCTATTGAGGGGTGAGGGAAGCAAGTTGCTGACGCCATCCAGCAGCGTGATCACGCCTTGCAACGACGTTGGGTCGATCGCGCCCGTGCCGTCCAGCGTCGCCGCGGAAGTGTCCAGAGCTGTGGCGGCCGCGCTCGGCACTCCTGGCTGCAAGCCGACCTGAGTGAGGATCCCTCCGACCGGCGCGAGCAGCCCACCGGCGATGGACGAGCCGGAGCCGAGGCCGGGAAGGTCCTGGAGCGCGGCCAGCGCACCCGTGACCTGCGCGGGGCTCAGCCCCGGCACGCCGCCGAAGATCGAGCCCGAGGCCCCGAGGGCGCTCGTTACCGCTGTGACCAGGCCACCAAGCGGAGCGGGCAAGCCGCTGACGCCCTGCAGGCTCGTGATCAGGGACAGCAGTCCGCTGGGGGAGATCGCGCCGGTACCGCTCAGGGTCGCAGCGGCGCTGGTGAGCGACGTGGCGGCTGCCGTGGGTACGCCCGGCTCGGCGGTGAGCGTGCTCAGCACGCCGGCGACGGAGGCCAGCGAGCCGCCCGGCACCGCCGCGCCGCCGGTCAGAGCAGGGAGCGCGTCAAGGCCGGTGAGCGCACCGGTGACCCCGCCGCCCGAGAGAATGCTGCCGACGCTCGCGAGCTGGCCGAAGATGGAGGTGGACGCCGAGAGTTGGTTCGCAAGCGCGCCGGCGACCCCGTTCAGCGGCGACGGGAGGCTCCCGGCGGCGCTTTGCACCTCGGCGATCACCCCGAGCAATGCCGCGGGTGAGATCGCGCCGGTGCCGTTGAGGGTCGCGGCGGCGCTGGTGAGGTTGGTGACGGCTCCCGTCGGCACGCCAGTCTCACCGGCGAGCTTCGTGAGCACGGTGGCAACTGGTGCGAGCGAACCGGCGGCGGCCGAGCCACCGAGCCCAAGGCTCTGCAGTCCCGCCAGCGCAGACAGCGCCGAGGTGTTCTGGCCGCTGGTCAAGCCGCTGACCTGCGTCAGCAGCTGATCGAGGCCCGAGGTGGTGAGCGCTGCGGTCAGCTCGCTGACGGCGTTCTTGACGGCGGTTGATGCGCCGGCGGCGCCGCCGATCTGCTGTAGGTCCGAGAGGGTTGTAGTCAGGTTCGAAACGGCGGCAGGGTTCAACACGGTCAGCAGGCCCAAGACCGACGTCAAGATCGAGCTGAGCAAGCCCCCATCGAGCGTGGACAGAGCGTTATCCAACGAGTCGAGTGACCCAAGCGACAGGCTCCCGCCAGGCACGACGTTCTCGAGCGTTGTCAGCTCGCTGAGAATCGACGACGCGTTCGTCGTGCTGATCCCGGCAGCCGTCAGCGCTGCGCTGATGTCGGGAACGGTCGGAACGGTGCCGCTCGCGATCGCGCTGTCGAGCATCGGGCTTGCGAGCGATGCCGCGAGCACGCCGGTGCAGAGGGCGGCCTTCAGGCGCGTGTGACGGGTCATCCGTGATTCTCCGTTTCGGTGGTGGGTCGCGCCCGTCGCGCCTCTTAGTCACGCGGTGGTCCACTTCCACCCCGGTACCCCTGATCGCGGCCGAGTCCGACGTATGTCAGATCGGCCAGCCGCGGGAGAAACTTAACCCAGGAATTTGCCTATAGACGATTAGGGTCTGATCTATCAATCAGGCTGAGCGACGACCTCGGCCGCCGCCGCTTCGGCCGCGACGAGCTGCTGCTCGACGAGCGCGAGACCCGAATCCCAGAACCCCGGATCGGCGAGATCGATCCCGACGATCCCTCCGAGCTGCTCGGGGCTGCGCGACCCGCCGGCTGAGAGCAGCTCCAGATACCGCGGGACGAACGATTCGCCCTCCTCGATATAGCGGCGGTACACAGACAGCGCCAGCAGCTGCCCGTAGGCGTACGCGTACACGTACCCCGGCGTGTTGATGAAGTGCGGCACGTAGGACCACCACATGCGATAGCCCTCGGTGACTTCCACCGCGTCGCCGAATAGCTCGACTTGTGTCTCGGCCCACAGCTCGTTGACGCGGTCCACCGACAGCTCGCCCTCGGCCCGGCGACGCGTGTGCACGAGGTGCTCGAAGCGGTTCATCGCCATCTGCCGGAAGACTGTCGCGATCGCGCCCTCGAGGCTCTCAGCGAGCAGGCTGAGTCGCGCCCGCGGCGTCGACGCCGCGTCGAGCATCCGCCCGAACACGAGCGCCTCCCCGAACACCGACGCGGTCTCTGCGAGGGTCAGCGGCGTCGACTGGTGAAAGACCCGCTGCGGCTGGGCGAGCGCGGCGTGAAGCCCGTGACCGAGCTCGTGGGCCATCGTCAGGACATCGCGCCGGCGAGCGGTGAAGTTGAGCATCACATATGGGTGGACGCTCGGCACGGTGTATGCGCAGAACGCCCCGCCGCGCTTGCTGGGGCGGATCGGGGCGTCGATCCAGCGCTCGTCGAAGAACCGCCGCGTGACCTCGCCCGCGACCGGCGAGAACGACGCGTAGGTGTCGAGCACGAGCTCGCGCGCCTCACCGAAGCCGAACGCCACGTCTTCGGCGATCACCGGCGCCGAACGGTCGTAGTCCGCGAGCTTAGGCAACCCGAGCAGCCGTGCCTTCAGCGCGTACCAGCGCTGCGGGATGTCATAGCGGTTGCGCACCGCCTCGATCAGCGCCAGCACCGACTCGTCGGACGCCTCGTTGGACAGATTACGGCTCGCGAGCCAGTGGGGGTAGCCGCGCAGGCGGTCCTCGACCGCCTTGTCGTGGACGAGCGTGTTGTAGATGAACGAGCGTGTCCGCAGCCCCGGCTCGAGCGCGGCGGAGACCGCTTCGGCCGTAACGCGGCGGACCTCGCGCTCGGGAGACTGAAGGCGGCTCAGCGCGACGTCGAGCTTGACCTCCTCACCGTCGAGCGGGACGGTCAGCGCCGCCGTCAGCTCGCCGAACAGGCGTCCCCACGCGGCCTGGCTCGAGATCGCCTTCTCCGCCAGGATCTTCTCCTCCGGCTCGGAGAGCAGGTGAGGTCGGTAACGGCGCTGGCTACGCAGGTAGTGAGCGGCGAAGGCGAGCTCGTCGGCCTGCAGGAGCTCGTCAGTGCGCTCGTCGTCGAGCGCGGCCCACTCGAGCTCGAAGAACAGCAGCTTCGTCTCGATCTGCGTGCCGCGTTCCTGCACGAGCTGGAGCAGCGCACCCCGCTTGGGATCGGCGGTGTCGGTGGCGAATCTGAGCGACGCATAGGAGGCGGCCCGCCCGGCCAGGTCATGAATCGTCTCGAGCTGGCGCATCGCGGTGGCGAGCTCGGCGCTGTCGAGCTCCGCCAATCTGCCCGAGTAGGCGGCGGCGAACTCGTCGGACAGCTCGACCGCGGCATCGAGCTGGCGCTCGACCCCGTCCTGGCCCTTGCCCTCCACGAGCTCGTCCAGATCCCATTCGGTGCTCTGGAGCTCGGGGTCGGCGAGCAGTGCAGTGGTGGCGGACATGCAAAGAGGTTATTAGGGGCGGCCTCCGGCCGCTTATTTGGCGCCAGCCCGACCCATCAGGACTGACAGCCAAGGGGGTTGAGCGGTCCGCTCAGCTCGAAGACCGAGATCGGCTGACCGAAGGCGAGATGGCGAAAGACGAGCCGGGCAGCGGGGTCAAGGCTGGTCCAGTCGCCCTCTGGCGAGTACTCCAGGACGTGCGGGTCCCATGGGTTCCTGGCCGGCGTAGTGACGACGTAGCGGTAGTGCCCGTGATCGACCGCCGTGCGCCAGGCTCGGCAGCTACGGATCGGAGTGAACGAGCCGTGCGGACCGTGGTGGGCGACGTACTGGACTTGGTTGGAGTCGTCCAGGCCGAATAGCGGATAGGAGAAGAAGCCGCCGAACGTGCCCACCAGCGCGATCCGCGCGTGATGGACGCCCCGCGCCCACGCCCACAGCGTCGACAGCGCGGAGACTCCCGGCTGGAACGTGTAGCGGCCGCGCAGGTAGTGGCGCTCCCCGGCGTAGCCGGCCACCGCGACGGTGGCAAGCGCGGCGGCGCTGACGCCGATCAGCACCGCACGGGCCGGGCGACGGTGGGCGAGAGCGACCGCGGCGCCCAGCAGCGCCATGGCCGCGGCCCCGAGGAGCACCGCGGGGGCGATATAACCGGCCTTCCAGAGCCGATCCTCGGCGAGCGTGGCGGCCAGCAGCACGCCCAGCACGGCGAGCGTCGGCGCCCGCGCGCGCGCGCCGTCGAGCCAGGGCGCGAGCGGGGTGAGCGCCAGCGCGAGCGTCAGCCCCGGGGCGGCGTAGCGGAGGTTGAATGCGAACCCGGAGGGATCGCCGGCGGGACCGGCTGCGGTCTCGGGCGTGATCAGATAGGCGGCGAGCGAGGCGAGCGCGACGAGCCCGAGCATTCGCGCGATCGGGTGCGAGCGGCCGAGCGCGCACAGCACCGGGCCGAGCACGGCGACGGCGAGGACCGCCACCCACCACGGCCCAAGTCCTGACGCCAGGCCCGGGGCGAAGAACCGGGACCAGATGTGCGTGTCGGTCGCGTAATGGACGATCGCGAACCCGGTCTGCTGCTGCAGCGGCGCGGCCGGCGTCGGCAGGATTCCGAACCCGGCCCACGGCAGCGGGTTGCCGACGGCGAGCAGGTTGCGTACGTACCAGTAACTCGAGGCGAGGATGAAGGCGGGGATCCAAGCGGCGGCGGCGCGGCGGCGGCCGCCGCCGCCGGGAGCGATCACGATCGCCCCGACGCTCAGCGCGAGGACAGGCGCGAGCAGGCTCAGCTTGACCGAGACCGCGAGCCCCGCCGCGACCGCCGCGAGCGCGAGGGGCGCGACGGTCCCGGTGCCGCGCGCGCCGGTGCCCTTCGGGGCGTAGGCGTGCGCGACCAGGGCGACGGCGGCGAGGAGAAAGAAGACGCCGGCGATGTCGTTGGCTGCGCTTCCGGCCTGCGAGATACGCATCATCGGAGTCGCCAGCGCGAGCGCCGCCCCGGTCAGCGTCGCCGGACCGAGGCCGCGCGGGCTGCCGATGCACCACGCCGCGAGCAGGCTGAGCGACAGCCAGCCAAGGTTGATCGCCGGAGACAGCGTGTCGCGCCCGAGCAGCACGATCCCGAGCCCGTGCACAAGCTCGGCGGTGGCCGGATAGAAGGCGGTCAGGTACTCGACATCGGTGAAGCGAAGGCTCGTCACCCGGCCGGTCTGCGCGAATGACGCCGCCCACGGCAGGTGGTACCAGAGCGAGTCGAGGCTACGGATCCCGATGTCGTAGGAGGCGAGCGTCGGCATCGCCCATTCGACGATCACGAGCGTCGCCGCGAGCAGCGCGACGGCGGTGGCGGCGGGATGCGGCCGAGGAGGTTGCCATCGGGCGGCGCCATCCGGCGGGGCGGCCGCGCGGGCGGACCGTGTGCGCAGCGCGCCGGCGAGGACGACGCAGATCACCACGATCGGTCCGAGGCGAAACAGGCCGAGCGCGCCGAGCGCCTCGAGGATGGCGATCAGCAGGGCGAGGCCGAGGACGAGCTCGGCGAGCCGGGCGGGCGCGCCACGCCAGTCAGCAAGCAACCGCCTGCGCAACCCCACGGCGCCGACGGCCATCGACGCGCACACGATGCTCAGCGCGGCGAACCCGACCGCGTAGCGCCCGACCGTCACCTGCTCCTGGACCCCATCGTCGCTGTAACACTAAGGGCGATGACATCGACCGTGGGCCGCCCGAGCAGAGGACTCTTGGTCGCCGTCGCCGTCGCCGTCGCCGTTGCCGTCGCCGTCGCCGGCTGCGGGGGCGATGGCCCGCGCCACCCGACGCTCAGCTCCGTTCCGGTGGTGGCCGGCGGGCAGGTGGTCGCCCGCGCCGACGCCTGCGACGCCGGCGCGAACGCCTACTGCGCGCTCGACGTGGTCCTGGTCGACCCCCAATACGCCTCCGCGCAGGACCTCGTGACCGACGAGCGCCGCCGGCTGAAGCGAGAGGGCTGGATCAGGGTCGCGGCCCAGACCGGGGATGAGCTGGCGGCCGACTCGCCGGGCGATCGCGTGCGGGTCACCTACACGACCGCCGCGCTGGACCTCAAGGACATCGATCTCGGTTGGATCAAGCGCCCGCGCGCGATCGCCCTCGCGCTCTCGCACGCGATCTACAAGGGCTCCCCCGCGATGTCGATGATGCTCGTGGCGGAGTCGTAGGGGAATCGGCATCCATGCCGATTCCCTTGGGAGTTCGGCCGGCGCCGAACTCCCGGGCTCGCTGATCTCATCACTGCCCGGCGGATTTGGCTCTGCCAAATCCGCCAATGGAATCGGCGCCAGCCGATTCTACGCCTACTTGATCGCCTTGCCCGAAGGGCTCATCACGTACCAGAGGCCGCCGTTGATGTTCAGGCCCTGGCCGGTGTGGCTGCCCGGCGAGGCGTCGGCGACGTAGGTGTAGAGGGGCCAGCCGCCGTAGGTCACGACCTTGCCGCCGGAAGGATCGGAGTCACTTCCGAGCAGCGACGCCTTGACCCCGCCGGACGCGCCGGGCTTGGCGCCGCTGGGCAGCATCACCGGAGGCCAGACGCCGGCGCAGGTGCCCGTGCACGTAACGCTCTTGGCGTTGTCGGGCAGGTACTGATAGAGGGTCTTGCCCTGGGAGTCGACGAGCACCGTGCCCAGCCCGGGCTCGCTCTTGGTGCCGATCACGACGACAGCGGTCACGGTCTTGGCTGGGGTCGTGACCTTCGGGATGGAAGAGCTCGTCGCGGGGGAACTGCTGCCGCAGGCTGCGACGGCGAGCACGCTCGCGAGGAGCGGGATCGACAGCTTCTTCATGGGGGGACTCTCTCCTTCTGCCGGCGGGGCCGTGGACACAGGTGGACGTAGGCTGATCGCGGTCCGATCCTACCTCCGGCAGGCCGAGCCGGCACCCGCGCAATCGCCCCTAACTGAATCGTAAATGGGCCTCTGCGCCTATGCGCGCGGCTCTACCTCCAGGCGCCCGTCGGCGCCGACCGCCACCGCGCTGCGGCCCGACAGCAGCTCTCGCAGATCCGCCCCCACGAGCTCGCGGCGCCACCCGGAGAGCGTGCGCACCGACGGCTCCGGATCGCCACGGCGAGCCGAGGCTACGATCTGGTCGAGCTCGGCACGCGAGGTGATCAGCTCATAGGCAAGGCCCGCGTCGAGCCCGCGCGCGCGAATCAGGGATTCCGCGAGGGCGATCAAGGGTGCGTCGCCGGACTCCGAGGTCCCGCGCCGGTCCTCGCGCGGGATCGGAGGCCGCTCGGTCCCCCGCTGGATCGCCTCGATGATCGCCTCGCCGCGGCGGCGAATGTTCGAAGGGTGGACGCCACGGATCTGCTCGAGCGCCGCCACGCTCGTCGGCCTGCGCTTGGCCGCCTCGACCAGCGCGGGATCCGCCAGCACCGAGCCGACCGGTCGGTCCTCCTCGGACGCGGTCCGCTCCCGCCATGCGGCGAGCTCGCGGGCGATCGCCCGCGCGCGGGGATCGAGCTGCCCGACCCGCGGCAGCCGTTCCCATGCGGCTTCGGGATCGCGTTCGTCGGTGGCGGATTCCAGCAGCCGGCACTCCTCGCTCGCCCATTCGAGCCGTCCCGACTCCCGCAGGCGCGACTGGATCTCGTCGCCCAGCTCGAGCAGGTGGACGACGTCCTCGCGCGCGTAGCTCAGTTGCTCGGCGGTCAGCGGGCGCTGGTTCCAGCGCGTGTAGCTCGCGGTCTTGCCGACGCGGCGGCCGAGGATCGCGCCGAGCAGGTTTCCGTAGCCGGCCTGGGCACTCGCGCCGACGAACCCGGCCGCGATCTGGGTGTCGAAGAGATTGTGGATCTCCGTGCTCCAGGTGCGGCGGAGGATCGCGACGTCCTGGCGGCCCGCGTGGAGCACGATCTCGATCGCGGGGTCCGCGAGCAGCTCGGCGAGCGGCGTCACGTCGACATCCTGCAGCGTGTCGATCAGCACGATTCGTGGCTCGCCGCCGGAACGATCGCCGTCCACGGCGACCTGAACGAGGCAGAGCAGCGCGCGATAGCGACCCTCGGACATGAACTCGGTGTCGATACCGAGGCGGCCGGAAGCTCGCGCCGCGGCAGCGATTTCGGCGACGTCATCCGAGGTACCGAGAGGGCGAGTCTCCCCACGCTCCATTCGGAGACCCTACACCGGCGATGGACTGCTCGTCGCTTAACCGACCGCGCTGGTAGGATTTGAGTCGATGATCTTCTCCTCCAAGGCCGAATATGGGGTTCGCCTGATGGTCGAGCTCGGTCGCCAGTCGCCCGAGCACCCGACGAGCCTGAAGGCCGTGGCCGAGGCAGAGGGCCTGCCGCTCGCCTACCTCGAGCAAGTCGTGGCGCGGCTGCGCAAGGCAGGGCTCGTGATGAGCGCGCGGGGAGCGCACGGCGGCTACTGGCTCGCGCGCGCGCCGGAGGAGATCTCGATGGACGAGGTCGTGCAGGCGCTCGAGGGAGCGATCGCGCCGATGGAGTGCTTCGTCAACGAGCACACCGAGCGCGTGCTCTGCTCGCACGAGCCCGACGCCGGCCGGGGATGCGCGACCAAGCTCCTGTGGACGCGAGTCCAGGGAGGGATCATCCGGTCGCTGCAGCAGACCACGCTCGGAGACCTGGTCGAGTTCTCCCGGCGGGGCTCGGTGGAATCGGCGGAATCGACCGGCGTCGCTTCCGCCGCGGCACGGCGTAGAGCCGCTCGCGCCGAAGTTCCGGCGTAGCTTTTTCAACTTGAACCGAAAGCGGGACATGGCAGACCTAGAAATCAGAAACCTTCACGTTCGAGCCGGAGAGAAGGACATCCTCCGCGGCCTCGACCTGACCGTCGACAAGGGCGAGATCCACGCCCTGATGGGCCCGAACGGCTCCGGCAAGTCGACGCTCGCAAACGTGATCATGGGCCACCCCAATCTCGAGGTGACCGATGGCCAGATCCTGCTGAAGGGCGAGGACATCACCGAGGCCGATCCCGATGAGCGCGCCCGGATGGGGCTGTTCCTGGCCTTCCAGTATCCGGTCTCGGTGCCCGGCGTGACGGTCACGAAGTACCTGCGCACGGTGATCAATGCGCACCGCGACGCGCGTGGCGAGGAGCCGATCTCGCTGAAGGACTTCCGGCAAACGGTCGAGGCGGCGATGAAGCTGACCGAGGTCCCGCGCGAGTTCTCGAGCCGGTACCTGAACGAGGGATTCTCCGGCGGCGAGAAGAAGCGGATGGAGATCCTCCAGCTGGCGCTGCAGCGCCCCGAGATGGCGATCCTCGACGAGACCGACTCGGGGCTCGACATCGATGCCCTGCGCGTGGTCGCCAACGGCGTCAACTCGGTCGCCGGACCCGACATGGGCGTGCTGATCATCACCCACTATCAGCGCATCCTGCACCTGGTGCAACCGAGCCACGTCCACGTGATGTTCCACGGGCAGATCGTCAAGCAGGGTGGCCCGGAGCTGGTGACAGAGCTCGAGGCCAAGGGCTACGGCTGGATCCGCGAGGAGATCGAGGCAGCAGCGTGACCGAGGTGACTGACAGCGTGACCGAGGTGACTGACACGGCGGTCTCTTTCCCAGACGTCTCGTCCGAGTTTCCCGTCCTTCGCCGGAAGATCAATGGCCGCCCGCTTGTGTATTTGGACTCGGGCGCGACGTCGCAGACGCCACAGGCCGTGATCGACGCGATGACCCATTACTACACGCACTCGCGGGCGAGCATCCACCGCGGCGTGTACACGCTGGCGGTCGAGGCGACCGACCTGTACGAGGGCGCTCGCGAGCGGATCGCCGACTGGCTCCACTCGACCGTCGAAGAGACGATCTTCACGGCGAACGCGACTGCGGCGATCAACCTGGTCGCATATACGTGGGCGCGCGAGAACGTCAAGCGCGGCGATCTCGTCGTGATCACCGAGATGGAGCACCACTCGAACATCGTGCCGTGGCAGCTGGTCTGTCAGGAGCGCGATGCCGAGCTCGCCTACGTGCCCGTGCTCGACAACGGTCACCTCGACCCCGACGCGCTCGACGCGCTGCTCGCGCGCGGCCCACGGCTGCTCGCCCTGGTCCATGTCTCGAACGTGCTCGGCACGATCAACCCTGTCGCCTCGATCGTGGAAAAGGCGCACGCCGCCGGCGCCGTGGTCGTGATCGATGGGACCCAGGCGGTCCCCCAGCTGCCGGTCGATCTGAAGCAGATAGACGCCGATTTCTACGCCTGGACCGGACACAAGGCATATGGCCCGACGGGTATCGGCGTCCTCCACGGCCGCCGCGAGCTGCTCGAGGCGATGCCGCCCTTCATCGGCGGTGGTCACATGATCCGCGCGGTTGGAGACAAGATGTCGACATGGGCCGACTTGCCGTGGAAGTTCGAGGCGGGAACCTCGCAGATCGCCGAGGCGATCGGGCTCGGCGCGGCGGTCGACTGGATCCGCGCGCTGGAGATCGAGCGCATGCGGGCCCATGAGGAAGGACTCGTCGCCGAGGCGCTCGAGCAGCTCGCGGAGGTTCCCGGGCTCACCATCCACGGGTCGCGCGTGGCCTCCGAGCGGGGCGCGCTGATCTCGTTCGCGCTCGAAGGCGTGCACCCCCACGACGTCGGTGAGATCCTCGGGCGCGAGGGCGTGTGCGTCCGGGCGGGACACCACTGCGCCCAGCCATTGATGCGCAGGCTCGGCATCGGGGCGAGCACGCGGGCCTCGTTCGCGGCACACAATTCCTCAGCGGACGTCGAGCGGCTGATCGAAGGACTGGCGGTCGTGCGACAGGTAATGGAGCTCTAGGGACGCGCGATGGACAACCTCTACCGCGAGAACATCCTCGAGCACTACAAGCGTCCCCACAATTGGAGCCCACCCGCTCCTGAGCTCGCGGACGCCGACCACGAGTTCCACGATCTCAACCCGCTCTGCGGCGACGAGCTGAAGGTTCAGCTCAAGGTCAGCCCGGACCACGAGATCGAGGACGTGCGCTTCTCCGGGCACGGCTGCGCGATCTCGCAGGCGGCCGCATCGATGGTCTCTGACGAGATCAAGGGGATGAAGATCGACGACCTGCTGCAGCTCGACCGCTCGTTCATCCTCGACCTCCTCGGCGTCGAGATCTCGGCGACTCGGATCAAGTGCGCGCTGCTCTCGCTCAAGGTGCTCAAGGGCGCCTCGCTCGGCCACGCGGTCGGCTGGGAATCAGACAACGGCAACGGCAAGGCCGGCTAGGCAATTTCGCTGTAGAGCGACGGCAGGTCGGGGTAGCCGCTCGAGGCCCAGCCCGACTGCTGGATCGCCGATACTTGCGCCGCCGGAGCCTGTCCGGCCGTGGCCAGGATCGCCTGGACCCCCGCGCTCGCGGTCCCGTAACCGGGGATCGTGTTCTGCCCTTGCAGCCAGCCGGCCGTTGCGTTCGCGGCGGTGGTCGGATCGCTCCAGACGGAGTCTGCCGCGCCGTAGGTCGCGCTGTCGGTGTAGCCGATGTTCAGCCAGTCGTTGTTGCCTGCGCTTTGCCGCGCGGTTGCGGCGCCGCCCGATTCCTCCGCGAGCAGCCAGGCGCCGATCACCTGGGGGCTCATCCCCGTGTCGG
>Ga0302325_10012279_pt1 | contig 18387 bp, 8 predicted proteins | sample Palsa_T0_2_FD_201948 | JGI IMG/M metagenome (GOLD analysis project Ga0302325, IMG submission 201948) | Peat permafrost microbial communities from Stordalen Mire near Abisko, Sweden - Palsa_T0_2 | ecosystem: Environmental > Terrestrial > Soil > Palsa > Peat permafrost | place: Sweden: Abisko...
CTGAATAGCGCAACGATCCGTTCGGCACGCAGCGCAGAACCTCTTCCGGTTCCGGTGGGTAGTCCGGCGCGTCGGTGGGTCCGGGGCGATTATAAAAGTACCGGCTGAACCAATCGGTATTGGCGATGCTCAGCTTCTTCGTCCACGCGTGCGGCGCATTCGCCTCCACGGTGGTGAACTTATCGGTCGCGCCCAACAGCGTATACCGCTTCCTGACGTCGTCGGCAGCGGCGTTGAAAGTCGGATTCAGGTGCTCAATCGAGATCATCAGCGGACGCGGTGAAATCGCCGCGCTCAATTCGACAAAGTCCATGCCGTAGCTGGCCGCGCCGAAAAGATTCTGTTCGCCGTCCGCCGGCTCTAGTCTGGCGTGCTTCGGATCGATGGGCCATTGATGGCCCAATCCGCCCTCATGCACTACGGCGCATTGAATTCGTTCGTCCAGGCAACTCAAGTACAGGGTCGCGGTACCGCCGCCCGAGTGCCCGGCGGCCCCGATCCTGTTCGCGTCGACTTCCGGCCTGGATAACAGGTAGTCGATTCCGCGCATGCCGTCCCAAACAAAAAACTGGTTTACGTTTTCACCGAGCGGCTCCAGAACGTGCGCGGCCAGGGAATGTTCCGTGGTTGCTCCAGACCCGCGGCCCATCGACCCCAGTTCGGGCTCTTTGGTCACGGGATTCCAGAATTGGCGCCGCTCACCCTGGCCCATCGGATCGAAGGCCAGCACGACGAACCCATTCTCCACTAGAATGCGGAATGCCAGTTGATAGTCGGGATGGAAGCGGCTGTCATCATAATGCCCCAACGAAGCGATAATGCCGGGGTATGGCCCGGATCCGCGCGTGGGGACATATAGATTGGAGGTCACCCAAAGATCTGGCCGGCTCTGATACATCACGTTCTCGATGCGGTAACCGTCGCGCTGCGTCACCTTCACCACACGTGGCGTGAGCGGCGTTTTTGCCGTCCACCCGCCTAGCAAATCGTGTTCCTTGGCACGGACGAACCGATTTCTCTCGCGGGCCCCATCCGCCGTCTGAATCGCGGCAACTTTCGCGGCCCATTCCGCCGCGAGGGCGTTCAGCCGCCGGGCAAAGTAATCAGTTAACATCGCCGGATTTGCCTCAACCAGGTCCGGTTCAACCATATCTGGTTCAACCAGATCCGGTCCAGCCGGGTCCGCGCGCAACGCTTTTGGCAGGAAGCTTAGCCCGGCAAGCGTGGCCAGCACTTCACGGCGGCGTGGCATATGTGGATTCGATAGCATGTGGTCCTCCTGCGAACTGGCCGTTACTTCGCTCTGGTCGCCGTGAACAACACCGGCGGCCCCATCATGTAACTCTCCGTACCCGCGGGAGGCACTTGTTGGCTGGCGAACTCAATTTCGCCGGCGCCCAGCTTGCCTTTATAGATGGTCTTCTGATCCACGCCGCGCATGTTGGAAGAGATTACGAACGCAATGTTACCGCCAGAGATCGTACCCTGGCTGATCTCCCGCTCTGTCCCAGGCTGTATCGTTCCGATCCCCGTCGTGGCCACCGTCCCCGTCAACTTGGAGCCATCCACCTTAAAGTCGAAGGTCACCCGGTTGGTCCCGCCCTGACGGGTGAGGACGGTTGCTACCCACTTGCCGCTGCCGTTCTGGCCCGCGATACTCGCAGAGGCAGGCGCCGCGGGCGTAATCTGCGCCCAATAATCCGTAGTGGTCTCCTCGGTCGCCTTCTGCGCGCTTCCCACCGCGTTCCCTACCAATGTGAGGGTCTTCAGTTCTCCCGGCGCTGCCGATAGAAACGTACCGGCGCCGGCGAATGTGCGGCTGTCCCGGATAATAGCGCCTGGGCAGTGGTCGAGGCGGATCACCGGCATGCCGGCCAGCGGTTTGCGCGAGCTTACGCCGTCCAGTTCCAGGTCCTTGGAATCCCGAATCAGGAAGGCCGGTCCGCTTTCGGCATTGATCTGCACATCGTGTAATTCCATGGCCACGGTATTGATGGCTCGCATTCCGATCTTTCCCGAGCCGATCACGTCGCTGATTCGCAGCCCCGAAACCGGCATCTCCGCCAAACCCTCGACGCTGATGACAACCGGTGAGTCCTTAATGGTCATATTGCTGATGGCGATGTCCCGGAAAATGGGCGTGCGCTCCGAGACGGGTTCCGGCGCCCCAACGCCATAGAAGGCCGTAACGTGGATGGCGGTGCCGACATCCTCCATCGTCCAGTTGTTGAACCTCATGTTTTCCATAATGGCGCCGCGGCCGCGCGCGCTCTTGATGCGGACGCCCTTTTCGGTGCCTTTGCAGACGATGTTGCTCGCCACTACGTTGCGGATGCTTCCCGAAGTCTCACTGCCGATGGCCACCGCTCCGTGGCCGCGATGGAACACGCAATTGGTGATGGTCACATTCTCAGTCGGCCGGTTGACCCGCCGCCCATCCACGTCCTTTCCCGATTTCAAGCAAATGTCATCGTCGCCGGTGTCGAGAAAGCAGTTGGAGATGACTACATCCTTCGAGGAATCGATGTCGATTCCATCGCGTCCCGGCACATCCACCGTTTCGATGTCGACGTTACGGATGGTCACCTTTTCCGAATAGAGAATGTGGACGGTCCATCCAGGCGCTCCGAGGATGTGAATGCCATCGATCAGGATGTTCTTGCTTTCCGTAAAGCCGATGAAGACATGCACCAGGAACGGCGCCGCGTTCTCATAATCCTTGTCCGGCACCGGTTCCTTCAGATTCAAGCGGCGCAGTACATCCGCCCACGGGCCTCTGCCGTCAGTTACCGGCACGAGCTTACGCCAGTCGGCCTGATTCGTGATTACCGTACCCCGGCCAGTGATGGAGACATTTTCCAGGTGGGCTCCGCTGATTAGCGGTACGTGTGTGATCGCGTCGGTGCCCTCCGACCTCCCTTTCCAGAACGGCAATTCGGGGGTCGCCTGAAACTCCATGGTCGCGCCGGCGTCGATGTTCAAAGTCAGATTGCTGATCAGCTGGATGGGGCCGGTAACATACTTGCCTGCGGGCACCAGAACCGTTCCTCCCCCCACAGCTTTCGCCGCCTGGATGGCTGAGCGGATCGCCTCGGTTGCGCTGGCGGAGCCATCGTTGCGCGCGCCATAATCCATGATGTTGAAGACCGTGGCGGCGCTCCATGCGTTCGCGCCGGTTAGAAGAAGTAACGCCGGCAACAACCGGCCGCGAAAGAGTTTGTTCATAGGCCTACCTTCCATCAACCAGAATTCAATCTGTCTTACAAAAGCGCCGGATGTCATAGACCACATGGCGCGGCATGGCGAATCTTCGCATCCGCCCTTACCGTACGGCCGGCGGCGGTGGCGCCGGCCAGAAGTCGCCAGCCACCTCTTCCGTCGCTTTTCGGGCCGCGCTAAAAGTATTTCCCAGTAGAATGATGCTCTTCAATTCACCGAGCGGCGCCGAAAGAAACGTACCCGTGCCTGCGAATGCCCGGCTATTTCGCACAATAGCTCCAGGGCAGCGATCCAGCCGTATCACCGGAGACCCTGCCACCGGATGGCGCGTCGTTACACCGTCCAACTCCAGGTCCTTCGAATCCTTAATCAGAAAGGCCGGGCCGGTCTCGGCGTTCACTTGCACGTTATGCAGTTCCAGAGCTACGGTGTTGTAGGCTTTCATTCCCACCTTCCCCGATGCGATCACATCGCTGATGCGCAGCCCCGAAATGGGTAACTCCGGTAGCCCTTCGATATTAATTGTCACGGGCGAGTCCTTTATATTCATGTTGCTGATTGCGATGTTGCGAAAGACTGGCGTTCGTTCGGAAACGGGCTCCTCAGGGGCCTTGGTGTAGAAGTTGGTGACATTGATGCCCTCCTCGACGTTTTCCATCGTCCAGTTATCGAACCTGAGGTTCTCCATCACGCCGCCGCGGGCGCGCGTGCTCTTGATGCGCACGCCCTTTTGCGTTCCCTTGCAGACGATATTGCTCGCTACCACATTGCGGACGCCTCCCGACGTCTCGCTGCCGATCACCACCGCGCCGTGTCCGCGGTGCATGACGCAATTGGTGATGGTGACATTTTCGGTGGGCCGATTGACCCGCAGGCCGTCGGCGTCCTTTCCCGATTTGAGACAGATGTCGTCGTCGCCGGTATCGAAATAGCTATTGGAAATGATCACGTCCCTGGAGGAATCGATGTCGATCCCATCCCGTCCCGGCACATCGACGGTCTCGATATTGACATTGTTGATGGTGATCTTTTCCGAATAGAGAATGTGGACGGTCCACCCAGGCGCTCCAACAATGTGAATGCCATCGATCAGGACGTTCTTGCTCTCTGTAAAGCCGATGAAGACATGCACCAGGGAAGGCGCCGCCTTTTTGTAATCCTCCTCCGGCACCGGTTGCTTTAGGTTCAGCCGGCGCAGTACGTCCGTCCAAAACGCTCTGCCGGCGCCAATGGGGGAAAGCTTCCGCCATTCGGCTTGATCCGTCGTAACCGTACCGCGGCCCGTGATGGCGACGTTTTCGAGGTTGGCCCCGCTGATCAGCGGCGCCAGCGTAATAGCGTCGGTACCCTCCGACCTCCCCTTCCAAAAGGGCAATTCGGAGGTAGCCGGGAACTGCAACGTGGCGCCTTCGTCGATGTCGAGCGTCAGGTTGCTCACCAGTTGGATCGGCCCCGTCAGATACTTCCCCGCCGGAACTACAACCGTTCCCCCGCCCACAGTTTTAGCCGCCTGGATTGCCGAGCGGATAGCCTCAGTTGCGCTCGCGGATCCGTCGTTCCGGGCGCCGTAGTCCATAATGTTGAAGACTGAGGCGGCGCACCATGCATTCGCGGCGCCTAAGAGCAGCGCAGGCAGAAGCCCGCTACGAACGTATCGGCACATAAGAACCCCATTCTGAATAGCGCTTCAACGACGGATTGCCATTTACCAGATCAGCCGGGCGCCCAACTGGACCTTGCGCGGCGTATTGGCCTGAGACGTGATCATTCCGAACGCCGAACTTGTCGGCGTCAAATTAGGAGCGCTGAAACCGACGCGATTCGTGGTGTTAAACGTTTCCAATCGGATCTGTACATTCAACCGCTCGTGAATCGGGAAACTCTTGATCGCCGACATGTCGAGATTCTTCGTCGGATCCCTGCGCAGGTCGTTGAACATGGTATCGAAGGTTCGGATATTGTCGGTGAGTTGCTGGCTGGCAACCGTGTTAAAGCGGCTGGTATTAAAGACGGGGCCATACGGCTGGTGGTTGGTCAGATCGAGGGGCCCTCCGTAGTAAAGCACATTCCCCCAGGCGAGCGGCGGGCCCGACTGTAGGGTGAGCACGCCGTTGACCGCCCAGCCGCCCAGAACAGGGTTCAAGCCTTTTAGATTGATAAGCTTCCCGCGACCGAGCGGTAATTCGTAAGTCACTGCCAAGCTCTCGTGGAGAGGTCTGGAATTGGCCGAGATTTGCTTCGTAGGGGCTGGATCGGTGTCGTTCAAAAAGATCGTCCGGTCAAGCTCCGAACTCCATACGAAATTATTGAGGATCGTCATCCCGTGCGCCAGGCGCTTCTGCAGCCGGACGTTGAGACTCTCGTAACTCGAGCTGAAGGCGTTGGCGCCCTGCTCGATGACGCCGTTGCTAGTGCCGCTACCCACCGGATATTGCGGGAACGGAATAAGCAGCTGTTGCAGCGATACCGTCGAACCGTTCAGCGAGGTGCTATTGGGAACCAAGCCCTTGAAGGGATTCGGCACGTTCGAGGTCAGCAAGTTAATGGTGGTGGTGTCGCGTGTTAGAGAGGTACTCAGGTACTTGCGCGGAATCTCGTCCAGTTGGATGTTGCCGGTCAGATGCACTGCGTGGTTGCCGGTATAGGCCACTTCAAGCACGATATTCCCCGGCAGTTGATGCTGAATGCTGAAGTCCCAACGCGACGAATAGGGGTTGACGGTGTGCGGATTGTAAAAGGTGACCTGTTGGCCAAGGAAAGTCCCCGTGCCGTTCGCGGAACCGGCCGGCGCCGCGATCCCGTTCGGAAATGGATTGGAAAGCGTCGTGGTCGGCGTGAGATAGTTATTGGTCGTCGCCGGATACTGGGTGACCTGGCTGAAACCCTCCTGGTTCAACCCGACGATGCCGAGCGGGGATACGAAGACTCCGAACCCTCCGCGGACCACGGTTTTGCCCCCGAGGAAGTTAGGCGTCCAGGCAACGCCGAAGCGAGGGCTGAAGATGTGAGAGTTACTATTATAGATATTCGGACTGCCTGGGCTGGCGAAAGTCAGGCCGCCGAGCGCGCTGAATTGGTTGGCGGGAATTTGCGATTGCGGGTTGGCTGCGTAGGCGGCCGCGGCTGCGGCGGAGATCGGGTTGGAAGCCGTCGGATTGAAACCGTCTACTACCCGGTCGTATCGCTCAGTGGTGGGGCTCTCATGTTCCCAGCGCACCCCGAGGTTGATGGTAAGGCCGGGCTTGACGCGCCAGTCGTCCTGCACAAACCACGCATAATACTTATTCACGAACGTGCTGTGTGAGTTGACATCGAATTCTCCCGTGCTCGGCAATCCCAACAGGAACGCAGCGAAATCCTGGCCTAGGGGGGAAGAGGCGGCATTACTTAGCGGGCCATTGGTCCAGTCCGATCCCGCGGCCGATCCAATGTTGAAGTCGAATACCCCCGCCGGATATCCGGCAGTGTAAGAGCTGTATTGATGATCCCGGATATCGGCGCCAACCTTGGTGGTGTGATTTCCCCAACTTTTCACGACATCGCCGAACAACTGATAGTTATTCTCCGGAACGTGATCGTCGGTTTGCATCGCTTCGGGTCCCAGACACTGAAAGCTGGGGAAGGCGCCACTCGTGGCGGCGCATGTGGCGAACACGATGGCCGGTATTTCCACGTCTTCGGAACTGGCGGCAAGGTACGAAGGGAAACCTAGCGTGGACGGGTTGAAACCGTCAGCGCGTGAAGCATGGCCGTTGAAGTACTGGGTCCAGTTGGCTCGGACATCAAGCACTGTACTTGGAGTGATCGTGTCGACGTCGTCGAGCGAAGCGCCTTCGTTATTGCGGAAGAGGAAATTCCCGGTGGAAATGTTGTGAAAGAAATTTCTCTTGTCTTGCGTGCGCGCGCTGTTGCGGTAGTTGAACGCCAGTCGGTTACTGGAGCCTAAATTGACGTCTAGCCGCCCCAGTTCGCTGTTGTAACTGTCATGGTCTACGTCGCCTGGGTAATAATTCTCGTACCCATCCGCCCGGCCAACGTAATTCGGCTGAGGATAGTACTGAAGATAATTCTGCGCTACCGGGTTTAGACGGTTCGTGGGGATGACATTGTTTGGAAACGGCGTGCGCAGGATTTGCGAGCCCGATACCACGCCGGTCGCCGGGTCGTAGATCGTATAAGAGGAGTTTACCTTCAGCAGCGATGAAAAATCGCCCTGGCGTTCGGCTGGCGTCGGAACGGTGGCGAAGACCACGCCGTCTTCGCTCGGATCGCCGTCTCGCAGCCCCTCATAAGCGAACATCCAGAAAACCCGGTTCTTCCCATTGAAGAGTTTTGGTACCCATACCGGGCCTCCGGCAGTCATGCCGTATTGGTTGAAGTTGTAATTCGAACGCTTTTCCCCAATTGCATTATAGAAAAACAGATTGGCATCCAGATCGGATACCTGATTGAACTCAAAGCCCGTAAAGTGAAAGGCATTCGTGCCGCTCTTGGTGATCAGGTTCATCGTACCGCCGCCGGCGTGGCCATAGGCCGCATCGGACTGAAATCCGCTGACGCTAACCTCCGCCACGGCGTCTTGTGGCGGGCTATAGGCGCTTTGTCCACCAGCCGACGTGTTGGAGTTCGGCGCTCCATCCAGTAGTATTTCGTTGGATCCACTGACGCCACCCATGGTGAAACTACCGCCAGGTCCGTCGAAAGGACGGTTGAAGGTGCTGTCGGCTGCCGTATTAATCACTCCCATGGCCAGTCCTGTCAACATGATAGGCGCACGCCCGTTGATCGGGATGTCTTCCACTTCCCTGGTTGTCACCACTTGGCCAGTCGAAGCGTTTGCAGTTTGAATCAACGGAGCATCTCCAGTGACCGTGACCGACTCGCTGGCCGCGCCGAGTTCCATGCTGACATCGATTACGGGCGTCTCGCCTGCGCTAAGCGTTAACCCACGGCGCAAAAATCGCTTGAACCCCGGTGCGTCCACGGTGATCTCATATTCGCCGGGAGCGAGGAAAGGGAGAGAGTATGCGCCGGTGGCCTCAGATGTGGCCGTCGTCTTCGTGCCCGTCCGTATTTCCGTTGCGATAACCGTTGCCCCGGGAATGGCAGATCCCTGCGGATCGGTGACCTTTCCGCTGTAAACGCCGCGCTCCTGTGCGAACAGGGCGGCCGTGACCAGCCCGGCGAGCGCAACGATAGTTTTGATTCTCATTAAATGGGACTCCTTCGCACGTTTATGCAAACCGGCAAGGCTGATGCGATCTCCTGAAAAGCGGCGAAACACCGGCTTTCATAAAGGTCCATCCCACGGGCCGCATGCGGACTTGCAGGTGGTCCGATTTTACGCTTCCGCCCGAATTTGTCTACGTCTGGGGAGGTGCTCTACCTGGTTGTTCAAGATGTAACTATTGTATTTGCAACGGATTTCGATTGCCCCAACTTGCTTTTGGCAGTGGCCGTCAATACCTGTGACAGCCTTGTTATTTGGCTCGTAAACAGTCGAAATGAAATCTTGCATGGGCACTGAAAAGACATCCAATAACCAGCGAATCCGGTGCGCCGGTTGTTCAACGCGGGCCATTCCTGCGAGATCATCGTTCACCTCTCCCGTGTGTTAATCTATTCCTAACTGAGAGCGAAGAACCATCAACCTTCACTCAAATTGGGGCCACGATGCCGTCAAACCATCTCTACGAGGAGCCCACTTGGGGTAGTGTCGCCGCCTCGACAGGGCAGACCTTTCCTGATGCTGCCGCAATAAGGCGGCAACTGGATCAAATCCTTGCCAATCCGCACTTCCGCAATAGCCGCCGATGCCAGGCGCTTCTGAGGCATGTGGTCGAAGCGCACCTCAACGGTTGTTTAGACCATGTGAAAGAGCGTACCATCGGATTTGAGGTATTCGGCCGCGCTGTCGACTACGATACGAGCCACGATTCTATTGTGCGTACCACTGCGGGCGAGGTGCGAAAGCGGCTGGCCCAGTACTATCAGGTCCCAGGCCATGAACATGAACTCCGGATCGTGCTTCCACAAGGATGCTACTCGCCGGAGTTTCATGTTCCGCCCGCGATTGCGCTTATACCGCCGAGGCTACTCCCCGAAGCTCAGGTTCGTTTCCGCCGGCGCGTCGGGTTCGTCCCGATTGTAGCGTCGATAGCGGTATTAATAGCCGTCGCCGTCTCAGCGCTCTTTCATGGCCTGCATCCCTCCGAACTTGACAGGTTTTGGATGCCGCTGTTAGCGGACCGTTCCGACGCCGTTATTTGTGTTGAGCAACCCCTCCGAATTTTCAAATTTACGGGACCGCGCACGGATGAGCTAAACGAGAAGATGGAGGGCTCACCGTCAATTCCCCCAGCGCCCGACGACGTTAAGGAACGCTCAACCGTGAAGCTTTCCGAACTCGATCCCATCGGTGGCTGGTACTTCACCCACGGTGTTCTAATGGCTACGGCGCGCATTTCCGAGTTGCTTGGCGCAAAGGGCAAGCCGTTCCAGATATTGGGAGACCGGAACACGTCCTATCACGATCTGCGAGGGCGGCCTGCGATTCTTTTGGGCCAACTCAACAATCAATGGACGCTGGGGCTGACCACCGGGCTCCGCTACTACCTTGGAAAGAATGCGGCGAATCGCAGCTACGAAGTACACGACCGCCGAAATTCGGGAAAGGTAATCGCTTTCACCCCCCAGTCCAACCGGACTGAAGAGTTTGCGATCGTCAGCAGGATACTCGACGTTTCGACGGAAAAGGCGGTTATTACGGCGACTGGAGCTACCTCATTCGCTACGATCGCCGCCGTCGATTTCCTAACCCATGCAAACTACATGCAGGAGGCATTCCGCGGTGCTCCGTCGAACTGGTATCGCAAGAACATCGAGGTGGTTATTAAAGCGACGGTAGTGGGTGGCTCCCCCGGACCGCCTAGGGCGATTGCAACATACTTCTGGTAAGTAATTGGATCGGGACCTATCTGGATAACGCCGGATCTTGGGGACGATCCGCCAGTGGAGCGACTGCCCTCGGAGCGCGCCCACGCTTTCCAACCTGGGCCTTAACGCCGTGTCGCGACCTGCCGTGATAAGATGACGGAACAGAAAATGCCGCGGGCCGCAAACAGTTTCCGTGGCAAGTATGAAGCCGCCAAGAGCCGCAGGAGAATCCCACCCATGTTTACCCGCAGTCTTTGCTTGTTATGCTGCGCGGCGCTCATCTCCGGGCAGGCTCAGGCTCCGCTCCCGGATCACCACGTGAATCAGCTCAAGGTGACGATCCTCAGCACCATGCTGGCGGATCAGGGGATCGGCGAGTGGGGATTCGCGGCTCTGGTGGAGGCGGATGGCCGGCAATTGTTGGTGGATACCGGCGCGCGGCCCGAGACCGTTCTGTCGAATTTGCGCGGATTGAAGATCGACCTGAGCGGCGTCCGCGATGTGGTCCTGACGCACTTCCACAGCGATCACACCGGAGGGCTGATGACGTTGCGCACCGAGATGAAGAAGCGCAACGAGGCAGCGCTTTCGCGGGTACACGGGGCCACGGGGCTCTTCTACAGCCGGCCGTTGCCGGACGGAGGCGAGGCCAACCCGATGATCGCCATGCGCTCCCAATACGAGGCAACTGGCGGCCAGTTTGTGGAGCATGACCATGCCGCCGAGATCCTGCCCGGCGTCTGGCTCACGGGACCCGTGGCGCGGAAGTTTCCCGAGCGTAATTGGAGCGGCTCGGGAAAGGTGCGCACCCAGCGGCATGGTGGAAGACACGATACCAGAGGATCAATCGGTAGTGGTGAACACTGTCCAGGGCCTAGTGGTGATCACTGTTGCGGCCACGCAGGCATTGTCAACATCCTGACTGCGGCCAATACCCAATTTGCCCGCCAGGCCGTCTACGCCGTCATCGGGGGATTGCATCTCTATGCGGCGAAAGACGAGCAGGTGGATTGGACCGGCGGCCAGTTGAAGCGCCTCGGCGTGCGCTACTTGATGGGCGCGCACTGTACCGGGATCGAGAGCCTCTACCGCTTGCGCGGTCGTATCGGCTTAACACGCCAGACTGCGGTTGTGGGGGCTGTGGGCGCCGACTTCACGTTGGGCAATGGGATTCACCCGGGGCGAGTCGCGCAGTAGGCGGGCGGCGCAGGGACGCCACTCGTTTACTTCCTAGCCGCGCGGAGACAGGCGCACCGCCGGTACGACCACCGATATTAGTAGATCGGGCGCACTGCCTAGCCGTTGCTGTCGTCGCGCGGTCGCTACAATTGAACGGCATGCCGCTCACGGTCTTCGACATCAAGGGAGTTCCGCGCCACCGGCGCGAGCGCATCGAAGCGGTCGTAGTCGGGGGCAGACACAACGAAGAGCCGCATGAAGCTTGGATTTCCGCCGTTCCCTGAGTGCGAGAAAGAAGCAAGGAGACTTTTGGATACGTTCGCGAGCCCTGACCTCCTCGATGGTCCACAGGGATCTGGCGATTGATCCCTCTAGATTGGAACTCGACGGGCCACCTTCCTGGCAGTCGCGCAAAGCTGCACGCATGGCGAACAGCATCTGGAAGGGCCGGATCGCGTTCGGACTGGTCGTGTTTACGGCTAAGCTCCACGCCGCCGCACGCAGTTGAGCTCGATATTCAGGTATGGCCCACTTCGATACTCTAATTTGGCCCACCTGGATATTGATATTTTGCGTCATCTAGCCGGTCCTTATTGTGCAGTGCCCTTAAGGATTTTGTTCCGGCCTTCGATGCCACCGTGGCGTCGAAACTGCGATCCGCCCGGCGCCGTGATACTCGGAAAACTCAATCTCTCCGAAGGAGCAGCACCAGAAGCGCTGTGCCTCTTCGTGTATACTTTCAGTTCGCTACATCTGAAACGTTACGGACTTCTTTCCTCCTTCCCGGGGCGGCATGGATGCATGCCGCAAGGATTGGTCGAAGCTTGGTGCTGCGGAGGGCACTTCATGTTCTCTAAAAGAATCGTTGTTCCTTTACTGTGCTTCTTGCCGGCGCCACTCCTGGGCGGCAGCACCCCCAGCAGCGTTCAATTAGGCACTTCCCCCAACGCTTCCATCTTTGGCCAGCCGGTGACCCTGACGGCTACGGTCACGCCTGCCACGGCCACCGGCAAGGTGACCTTCTATGACGGCACGACCTTTCTCGACTCAGTTCCGCTGACCAACGGAACCGCGAAGCTCATCACCGTGCGGCTGGCCGCACTGAAGCGCTCCTTGACGGCGTATTACAGTGGCGATTCCACCTACGCGGCCAGCACGTCGACGCCTGTACTTCAGACCGTCAACGCCGTGGCCAGCGGCTCTTTTCAGGCCGCATCGAACTATGGCGCCGGGACCGATCCTACGTTTGTCGCCACTGGAGACTTCAACGGAGACGGCAAGCTCGATTTGGTGACGGCCAACAATCAGGCCAATCTCCCTATGGGCGCCGTTAATGTGCTGATCGGCAATGGTAACGGGTCCTTCAAGACAGCCGTGCCTTACAGCGTCGGGGGGAACCCGATCTTCGTGGGGGCGGTGGACTTGAACGGCGACGGTAATGCCGATCTGGTCGTGGTCAATGGTCAAGGCTACGTGAGCGTGTTGCTTGGCTCCGCCAGCGGGGCGTTCTCTCCCGCGGTGCAGTATCCGGTGAACAGCCCGGCGGACCCTTTTGTTTTCTCCGCGGCCATCGCTGATTTCAACGGGGATGGGAAAGCCGACGTGGTGGTTAGCAGGGGAGACGGATCGGTGGCCGTGCTGCTTGGCGGCGGCGATGGAACCTTCGGGTCTCCCATGGTGACTGCGAACGCGGCAGGCTATCCGGAGGCTCTTGCCGTGGGAGACTTCAATGCCGACGGCAAGGCGGATATCGCGGTCACCGACACGGTCAACAGTAATGTGAACGTGTTGTTCGGCAACGGCCATGGTCTCTTCGCTCCGCCGGTTTCGTATCCCGTCGGAACCTATCCTCTGGGGATCGTTGTCGGGGACTTCGACGGCAGCGGGACGCTGGACCTTGCGGTCGCGAACGGGCTAAGCAACACCATTAGCGTCTTGTTGGGAAATGTAGGCGGAACCTTCCAGGCAGCCGTCAACTACCCTACCGGCGCTTATCCATGGGCCGTGGCCGTCGGGGACCTGAACGGAGACGGAAACGCCGATCTGGTCGTGACCAGCCCGGTCGACAACGAAGTGAGCATCTTCTTCGGGGAGGGCGCCAGCGGGTTCCATGCGGGGGTCACCTACCCGCTGGATGAGATCCCGGAGGGTGTGGCGGTGGGAAGCTTTAACGGCGATGGCAGAGCCGATCTGGTGACTGCCGACGCCGGGGATGCCGACGTCAGCCTGCTGTTGAACCTGGCTCCCGCTCCGGAGCTGCAGGTCACGCTGATCAATAGCGGATATTTCGTTCGGGGAGTCGTTGCGGTTGAAGGCGGGCCGATTTACACCATCACCGTTACCAACGTGGGGGCCGCTCCCACCTCCGGAACGGTCACGGTAACCGATATGCTGCCTTCCGGTGTTACGCTGACCGGCATCAGCGGCACTGGTTGGGCGTGCGTTCTGGCCACCGTGACCTGCACGCGCAGCGACCCGCTGGCTCCTCTAGCGATTTATAACCCGATTACCCTGACCATGAACATCCTGGCCGGCGCGGCGGCCGGGATTAACGACACCGTTTCGGTAACCGGCGGCGGCCAGGTGAACCCGGCGAACAACACCGCCCAGGACTTCGCCAGCACGCTCTCGATAGCCGACTCCACCACGGCTTGGGCGACTGTGCCTCTTCCCTCCGGACTCGCCCGGACTGCCGCGCCGCTCTTGCTAACGGATGGCTCGGTGATGGTCCAGCAATACTGCACCGGCAATTGGTTCAAGCTGACTCCGGACACTTCTGGAAGCTACGCCACTGGAACGTGGTCCCAATTGGCGTCGATGCCGGCGGGGTATGGTCCTTATGCCTACGCTTCGGCCGTACTGGCCGACGGAAGAGTGGTTGTCATCGGTGGAGAATACAACCTCAACTGTGGCGGCGGTGATATGGTGGAGACAGCGTTGGGGGCCATATATGACCCAATCGCGAATGTTTGGACATCCTTGCCGGCGCCTCCCGGCTGGACCACCATCGGAGACGCGGCGAGCGTGATTCTCCCCGGCGGCCAGTTCCTGCTCGCCTCCATTACGACTACCGGGATAGCCAGCCTCGACCCTGGCAGCTTGACGTGGACTCTCCTAAACTCGTCCGGAAAGGCCGACACCAACACGGAGGAAGGCTGGACGCTTTTGCCCGATGGCTCCGTTCTAACCATCGACATATCCGCTCCTCCCGGATCCGAGCGGTACTTGCCGCAATCCGAAACGTGGGTGTCCGCGGGCAACGTCCCGGGGCCGCTTTCCGCCCAGACCGAGATAGGGCCGCAGGTCTTGCGGCCCGACGGTACGGTGTTTGCCGTGGGCGCGAGTGGACATACCGGGATTTACAACAGCGTCACCGGAAGCTGGGCGGCGGGTCCGAATATACCGATTCAAAACGGGGTCCAGTTAGAGGATCAGGACAGTCCCGCGGTTCTCTTGCCAAGCGGCCACGTTCTCGTTTCTCAGGGGGAGGGACTTTTTTTCGAGTTTGACGGGACTCAGCTGAATCTGGTCCCACCCCCTCCCACAGCGGGTGTGTGCGTCGGCATGTTGCCGCTTCCAAACGGTCAGATCCTATGCAGCGGCAATGCCGTTAGCCTCTACACGCCGTCCGGAACCCCCAATCCGGCTTGGGCGCCGGCCATCTCGAACGCTCCCGCGTCGATCCTGCCCGGACAAACCTACAGCATCAGCGGAACGCAGTTCAACGGGCTTTCGCAGGCGGTGGGTTACGGCGACGATTATCAGGCCGCGACAAACTACCCCCTGGTGCGCATCATGAACACGGCTACCGGGCACGTGTACTATGCGCGGACGCACGGTCACAGCAGCATGGGCGTGGCCACCGGCTCGCTTGTGGCGTCGACGAACTTCGACGTTCCAGCATCGGTCGAACTGGGTCCGGCAACTGTGGTGGTGGTGGCCAACGGTATCGCATCCAGTCCTTGGGTATTGAACGTGGGCTCCGGCCCGGCGCAATATCAATTGACAATCTCGGCCTCGCCTTCGGCGGGCGGAACGGTAACTCCGCCCAGCGGCGGGCTGTACAATTCCGGTACAGTGGTTCCGATCACGGCGACAGCCAACAGCGGGTATACCTTTAGCAGTTGGACCGGTAACGTCGCCAACGCGAACAATGCCTCGACGACCGTAGCCATGAGCGGCGCCCAGACCGTGGTTGCGAATTTCACACCGGTGGCTCCGCTCCCCGCAGCATTCTTCACGGGCCAGGTCTCGCTGGGCGGCGGCGTCGAGTATCTGCAATTCCCCAATCAGACTGTGTTTGGATACTATAATTTCCTCTCCAGCGCGATCCTGTACCACTACGATATGGGCTTCGAGGCCTTCGTTCCAGGCTCCGCCTCCGACCTTTTCCTGTACGACTTCACGAGCGCCCACTGGTGGTACACCAGCAGCGCATTATTTCCTTACCTATACGATTTCACCCTGAAAGCGTGGCTCTATTATTTTCCGAACACCCAGAGCCCGGGCCGTTACACCACCAATCCTCGTTACTTTTCGAATCTGACCACGGGGCAGATCTTCACGATGTGATCAGATGACCTCGAACAGAGTCTTGAATCCATTGTTCATGTGCATCTGGTTATGGCAATGAAACAGAGCCAGACCGGATTCCATTGGCGTTAGTCCGACTTGCATCTGTTGGCGGGCCCTCAGGACGACCGTATCTTTCATTAAGCCGGATACTGCCCTTCCGTTCAGCGCCTCCAGCTCAAACGAGTAGCGATGGAGATGAAGCGGGTGATCTTCATCGGTCCGGTTTTCAAACACCAAATGATACGATTCCCCACGGTGGAGTTGCCGCGGCGGGGCGCCGGGATTGAAGGTTTCCCCGTTGATCGTCCATTTCTCCATTCCGTCCGGACCTGGCCGGCGTCTGGCGATGGTGAGCGGAACGAAGTTGCCGGATGTTTCGATCTGTCCGGGGTTTCCGAACGGGAGATAGCTCCAATTCGTATCCTGAGGCGCAAGCCAACGCGCCGGACCGGACCGCCCGGCATACTCCACGACGGTGCCCATTCTGCGGGCAACGCGATCATCCTCACGAACAGCGCCAAGAATCCACACCCCCGGGTTATCCATTTCCACGATCGCGTCCACCCGCTCGCCGTTTCCCAGCTCGATTACTGCGACTCTGCGGGGAATCGGAACGGCGTTTCCATCGAGCGCGACGACGAGAAACTGGTGACCCGCCAATGCGAACCTGATGCTCTCTGTTGCGCTGGCGTTGAGGAAATGGAACAGAACGCGCTGCCCGTATTTCACTTTCAGCGGCTCGCCGGCTCCGAAGGCTTTTCCGTTGATCGAGCCGATCTCGTATTGCACTTCGTAATTCCCGGAATTGTTAGGAGACTCGGGCAAACGTAAAAGACGTGCGATCCGCTCATTACTGCGGTCGTCATCGTCTTTCTGCCGGACTAGAGAGGGCCCCCATTCATGGGTTGCAAGGAAGATTTCTTTGTCGTAGCGTCCCCGGTTCTCGGCCGGCTCCACGTAGACGAATGCAAACTGACCGCTGTAGGTGGCCGACCGAAGATCCCCCATTCCGGACATCGCATGGCTGTGCACCCAGCGGACGCCGGATTGCCTTGGCGTGAAGGTATACCGGATGTCGCCATTTGGAGGAACAGAGAGGCTCTTCTCTTCGCTGGTTCCGTCGATCTCGGGAGGAACATCGAGTCCATGCCAGTGCACATACTCTTCGGCGCCGGTATGATTATGAAGGGCGACCGTCACCGGGCGGTTTTCGCGAAGACGAATAATGCCGCCGGGGACGGGTCGATTATAAGCGGTGGTGCGGTATCGAAATCCCGGCGCAACTTCGTGCGTCGCTTCTTCGATGCGCAGCGTAATCTCCGGCTCCGTGCCGGCAGATAGCGGGCTAGCCAGAACGGAGGCGGCACTTACCAGGCCTGCTTGAAACATTTCGCGCCTGGTGAACATCGTCAGTTCGTTAATTATACGTAAGCGACCCGTTGGCCGCCAGCCGCCTAGTCTCCCGTCCCAGTGGTTCGTGCGATAAGTCCTGGTGAGTGTGCTGTGAGGATGCGCTGGGCGTAACGAGCAATGCGAGCTAGAATCTGGTCCGCCGTTTTCTTGGGCGCCGCAAATTCCATATTTTTGGGGGAGGTTATTTCCGTGGGCAAAACCGCAGAGTTGCTCTCATTCGAGAATCGAATCCAGGGCTGGATCCGGTCCATCGAGATATAGCTGCGCTGGCTGCGCCGCGATAACGCGCGCCACAAAACCCCGCACTACGGCGCCAATCCGCGCAACTTCCACAGGGCTATGGCAGGCAAGGAGTTAACCAACGGGCAGAGACGGTTCGAGGAAACTACTTGCCGCCAAGTGCGACAGAAGGACAGTTCTTATAATCGATGCGCCGCGCCCCTTGAACTCGTTCGCGCCTATCGGGAGGCCCAGTTGGAGTGACCCCACAACGCAGAAGGATCCTCGATGAGGCAGGCTTGCCGAAAACTCAAGGGCCTGTTAACCTGATAACTCGTTGCGCCACAGTGTCACGCCGGTTCGGAACTGATCAGGGGATGAGGGTCGAAACGAGGGTTCCATGAGCAATGGCTATCCCGGTCCGCACGGACGTAAAAGAGCTCTCGCACTGGGTGCGCCAGAGGCTCGCGCTCTACTAAAGCCAGATCTTCCGTTCGCGGTGACTAGCATGACTGCTGCCCAGCTGAATCAGGTGCAGAAGGTGCTCGACGCCGCCGTCGTCAATCCGGCCGTGCAGAAAGAATATGAGAACCTGATGCGCAAATCGGTCGTCAATGCGGCCGTCGTGCGTGATATTGAGGAGATGTCGCGTAAATACGGCGGCGACCAGCAAATCAATCGGATGTCGGGGCGGAACCCGAACGCGGTTCGCCAAGCGGATAGGTTTTTGCAGGAGGAGACGATTTTCGCCACCGAAGCGGATCAGCACGTGCGACTGGATCTGGGGAAGCTGCTTGCACATGACGCCTTGACGGCGACGTCCGACAACACAGACCAGCGCGCTTA
>Ga0302325_10012281_pt1 | contig 18381 bp, 20 predicted proteins | sample Palsa_T0_2_FD_201948 | JGI IMG/M metagenome (GOLD analysis project Ga0302325, IMG submission 201948) | Peat permafrost microbial communities from Stordalen Mire near Abisko, Sweden - Palsa_T0_2 | ecosystem: Environmental > Terrestrial > Soil > Palsa > Peat permafrost | place: Sweden: Abisko...
AGCTCGGCGGAGTCGTCAACACAGGCTGGCCGAACCGACCGAGCAGCGCCTTCTCGGGCTCGATGAGCGACGCGGCGCTGTGGGCCGGGACAGAGCTCAGCGCGAGTCAGGTGACAGCGCTGTATGCGGCCGGCTGAGCCAGCGTCGCGGATCGTCGGCGGTCGGGCGGGGGCCCGGAGGACCGGGGCGGCAACCTATGGCGGGGGCAGAATCGACAAGCGCGCAACGCGCGATGTTACCGGCCTTCAAGAGGCTTTCTCCTCCCGCCGCGCCCCCGAGAGCGGCACGGGCCCAGTCTGAGCATCCCACGCCGCCAACAGGCGCGCACGGGCGCCCGCTTCGGAGGGATCCCCGTATAGCTCCATCACGAGCTGCCCGCCGTCGGTGTGGCCGAGCTGCTGGTCAACGTCCCACGGAGTGGCGCCGCGCTCGAGAAGCACCGGCGCGGGCTATAGCCGGAGCCTTCGCCGGCGTAAAGCTCGGCCTTCGGCCGCGCTGCGCGCGCCGCTGCCGCGGCTCACTTGACGCCGGCGAAGCCTCCGGCTCAGAGGGCGGTTAGGTCGGCTGCGCCGGGCGTCGACTACTCAGCGACTACTGGTTCTTCCGGAGCACGAACCCGTGTCGCCAGCGTGCTTGCCCACCGGAGCAAGAGCGAGGAGGGCGGTGGGCGGCCTGCTGGATTCGTTCCAGCGGAGGAGCGGCTCGGCGTGGGGGCAACAAGCAGGCCCCTGCTGACCGGGCTTTTGTTCGGTGTCTCCGGGCGGGTTCGGCACGGATACCCTCGCAGCGAGGGCCGAACGAGGGGGTTACCTCGCGCCCACCAGCGTGGCGGCGTTATGTGACGAAGAAGGGTACGCGAATGCGTCAGCCGCTCGTGACGCGGTATACAGGCCCGTTCAGCGAGGCGATGTAGATGTGGCCGTTCGCGTCCTCACCGAAGGATGTCGTGGCGCTCACGCTTAGACCGGTAGCTCGGAGATTCTTCGCCTTTCCGGGGCTGAGCGTCACCGCCTCGATCTGCGGTCGGCAGTCGTCGCCGAACAGGTAGCGGCCGTAGAGGCCCGGAAGCGAGCGGTCGCGCACGACGAAGCCGCCGATGATCGCGCAGTAGCCACTGCTGTGATGGGCGACGAGGACCGGGAACACGGCGTGCGGAGCGGTGCCGGGCTTGTTGCGCCGGTCTCCCTCCCAGATGCTCCAGCCGTAGTTGGCGCCTGCGCCGGTGCCGGCCGGGGCGAAGTCGACCTCGTCCTGCAGGTTCCCCCCGACATCGCCGATGATCAGGGCGCGCGTTGAGCGATCGAAGGAGAAGCGCCACGGGTTGCGCAACCCGTAGGCCCAGATCTCGGCCCGCTTGCCCGGCTGCCCGACGAACGGGTTGGTGGGCGGGATCGTGTATCCGCCGCCCGGCGAGGGGTTGATCCGCAGGATCTTGCCGAGCAGCGTGTCGGTGTTCTGGCCGTTGTTGTAAGGGTCCTCCTCGCTGCCGCCGTCGCCCACGCCGACATAGAGGTCGCCTTCGGGTCCGAACGCGAGCTGCCCGGCGTTGTGGTTCGTATACAGGTGATGATCGATCGCGAGAACGAGGTGCGCGCTGGCCGGGTTGGCGAGGTTCGCGTTGCTCGCCGAGCGCTGATACTGGACCACCCTGATGTCGTTGCCGGTGATCGTGTAGTCGACGTAGAAAAGGCCGTTCTGGGCGTAGTCCGGAGAGAACACGAGCCCGAGTAGCCCCTGCTCGACGCTGCCCTGCGAATTCACCAAATTGCTGATGTCGAGGAACGGATGAGCTTGGACGTGACCGTTGAGCAGCAGCATCACCTGCCCGGTCCGCTGCACGACGAACACGCGGCTCGGATCGTCCGGCGCGCCCGTGATGCCCACCGGCTGCTTGAAGCTCCCCACCTGCACCAGCCGAACTTTTTTGCCGGCAGCGTTCGTCGTGTAGTCAGCGCGGGTCGCGGTGGCCAGCCGCGGAGAACCGTGCGAACGCGCTCCCCCGCCCGCTCCACACCCTGCGAGAACTACGGACAGCGCAAGGACGATGATTCGTGCGCGGCCCCTCACGAAACACATCGTCCCACCGTGGCCCGGAGCCGCGCGCTGGGTGCGGTGGACTGGGCTCGCGCCCGCGACCCCCGTGCTGCCGCTCTCTGGTACGGACGGGGCGCAACTCGCATGGCGAGGCGCGAAGAAGGTCAGACCACGCGCGCCTGGGCGAACTCGATCACCTGTTGGCCCATGATGCGGAGCCGCGAGCGGAGACGTTCGTCGGTGACCGTCCCGTCGCTTCCGCGTACCGAGTCCGAGTATGCGGTAACGCCGAGTGGTGTCGGCCAGCCGCGTAGGGCGTGGATGATGTTGCGAAGCGAGCTCAGCGTGGTCGCGGTCGCCTGGTCCCCGTATGCGCACACGATGCAGCCGACGGCGCGGCCGTCGAGATAGGGACGCGGGTCGTCGTGTAGGTCCTCGAGGTAGTCGAGCGCGTTCTTGACAAGCCCCGACAGTCCCCCGTGATAGCCAGGCGAGCCCAACACGAGACCGTCGCAGTCGCGGACCGCTTCGATGAGTGCCACCGCCCGTTCACTGCGATCGCTGACCGTTGGGTTGTACATGGGCAGCTCGAGGGAGCCGGCGCTGAACAGTTGGACGCGAGCACCCATCCGCTCGGCGCCGAGCAGTGCCTCGCGCAGACATGCCTCGGTCACACTGCCCTCGCGCTCGGTTCCGCCGATGCCCACGATCAGCGGGACTCGCGGCTTGCGCCGGCTCCGCTCGGTCCGCTCTGAAGGTCCCTGCGCTCGATTCGATGAGCTGAGGGGCGACGACGACGCTCCCAACGCTGCGGCGGTACTGCCTGCGCTCATTGTCCTCCCCCCCTCCTCGGCCGGACAGCTTTGGCGGGACGCACGTCCTTCTCGGCGTCGGGCACCGTGGCCGTATAGCCAGGCCCGCGTTCGGGGGTGACGTTGTGCGTATTGATCTCCTCGCCGCAGACATCGCAGGTGAGGTGCGGGTGGGTCGGCTCGCCACAGTTGTCATGGCGCAGGACGATCGGGGGTCCCTCGGGTCCGGCGAGATGCGTGTCGCCCCAGCGCATCAGCGCGATCACCGCGGGGAACAGATCGTGTCCGGCCTGGGTGAGGCGGTACTCGTAGCGCTCCGGGTCCGCCGAGTACAGGACCCGGTCGAGCAGCCCGGCGTCGACGAGCTTGCGCAACCGAAGCGAGAGGGTCGGTCGCGGGATTCCGAGGTTGCGCGCGAGCTGTCCGTAGCGGCGGACGCCGAAAAACGTTTCACGCAGGATCATGATCGTCCAGCGCTCGCCGACGAGGCTCAGGGCCCGGCCGACAGAATCGGCCTGCAGACGGTGGGTTAGGTCATGCGGGTCAGAGACGCGCTGTGGACGGTCAGTCATGCGGCATACACCGGGGAGGTTCGAGGGCTCAGCGCGGCCAGGACCCGTCGTCCGGCTGGGTCTTCGGCGGTGGCGGGCACAATTCCGACGTGGTGGGCTCCCGAAGCGAGATATGCGGCGAGACGTGTCCGGATCTCGTCGCTGGTGCCAATCGCTCCCACCTGACTCAGCAGCTCAACGCCGATCTCCTTGGCGAGCTCGCTGCGCTTGACGCCCGCGCGAGCTCGCTCGACGAGCGAGCCGAAGCCCAGCTCGGTGAACATCTCGCCGTAGCCGGGTGGGCGTAGGTAGACAGCGGTCTGCGCAGCCATCTGCGCAAGTGTCGCTGCGCCCGGATCCGTCGCTACCGTCACCCAAACCACGATCTTGGGCGGCGTCCGCCGACGCGCGCGTGCCTCGGAATCGACGAGCGAGCGAACCTCGGCGACGCGCTCGGGCGTGACCAGATTAAGCACCACCTCATCCGCCACGCAGGCGGCAACGCGCGTCATGGCCGGCCCGAAGGCGGCGAGCGAGATCTTGCTGTCCGGCTGGGGTCGGTGGAGGCGAAATCCCTGGGTGCGAACATGCTCGCCGGAGTACGCTGCGCGCTCGCCATCGAGGATCGAGCGGACCGCCTCGACGGTCTCGCGCGCACGGGAGGCGAGGCCGGTCCACACACGGTCGTGCCAGCCACTGACGATCTCCGGGCTGGACGCCCCGAGAGCCAGATCAGCGTGCGCGCCAGTGAGGATCGCGACCGACGCAAGGCCGAGCGCCAGCGCGACGGGGCTGCGGACACCGAGTGCGAGGGGCCCGATCTTCAGTGCCAGCCCCGGGGCGTGCAGGCCGACTGCGGTCGCGAGCGCGAACGCGTCCAAGGTTGCCATCTCACCGAGCCACATCGCGGTGAAGCCGTTGCGCCACGCCTCGACCGCGATCTCCACGGCCTCCTCGTCTGGTCGGTCCAGCCAATACGGCGCCACGATCTGCAGATCGCCCGCGTGCTCAGGCGTAGGGTCGCTCACAGCTGTGCCGTCGTCGTCGGCAGGTCGAGCAGCAGGCGCCCGGTGAGCTCCCACATCGCCGGGTTGACCTGGAAGTGGGCGGTCGCGGCGTGGGCGTCCCGGAACCGACGTTGCAGCGGCGAGTCGTCATAGACCGCAGTGCCTCCACCGAGGTCATACATCGACCGGGCCACCTCCGCCGAGGTCCTGACCGCGTGCGTCGCGGCGAGGCGGAGGCCGACGCGCAGCGAGTCCCCGACCGGCTGGTCCAGCTGGGACGCTGCCCATGCCTCTTCGATGGCCTCGTAGTAGAAGGCTCGCGCAGCCCGCAGGGCTGCCTCGGCCTCGGCGACCGCCGCTTGGGTTGCGGGTCGCTCCGCCAGAACGCGGCTCGAGCCCTGACCGACCTTTCCCGCGGCCAGTTCGCTGAGGTCGTCGATCGCGCCGCGCGCATTGCCCAGCGCGGCAGCCGCGATCGAGAGCGCGAAGAAGCCGAAGATCGGGAACCGGTACAGCGGCGCGTTGATCCGCGGCCCCGAGTCGACGAGGGAGAGGACGTGGTCGTCGGGAACGAAGAGCTCGTTCGCGACCGCATCGTGACTGCCGGTTCCTCGCAGGCCGCTCGTGTGCCAGGTGTCGAGAACCTCGATCTCGGCCTTCGGCAAAGCGACGACGCGCAGGATCGGAGCCTCGGCGCTCCCCTGTCGACCATCGAGCACGCATCCCGCGAACAGCCACTCGGAATGAGAGATCCCACTGCAGAACGACCACCGACCGGAGACGCGCAACCCGCCGTCGACGACGGTAGCGTTGCCGCGCGGCGCCCACACACCGGCTGCCACGGTACGCGGATCGCCAAAGATCTCGCTGGCACCCTCCTCGGGAAGGTAAGCGGAAAGAAGACTGCTGGTGGCCGCGATCGACACGCACCAACCAGCAGACGCGTCGCCGCGCGCGATCCTCTCGGCGCCACTCAACGTCGTTGCCGGTGGGGCTTCGAGCGCACCCAGCGCCGACGGTGCACAGCCGCGCATCAGCCCCGTTGCACAGAGCTTGTCAACGAGCGCCGGGGGCAGGGCACGCTCACGCTCGGTGCTGGTCGCGAGCCCGCGAGCGAGCGCCGAAGCTCCGTCGATCAGCTCATCGAGTTCGCTGCGTGTCGGTGTGTGAGTTGGCGGAGCGGAAGGGGTCGACATGAGGCCTCTCTGGGTAGATACAAAAATCTTACTGGTGCAGCAGTCTTACCAGATGACCTCGACGCCGTCAACGGCGATTTGTCATCCCCGTCCAGGAGACGGGGTTGCGGCCTCGCTTCGCCCCGACCACGAGGAGATCTGCGAATGAACTCAACCAACCATCAGGTGCGCCTCGTTGCGCGGCCGTCCGGCGCAGTTCGCGGTCCGGCGAACCATCTGTCGCCGCTGGTCGCCCGGGCGCTGCTCGAGCTCTTCGCAGGTGAGAACGTCGGAAAGCTCATCCTCGCGGTCGAGGAGGGCTGATGGGCTCTTTGCGGGTGATCGTCGTCGGCGGAGGGATCGGCGGCATCGCGTGCGGCGTGGCGTTGGCGCGCGAGAGCATCGAGGTCGAAGTCGTCGAGCAGGCGGCGGAGCTGCGCGAGATCGGCGCCGGACTGCAGGTGGCGGCGAACGCGATGAAGGCGCTGAGGCACTGGGGTCTGGAGGATGAGGTCAGGGAGGTTTCGGTTGCCTCCGAGAGCGTCATCTTCCGTGATCTGGCGACCGGGGAGCACCTGTTCGCGACGCCGCTGGGCGCCGCGGCCGGCCAACGCTACGGCGCCGTGCTGCAGCAGATCCATCGTGCCGACCTGCTCAATATTCTCGGGCGGGCGCTACCGGACGACACGCTGCGACTGAATGCGCGGGTTGCGGGCGGCTTCCACTCCCAGCCGGGATCTACGCCATGTCCCCGCTAGCGGAACTAGCACTCGGCTCCGCGAGCATCGACCGTCGGGAGGGAACCGATCCGGCGCTCAACCGCGACCTCCTGACCGACATGTCGGGCTCCTACCTCCAGGGCCATGACCCGAGCGACCCGCTCGCCTCGCCCGTCTGCGCTGACTTCACCGCCATGCCGGCGCTCCTCGTGCACGCATCCACGCTCGAGGCGCTATGGGACGACAGTCAGCGCCTGGTCGATCAAGCCAAGACCGGAGCCGTCAAGGCACGCCTACGGGGATTCGACGACACGGTCCATGCATTACCACTGTTCGCCCGCGCACCAGACACGGCTGAAGCTCTCGCCGAACTGGGGCGGATCGCCACGGACTGGCTAGAGGCTGTCCGCGCCGGGCGAATCGGCTAGCGCGGCCCCACGCTGATGCGCGAGACGCGGTACGTACCAGACCAGCGTGATCGCAACGAGCGCGAGAAACCCCGGAAGCAGCGTGAGCAAAACGCCGTTCCGGCCATCCAGCAATCCGAAGCCGAGGGCGACTCCCAGGTTCCCGAGCACTGCCGCGCTAGGAACAGGTCCGTCTGCAGAACGTCGAGGCGACGAGCTGAGCGGCCGATGATCGACGAAGACGCCCTTCATGCGCCTCCGCCTGCAGATGCCGCTTGGACTACGATGCGGCCTCGTACGATGGCGTGTAGCATACGGTCAACGGTGACGCGTATGCCGACAAGAACTTCGCGTTCAATCGGGAGGCAGGCATGAACCAGCGTGAGAAGGAGGAATACCTGCGCGAGTACGCACTCCTGAAGGCCCAGGGCAAGCCGTTCTTCCCTTACGCAGTCGCCAAGGACGCCGTGATGGCGTGCGTCGTGATGGCGGTGATCATCGCGCTCGCACTCCTGTTCGGCGTCGGACTCGGCGCGAAGGCCAACCCGGCATCGACGAGCTACGACCCGCGTCCGGAGTGGTACTTCTTCTTCCTGTTCGAGCTTCTGCGCGTCATCAAGCCACCGAGCCTCACGCCGCTGGCGACGATCGGAATTCCAACGCTCGCGATGATTCTCCTGTTTCTGCTGCCCTTCTATGACCGCGGCGCAGAGCGTCGCCCCGAGCGCAGACCGATCGCGACGGTGGCAGGCATCGCCGTCATCGCGAGCATGGCCTACCTCACCTACAGGGGCGCTAACGCTGGCACGCCCTTCGCTCTTGAAGTCGCCACGCCGGCGGCAGTCGTCCGCAACGGCCAAGCGGCCGTGGCTCAGTGGAATGAAGGGCGCATCGTCGTGAGCCAATCCGGTTGCGAGGCGTGCCATACGATCGGCAATAACGGCAACGGTGGCCCGGGCCCAAACCTCACGCACATCGGCTCACGGCTACCCCGAGGGGCCATCGTCCGCACCCTGGTCAACCCGACGACTCCAATGCCTTCGTTCAAGAACTTGCCGCCGAAGAAGTTCAAAGCGGTGGTGAACTTCCTCTCGGACATGCAGTGACCGGCACTGTCAGGTCTGCGGCCCGTCGGCTGCCGCGGTGGGGACAGGTCCCGTCGCTAGGCGCTCCGGAGATCCTGATCGGCGCTAGCTACGCGGACGGTGTCCCGGCTGGACGGGGCGGCACCGAGCTTCAAGATTTGCGCGCGAGGCGCTGTAGCGCCCGTCGGCGCGCCGGATCGAGGCTCGCGACCTGCCGCGCGAAATGGCTGAGCGCGACGTCGCCATACTCAGCGACGAGCCCCTCGACATCGGCGCGGGCCCGCGACGCCATGAACTCGTCTCGGTCGAGCTTGGGCGCGTAGAAGTCGGTCTTGCCCTCTCGGCGTCGATCGAGCACGCCCTTCTTGTGCAGGCGCGCCATGATCGTCATATAGGTCGTGTAGGCGCGCTTTTTGCGTGTGCGCTTGTTGAGCGCGTCCATCACCGTGCGCACCGTCGCCTCCCCCTGGGACCAGAGCTCCTCCATCACCTCGGCCTCAAGCTCGTGTAGGGGCGGCGGTGCCGGCTCGCGGGACGCGGCGCTCTTCTTCCGTGGCTTCATCTACGACGGAGTGTAGCAATGGAAGCTCGTCCATGCGACGAAACGACCGGAGACGCGTTCGGTGCCACAACTACGATGGCATGTAGTAGTATTGGCGCCGAGATGTCCGCTACCACCTCCATCCCGGCATCAGGCATCCCTGGTGAGCTGGCGATGCCGCGCACGCAAGCTCTGCGCCACGTTCTGGACCGGCTCCGCCGATCACGAGTCCAGCGAGGGCGCGCGATGACCGGGTGCTTTGGCGCGCTCACCGCCAGGGACAAAATGGTCGTCCAGGGTCTCGCGGCCAGCTTCGCGTCGTCAACCGAACGAGGTGATGATCGATGATGAGCGCACGTCAGGCACATAGAGCTCGATCTCGGGCGCAGTCCTTGCGCGTGGGCTCGGCGTGGACGCGGACTCGAGGAGCTCACTTGTCTACGCTGTCCAGGGAGATGACGAGTTCCGCGTCACCCAAGCGGCTCGCTGCCCGTCAGGGCCGGGCCCCGATCGCGCCGAGCACGGCCACAGCTTCGCTCGTTGCCCAGCAACCAGCGGCGGTCGCAGCCCGCCGCATGTTTGGCGCCAGCTTGCTGCTCGGGGCACTTGGCTTTGCCTCGGCTGTGTTCGTACTCGTGCGGTTGTTCGAGTCCTGGCGCGTCACCTCGGCGCCTGCCTCCCACGTGGTCTCCGTCTTCGGACAGCAGCTCAGCTATCCCGCGGCCAACGCCGGCGCCGTCGTCGTCACGGTGCTTGCGGGACTCGGCCTGCTGATGACGGGCGCCGGCGCATGGGGCCTCGCGCGCGAGCTCCTGGCCGATCGACGATTCAGACGGACTCTCGCGGCTCGCTCGCCGGTCGCGCTTCACGGAGCCTGGCTGATCGACGACGATCGCGCGCAAGCCTTTTGCGCTGGTCTGCTGCGCCCACGCGTGTACTTCTCGACCGGCGCGCAGGAGCTGCTGGACGCGCCGGCGCTCGCTGCCGTGCTCGCCCACGAGCGCCACCATGCCGTTCGCCATGATCCGCTGCGACTCGCGTGTGGCCGGGTCCTGGCAGCAGGGCTGTTCTTCATCCCTGCCATGCGTCGGCTCGTCCAACGTCAGCACGCGCTCGCCGAGATCAGCGCCGACGAGGCTGCCGTGCTCACCGCCGGCGGCGACCGCGCAGCCCTCGCTAGCGCCATGCTCAGCTTCTCGCAGGCGAGCAGCCGGGTTGGGGTGGGTTTGTATTCCGAGCGCATCGACTATCTGCTGGGGGAACGTCCCCAGTGGCGGTTCCCGGTCGTTCTGTGCCTCAGCGCCGTCGCGGCGCTGTCGCTGTTGATCGCCCTTGCGCTGTTACTCGCCCGCACGGCCGCCGGAACGGCGACGCTGGCGCCGCCGTTCCTCTCAGGCCAGCCCTGCGTTGCGGTGCTCGCCCTGATTCCCGCGACCGCCGGCCTGGCCGGCCTCGCTTACGCCCGCGGCCGGCGAACCCAGCTCGTCGCCCCCGTGCAGGAGTAGCCGCCGCTCGCAGGCGGCGGCCCACCGAACCCGCCCGGGCGCCCTCCCCGCGCGCCATCCTTGACAACTACGACACACTGTAGTAGATTGAGGGGATGCCAGCCAAATCAATCCGACCGATCATGCTCACCGGCGCATCCGGCTATGTCGGAGGACGGCTGTTGCATCGACTTGAGGGCTCGGGTAGGCCCGTCCGCTGCCTGACCCGCCGACCGGCGCTGCTGCGTGGCAGAGTCGCGCCGGACACGGACGTCGTCGAGGGCGACGTCCTCGACCGCGCCTCGCTCGGCGCCGCTCTTCGAGGAGTGCACACAGCGTGCTACCTGGTGCATTCGATGGGCGGCGGCGGCGACTTCGAGGACCTCGACCGTCGCGCCGCGCTCAACTTCGCCGAGGCCGCTTGTGAAGCCGGGGTGGCGCAGATCGTCTATCTCGGCGGGCTCGGACACGACGACGATCTCTCGCCTCACCTCGCCAGCCGCCACGAGGTGGGGCGACTGCTGCGAGACGGCGGCGTGCCGACGGTCGAGTTGCGTGCGTCGATCGTGATCGGCTCCGGCAGCGCCTCCTTCGAGACGGTGCGAGCGCTGGTCGAGGACCTGCCGGTGATCGTCGTGCCACCGTGGGTCGAGACCCTCGCCCAGCCGATCGCCATCGAAGATGTCATCGACTACCTGCTCGCGGCAATCGAACTCGAGCACCCGGTCGACGCGGTCTACGAGATCGGTGGCGCCGATCAGGTCACCTACGCCGATGTGATGCGTGAGTACGCGCGCCAGCGCGGCCTGCGCCGGCGCGTGGTGCGGGCGCCATTTATCACGCCGCGAGCATCGCGCCTGCTGCTCGGTCTGCTCACGCCCGTGTATGGGCGCATCGCGGCGGCGATGGTGGACAGTCTTCGCAACGAGACAATCGTGACGAGCACGGCAGCGGATGCCGCCTTCGCCGTTGGCACGCGTGGCCTGCCGGCGGCGATCGAGCGGGCGCTCGTCAACGAGGACCGAGAGTTCGCCGAGACGCACTGGTCGAACGCGCTGCCCGAACAGCCGCCTTTGCGCTGGGGCGGGCTGACGTGCGGGCGGCGCCTCGTCGCTTCGCGTGCCGTGCGCGTGAGCCGCCGACCCGAGGAGGCGTTCGCCCCGATCCAGCAAATCGGCGGAAGCACCGGCTGGTATGCCGCCAACTGGTTCTGGCGGCTGCGCGGTCTCCTCGACACGCTCCGCGGCGGCGTCGGGATGCGTCGTGGCCGCCGCGACCCTCACGAGCTGCGCGTCGGCGACACCGTCGACTTCTGGCGCGTCGAGGGTCTTGAGTCCGGCCGCGTACTGCGCTTGGCGGCCGAGATGAAGATCCCCGGACGGCTGTGGCTGCAGTTCGAGGTTGAGCCCACAGGGCACGACTCGGTCGTTCGTCAGACGACGGTCTTCGATCCCGCCGGCTACATCGGACTCGCGTACTGGTATCTGCTCTATCCCGTCCACCACCGCGTCTTCAGCCGAATGTTGCGCGGCATCCAACGTGCCACGCCGGGCGTGACGCCGGCCACGACCTGAGATGACGGGCATGCAGAAGCTCTGCAGGATCACCGTCCCCGGACTGTCGGTTAGACGGGACTTCACAACCGCGCGCCGGCGCCTGCTGGCTGAGTTCCCGGATATCCAGGAGGTTGTCGCGACGACCGCGCCAGGGACGCTGCTGGTGCTCTCCTCCGGCAGTGAGGACGTCGATGCTTGGCTTGACACGTTGGATTCCCTGGCCATCCGCGGGGTACTGAAGGCCGGCAGGCTCCGGCGCCGGCGGCGTGGAGGCGCGACGGAAGATGACCCCGCCGCATAGCCACCTACTCCCAGGCAGGCGGGCCCGACGGCGCATCATGGTGCTGGCAGGTTTCGCGCTCGTTGCAGGGTTCGCGGTGGCTGCCGTGTCGGGAGCCGCGGGAATCGGCGCGCGCCTGGCGCATGGACGACCTGCGTGGCTGATCGTGGCCGCCGGTTTGGAGCTGATCTCGGCCCTCGGGTTCGTCGCAGCCTTTCAGCTCGTCTTCGGCGAGTGGCTATCCGGGTGGATGAGCGTCCGGGTGGGCCTCGCGGTGCGAGCGGCCACAATCGTGCTTCCGGCTGGCGGTCTGCTTGCGATCGGCGTGGGGGCCAGAGCTCTACGCCGAAGGGGGATGCCACGCGCGAAGACGGGGTGCCGCACGGTCGCCTTCCTGCTGATTACGAACGCGCCGAACCTGATCGTGCTGGCGGTCGTCGGGCTTGCGCTGGGTACGGGGCTGCTCGACGGTCCGCACGCGCCCGCTCTGACGCTGCTCCCGGGCGCGATCGCGCTGGGCGCGATCGGGCTGACGCTGCTCCTACCGGTCCTTTCCCACCAACGCGCAGCGGATCGGTCGCCCAGGGCTCGGGGTCGCGTGATCTCGATGTTGGCCACGCAACTCGAGCTGGGTGTCATCGAGACGCGGATGCTGCTGAGCGGCGGCGACTGGAAGCTGCTCGGCGTGTTCGCCTACTACGCGGCCGACAACGCCGTCCTGTGGGCCACCTTCAAAGCCTTCGGTCACGCTCACCCGCCGATCTCCACGCTCATCCTGGCGTATCTCATCGGCTCGGCTGCCGGGTCGCTGCCCGTCCCAGCAGGGATAGGCGTGGTCGAGGGCGGGATGATCGGACTGCTCGTGTTCTACGGCGCGCCGGTGATCTGTGCCGGGATCGCCGTGCTCGCATATCGCGCCGTGTCGACCGCCCTGCCCTTGGCGCTTGGGGGCGCGGCGGTCCTCACGCTGCGCCGGCGGGCGCCCGTACGGCTACTCGGCGCCCATCGCGCGCTGACGAGCGCTCGATCTCCCGTCAAGGTATAACTACGACGCACCGACGTACTATGAATTGTAGTATCATCGACCCATGACAAGTTCCAGGGGCCGCTCATGAGCCCGGTCAACACAGAGCAGGAGCACGAGGACCTGACCCGCAAGCAGCGTCGAGAGCAGGCCCGGGCGCAACGCAGGACGTTGGAGGAAGCGGAGGCCGCGGCGGCTGTGAGGCGCACCAGGCTGACGCTGCTCGGGATCGTATTGGCGGTGGTCGTGGCGGGGGTTGGCGTTGTCGTGCTCACCTCCGCAGGGGGCGGTCGTCCCAAGAAGATCGCGCCTGAAAGCGGCCAAGCGAGGCAAGTCAGTAGCCAGGTCGCGGCGCTCCTCGCGGGCATCCCGCAGAATGGAAACGCGCTGGGCCAACCGACCGCTCCGGTCACGCTTCAGTACTTCGGTGATCTCGAGTGCCCCGTGTGCAGGGCGTTCACGATCGGAGCACTGCCGCCAATTATCCACAAGTGGGTACGTACCGGCAAGCTGCGGATCGAATACCGCTCCCTGGAGACAGCGACGCGCGAACCGGAAGTGTTCAGGGCCCAGCAGGTCGCAGCACTCGCCGCCGGTGAGCAGAAGAAGATGTGGAACTTCGTGGAGACCTTCTACCACGAGCAGCAGGAAGAGGACACGGGCTATGTGACGGAAGGCTTCATCCGGGGGGTTGCGAAGCAGGTGTCTGGGCTGAACCTCACCCAGTGGACCGGTGAGCGCGCCGACGCCGCCCTGATGGACCAGGTCGCAAGTGATGCCCAGACGGCCAGCAGCAGCGGCTTGAACGGCACGCCCGCGTTCCTCATCGGAAGGTCAGGCGGGGCGGCAAGCCAGCTTGAACCGAGCTCGTTCACCGAACCGAGCTCGTTCAATGCGGCGATCGAAAAGCTGGTCAACAGCTAACGGCCGGTTACTGAAGGGGAGGATCCAATGCATTCCAGAAGCCTCAGGATCATTTTGACCGTGCTCACGGTGGCCGGCCTAGGTATCGCCGGCTACCTCACCTACATCCATTACGCAGGCATAAAGCCGGTGTGCACCGCAGGCGGAAGCTGTGAGAAGGTGCAGACCTCGGTGTACTCCGAGCTCGCAGGTGTGCCCGTGGCCCTGATCGGACTGCTCGGCTATATCGCAATCCTGGGCCTGCTGATCGGTCCAGAAAATGAGACGAGCCGCTGCGCGATGATGGCGCTCACGCTCGTGGGGTTCGCGTTCAGCGCCTACTTGACCTACCGCGAGCTGTATTCGATTCACGCCATCTGTGAGTGGTGTGCCTCGAGCGCGGTGGTGCTGACGGTGATGGCGCCACTGTCGGTGTGGCGGTTCCTGCGCGGCGCCCCGCGCGCTCCGACACCGTTGCGCTCGCTCGACAGGGTGGCACCCGAGCCGAGCGTGCACGTGAGCGCTCCTCCGTCTGGCTAAGCAAGCCCGGATTCTTGAATCAGCTGGGCCGCCTGCTGGTCGTTGCCGAGTGTGTTCGGGTTGAGGACCGCCGGCGCGATCGCGGCGAGTGAAGGCAGCTGCGGGTTCGGCGTGACCCCCGTCCTGGTCGGGTATTCGTAGTCGAAGCCGTGGGCGAGAATCTCCTGCGCGGTCGGACTCGCCAAGAACCTCACGAACTCCTGGGCCTCCTGGGGATGCTTGCTCGAGGCGAGCACCGCTGCTCCGGAGATGTTCTCGAGGGAGCCGACGTTGTGGTTGGGGAAGAAGTAGAGAGCGCTGTGGATCGCGCCCTTGCCTAGTTCCTCGCGCAGGCGAAACCAGTAGTAGTGGTTGATCACGCCGGTCGCCACGTCGCCGCGGTTGACGGCCGCGACAACGGACTCATCGCTCTGGTAGAGCTGGGCGTTGCGCTTGAGACCGGCAAGCCAGTCCGCGGCGGCCTGCGTGCCGTAGGCCGCGATGATCGCCCCCACGAGGGGCGGAAAGTCCGAGTCGGTGGGCGCCACTGCGACCTTGCCCTTCCAGGCCGGCTGCCCCAGTTCCAGTAGCGACTTCGGCAGCCGCGTCGAGGAAACCAGCGCGGGGTCATACGCGAGCGCGCTGATCCGCCGGGCTATGCCGATCCAGTGGCCCGTGGACGCACTGTCCTGCGCGGGAACCTGTGCGAGCGTCGCCGGGTCGAGGTTGGCGAGCAGGTGATGCTGGTCGAGTGTCACGAGCTCGGGGGTGTTCTCTGTGAGGTAGACGTCGGCGGGAGACGCGCTGCCCTCCTGCAGAAGCTGATCGGCGAGCACGATTCCGTCGTTCGTGCGTACGCTGACCTGGATCCGGGTCTGCTTTTCGAATGCCGCCACCAGTTCGCTGGTCACCTGCGGGTGCTGTCCGTTGTAGAGGAGGAGCGAGTGCCCGTCATCTCTCGCGACGCCCCGCGCGGCGAGCGCGAAGGCGAGCACCAGTATCAGCACGACGCCCGTCACAAGGACACGACCGCCCCAGGCCGAGGTGATCCGCCTGCGAGCGTGATGAGCTCCGCGGGGGCTGGAGGAGTGGGAATGCTGTGGTTGCCGTCCATTCATGGTCTCTCTCGCTTTCAGCTCGCGTGTAGATGGACTCGCGACTCGCCGCGGCGGGGGTGCCCGGTGAGCCCAGCCTGTGGCGGGAAGACGACGACCGGGCCAATCACGGCGAGCTCGACCGGCTCACCGATTCCGGGAACCTCCTGTTCGAATGTCCTCGCCTTGATGATCAGCTCAGGCGACCCGCCCAGCGACAACCGCACCACCGTGTCCGGCCCGTAGTAGGTGTGGCCGAGCACCGTGCCGGTGACGCTGTGACCATTGGCGCCGTTGGTGTTGCTGCGCCACGTCAGACGGATCTGCTCGGGGCGGATCATGACCGCTACCGGACCCTCCGGGCCGGGGTTGGCTATCGCGAGCTGGCCCAGAGCGCAACGCACCATCCCGAAGCTCGCGTGGCCCTCCGATAGGACGGCGTCCCCGACGAATTGCGCCACGTCCGGGTCGACAGGCGTGCGATACAGCGCCCTCGGCGTTGCGCGCTGGGCGAGCCGGCCCTCCCGCAGCACCGCGACCTCCCTGCCCATCGACAGCGCCTCGGCCTGGTCGTGCGTGACGAGCAGGGCCGTTGTGCCCTCCTCACCCAGCGCTTGCAGCACCGCCTCGCGCGTCTCCGCCCGCAGCGCGGCATCGAGGCCGGAGAACGGCTCGTCGAGCAGGACGATCCGCGGTCGTGGAGCAAGCGCGCGGGCGAGCGCGACCCGCCGCTGCTCGCCGCCCGAGAGCTCGTGTGATGGGCGCGTCGCATAGTCACCGTCAAGTCCGACGAGCTCGAGCATCTCGGCGATGCGGGCTCCAGTCCTGCGTCCGGAGCGGGAGAGACCGAAGCCGACATTCTCGCCGGCTGTGAGGTGCGGGAACAGGGCGCCTTCCTGCGCGACGTAGCCGATCGCCCGCTTGTCGGAGGCGAGGTGCACGCAGTGGGCTTCTGCGACGGTCTCTCCTCCGACGGTGATCGTCCCGGCGTCGGCCTCGATGAAGCCCATGATCAGGCGCAGGAGCGTCGTCTTCCCGCTCCCAGACGCGCCCAGGATTGCCGTCAACGTGCCCGCGGGAACCTCCAGGTCGACGTCGCGGAGCACAGCCCGCCCGTGGTAGGACTTGGCCAGGCCGCTACAGCGAAGCTCAGCCATGATCAGCTGCTCCCGAGGGCTCGGACCCGGCCGAAGCGAGTCATCAGAACGTAGGTCGCCAGCATCGACAGGGCGACGAGCGCGGCCGCGAACGGCGCGGCCGCCGCGAAGGCGACCGTGGCAGCGTTCGCCTGAAACTCTGTTCCCAGCGTGTACAGGCCCGGGGGCAGCAGCACCTGAGCGGTACCGAGGTCACCGAGGACGAATGCGAACACCAGCACCCCGGCCGCGGCGAGCCCCGGCCGCGCGAGCGGCACCGTCACGCGCGCGAAGGCGCGCAACGGCCCGAGACCCAGCGAGCGTGCGGAGTCTTCGAGCGTGGGCTCGATCTGGCCGAGAGTCGCGCGCAGGGCGACGATCGCAAACGGCACGAACAGCATCGCCTCGGCGAGCACCAGCAACGCGATGCTCCCGTACAGGCCTGGGACGTAGTGGCTCGCAGCGTACGCCAGTGCGATCGCCGCGACGAGGTCTGGAAGCGCGAACGAAAGATAGGTGGCCCGCTCCAGGAAGGTCGAGAGCCGCCCCTTGTGACGGACCACTAGAAACGCGACTGGAAGAGCGAACACGAGCGCGACGAGCGCCGAGGCCACGCCGAGGGCCACCGAGGTGAGCGCGGCGGGATCGAGATAGCGCACGTTCGCCGAGGCGCCTGCCAGGCCGGCCTGGCTGCTCTGGGTGAACCAGTAGACCAGTGTGCCGAGCGGAACGCCGACGCCGATCGTCGCTGCGAGCGCGAAACCGGCCAGAACGAGCGGTGCGGCGCGTCCCAGCCGATAGCGGGTGGGCGGTCGTCGCACGCCCTGACTCACTCGCGTGTAGTTGGCGCCCCCTCGTAGCCTTGACTCGGCGTACAAGAGCACGACGCACAGCAGGATCGAGAACAGTGACAGGGCGGCCGCACCCGAGGTGCTGAAGCTAAGCTCGTACTGCGCGTAGACGTGAACGGTGAACGTCTGGTACTTCAAAGCGACGAAGGCGTCGAACTCGACCAGCGTGTCCAGCACAACGAGCAGCATGCCCCCCAAAAGCGCCGGTCGCAGCTGGGGAAAGATCACCCGGAAGAAGGTCTGTCGGGCGCTCAGTCCGAGCGATCGCGCGCTCTCCTCGAGCGCTGGGTCCATGCCGCGCAGAGCTACCGCGGCCAACAGGAAGACGATCGGCGAGTAGGAGACGGCGATGATGCCGGCGGCTCCTAGGAAGCCCTGCAGGAGAGTCCCCAGAGTCGCCCACGCATAGCTCGTGACGAACAGCGGTATGGTCAGCGGCGCCACTGCCAGCAGGGTCCACATTCGCCGAGCGGGCAGGTTCGTGCGCTCGATGAACCACGCGGTCGTGACTCCTAGGACACCGGCGAGCGGCGCGGCGACGGCGGCGACCAGAACAGAGTGAAGGAGCAGCGTTCGTGCCGAGCTGGCGTCGATCGCCCTGACTGCGGCGGAGACCCCGCCGTCAAGAGCCTGTGCGATCGTCACCCCCACGGGCAGGACGACCACGGCCACGACGAGGACGCATATGAGCAGCAGCCCGCCAGGCGTCCGGCCAAGCAGGCTGCGCCTCGAGCGCGCCGCCACGGGCGCGTCGAGACGTCGGCTGGCGATCACGGTCGTGTTCGACATGGCTCTGGATCTCAGGTGGTGCCGGCGCTGGGGCGGGCATGGTCGATCACGGACGGCCTCCTCGCGGCGCTGGCGGAGCGCTTGGCTCTGACTGTGAGCACAAGCAACAGTGCGAGAGACAGGGCGGCGGCGGCCTCCGACGCGAGCGCCACGATGATCGCCGGCCGGTAGTTCAACTCCATGAAGCCGAATAGCCGCGTCTGCTCACTTACGAGCAGCGCCACCAGCGAGGTCGCGGCGATGCCGACCCCGCTCAGTGTGGCCATCTCCAATGCGGCTCGTCCGAAGCGGTGAAATATCCGATCCAGCGGAGCTAGCAGGGCCAGACCGACCACGCTCGCGGAGATGAAGTTCAACAGGAACAGCGTGCCGATCGTCGGCAGGACCGAGTAATCGTCCACCGAGTACTCGTAG
>Ga0302325_10012283_pt1 | contig 18377 bp, 18 predicted proteins | sample Palsa_T0_2_FD_201948 | JGI IMG/M metagenome (GOLD analysis project Ga0302325, IMG submission 201948) | Peat permafrost microbial communities from Stordalen Mire near Abisko, Sweden - Palsa_T0_2 | ecosystem: Environmental > Terrestrial > Soil > Palsa > Peat permafrost | place: Sweden: Abisko...
CGGCTCGATCAACTTCCATAGATCGTCATCCAACAATTGTTTGGCCATAATCGGACCTCCATGTCCGACTGCCAAATTAACGACTAGCGGTTCATTTTGTTAGAGGCTCTTACAAAAGCCTGGATTATTTTGACGGCGTGACAACTGGCACCATGTCATTGGATTTCGCGACGCAGGTGGTCGGCCTGCCACAGAGTGCGCCGACATATCAGTTTCCGGATGGCACACCATTGGCGCCGCAGGACAGCCCGCCGCTTCGCGTGGGAATTGTGACGATTGTTCAGACGAGAAAGAATCTGGCCGTGCTGCCGACGTCGCTTGTTCAGGGTTTGGCGGGTTGCGTCAATTCATCGTCCTTCCTGGGCGGCAACCAGGGCACGGTGCTTTTCGACGGCGCTCATGCCGATCGCCGATTGACCACGACGGGCGCTGAGAACTGGGACATGACCTATAAATGTCTTTATCTTCCCAGCGGGTGGAACAACATTCTTCAGCCGAGTTCGAAGAACACCAGCTCGACAGCGGTTGGCACATTTCAGCAGGTGACTCGCATCGCCGGCGGCAACACGCTCTACACCCAGGCCGATCTCAGCCCGCTTTTGGAATAAGGAGCGTCTCCTTGAAACCCTATCCCCGCGCAAACATCAGCGAAGCCGATGGCGTGACATTATCGCCGGACTTGTACAATCGGATCGTCGAGGACATCGAGCGGCTCGACCGGCTGAGCGTGATGCCGCCGCTGTTCATGACCGGTGGCGCCAGCGGAACCACGATCGGATTTCAGTCGACGCCGGCCGAGTTGGTCCTGGTCGCCATCATCGGCGCCGAGACCGGCGGCGGCCGATATCAGGGATCGATCCTCTACGGCGCCAGCACCGGAAACACCTCGAACAATTTTCAATTGCAAAGTCAGACCAATCAGTCCGCCACTGACGGACCCGCGCCCTTGACCGCCTCGAACGGGTCGTTCGTCAATAATGCGCTGGTGATCAACCTGAACGAGCCGTTCGTCAATGGCTCCCATATTCTTTATGGCCAAACGGCGGAGCTGTTTTATGTCATCGGGCGTGTAATGGGCTACACGTCGGAAAGCACCCCGCGAACCATCGTCTACGTTCAAAACTGGCCGATATGCCCGGTGATCGCCAAGATCACCGGCATCTATCAGTCCACGCTGGGCGGGGTGTATTATGGTCGAATCGTTCAGGGTCAATTCGTGAGCGGCAGTAACTTCGGCTATAACTTCCAGTTAAGCAGCCTGAACCCGGCATACTTGCCGACAGTGGACAATTGCTGGATTACGAACAATTGGGAGCAAACCGTCGGTACTCAGGCACATAATGCGCTCACCGTCGGCCAATATATTTGGGGATTCATGGTCGGCTTTCCACAATATTCTGCAATAACGAGCGGAAACTCAGATTCCAACAACGTCTGGTATCAGGTGTATACATGGTATCCCATTCAAGCTGCGGCATTAACCCATCCAATTCAGAACATAACTACCGGGCAAAACGCAGATTCCACCTATGGGATTAACGAACAGAACATGCTCGACAATTTAAAGACGGATGTGACCAATATTCAGGCCTCGCTGAGCAATCTTTACGCGAATTTGAAGTCCGCGGGTTATTCGTTGTAGGGTGTTGTGAGATGATTTGTGGCTTGACGTTAGGTCCGACAATGTGGTATCGAACTATCGTGGCCGCCGATGATCGCGGCCGAACTTTTAATCAGGGAGGTTAGTATATGAGTAGCAGATTAAGATGGGCGTCAGTTGCCGTGGGTGCGGCGCTGGCGAGTTTGGGTGCGTTGCGGATGTCATCCGCAGCGACAGCAACGTTGATTGAACAGGATTCATCGGAAGTGGTTGATGGTTGGAACATCACCACGGCCCCGGGTGTGGCCTTGGTGGCCATATCCAGCAACAACGAAATCTACATTGAGAAAGCTGCCAATTTCACGGTGCCAGACCAGGGACTTCAAATCTCGTTCGACCCGGTTGCGGGCGTTGGCAGCCCGGCGACTTTAATCGATTTCACCGACGAAATGGTGCAGAATAACACCGGCCAGGCGTTCAGCGGATTCGACTTCCTTCTCTTGAATATCGGGAGCGCCAATGCAACTTTTCCGGGAGTTTCGAATGTCTTTGCGCCACCGAAGGGCACCGGATATGACTATACCTCGGTAAACTTGAATGGGACCGGGGATGTCCTGAGTTACACCGGAAACCAGGACGCCGGCACGACCTCATCATGGGGAAGTGCCGCTGTGGGTGACAATCTGCTGATTGACGCCCCTGCCGGCTCGGATTTTACGTTCAAGGAGCAGTCCGAGTCAGGTGGTGGCGGAACCGCCGTTCCCGTGCCTGCCGCAGCCTGGCAGAGCTTGGCGAGCTTGGCGGTGCTTGGGTTGATCCGTGTTGGTCGTCGGGCAAAGCGTCGCTTAACATAGTTTAAGCGGTAGTCCGTCCCCGAATCATCTGAAATAATTCGGCGGCGGGCGGAAAATGGACTGGAGTTTTCTCCGGCTCTTTTTTCGCCCGGCCGCCTTTTGCTTTTGAACGATCTATTCCTCGTCCTCGGAAACGATCACCTGCTTTGAAACCGCGCGGGCGATTCGCACGATTTCATCTCGATGAACGCGTTGGTCGGCTGGAAATTTTTTCCGGTTCCAGCACCGCAGGATATAAACCTCCGGGTCGGACTCATCCTTGAAGATGCGTTTGAAGGTGGTGCTGCCGTCGGTAAAAGCAAGGTAATATGATTTGCCCGGCAGAATGCCTTCCCGCTCGGCCGCGTCGAAACTGAAAACAACGATTTCTCCGTGCTTCCACTTGGGATGCTGGCAATCGCCGTCAACCGGAGCTGTGAATGCCCGGCGGTCGGAAACGGAGACGGCGCGATTGGCGTCGGGATGTTCGGAAAACTTGTCCACCCGCCTGCTGGCGGCAACACCAATCTGATACTCCGGCAAAACCCGCGCGGGCCTGAGGCGCTTCAGATCCAAACCGGTCGGCAATGACACGCCTTGGGCGCCGGCGGCCAACCCCCTCATGGAAACGGCCCCGGATGGCTGTTCGCTCAAACAGAATCGAAACTTGAATTCCTCAAGCGTCAAACCCAGCACGGATGCCAGCTTCGGCAACCGCTTGGAAAGAAGACCGGCAACCTCCTGCCGCTCGATTCGGCTGATGGTCTCATCGGAAACGCCACCGATGGCCTCACCGAGTTCCCGCTGAGTCATCGCCAATTCCTCCCTGACGGCGGCGAGCCGTCTTCCGAAAATATGCGTCACCCGTGCCATGAACGCTCCTTATATCCGAGCAACCAAAAAATCCAAACATTTACCTAACTTTTTGCTTGTCTATTCCATAGTTTGGAGTATGATTGGAAAAAGTCAAGGGCAATTGGGCAAATAAATGAATATGCGGCGAGTTGAAAACACTTTGGGTCGAAGCCGGGTTTTCGGGTCTCGCTTACCGCCGGGCGTTCGGGATGCGGATTGCGAGGGCCGTTCACGCCCGTTCGGCGACGCCGGCGGCAACGGGCTCTGGCGGAACTGCGACCTGAGGGAGCAGGAGTTGCTCTCCATCCGGTTTATAGAACGGCACGCCGAACTTTTGCGAGACATGATTTTGGACGTCGAGGATTTTCCGGTCGCGGACGGGTCCTCCGAACGCGGGCGCGAAATCCTCGTGGGAGGATTGCTATGGCCGGCGTGGATTTGCTTCCGAGACCGCGCCTTGCGCGAAGCGCGCCGGGGCGGGGAATTTTCCGGTAGGTCGTGAGTGGTTTCGATCATAGGAGATCCAGAATGTCCGAATTGGTTGTAAATAATCCAAATATACTGGTAGATTCTTCGGCGACCGCAATTGGTGGCAGACGCCCGCATTGCTCGGGGAGAACGAATACTGAACGGGATATGGCGCTTCTTCGCCAGGTCCGTCAAATCCGCCGGGAGATTGAGGAGACTGTTTGCTCGGCAACATGGGCGGAGGATTGTTTGTATCGAGGCGCAGATTATTCGCCGGATTTCAGATGTTCATGTCCCGTTTGCCGAAATCTGTTTCCCAATCGGCGGCATCCCCGTCCGGTGCGGGAATCGCAGTATTCGCTGGACTGCCAGATCGAAGTGGATGAAGACCCCGAATTTTCCGAGGAATTCATCCGCCTGCGAAATGACCGGCCGCGTTTCGGCAGTGTTTTCATCGGACGATCATCCGGCCAATCCGGGCGCGAAACATTCAACAGGGCCGGGGCCGCTTCTGGAGGAAATTCGTGAACTCGCTGATTTTGACGGAGAAACAGCAGGAAGTGCTCTGGCTGCGCTATGATCGCCGGGCGTCGATCAACCAGATCGCCCGGTGGCTGAAGATCAGCCGGCGCGCCGTTCTATCACGACTCCGCAATGCGCGAATGCGGACGCGGCAAACGGGACTTGCCTTTCCCGAATCGAAGGAATTGCGCGCGGGCCCGAAAAAATCCCGGCTGTTTTCAGCATCACAAATTGCGCTGAATGGAGGGGGCCGGGGATTGCAGATGGACGAACTTTAATTTTCGGGTCGATCTGACTCGCGCCCGGGGCCTCCGAAACCCGGTGGACCCCCATAACCTGGTGGCCCTCCGTATCCCGGGGGACCCCCGAATCCCGGCGGACCCCCGTATCCCGGCGGAGTCACTATCGTTGGCTGAGGACCACCGTTTTTGGTCTGCTCAACCCATTGGCTCGCCTGCTTGTATTCCGGATTGCTGGCATCCTCGCCGGCATCGCGGATGTCCACATTGCCATCATTATCCACCAGCGTAACCAGCTTCTTCTGGTTATTCTTCACCGATCGCAGGTCGGCATAGGTCCAACCGGTGGAGTAATTGATTCCGCTGTCCATCCCACCCACCGGGTCGCCCATGCTGGCGTTAAAAACATCCTTCAGCCATTTCCCGTTCGTCCAGGTGAAAACCTCGAATGGAAACGTGTTTTTGTTGCCTCCCTGCAACGCGCCGCAGAAGAAATACGTTTGCTTTGGAACCTTGATGTCCGGGGAGTAATTGCTGAATTTCGATTCCAGATCGAACTGGTTCACCCAAGCCTTATCCTTCGGCCCGACCCGCTGAGGCGGTTTGTTGTACACCGGATTGAGCGTCTTATAGGCAATGCAGTATCGATAGGTCTTACCGGCCTGGGCGGTGTCATCGATGATGTAAATGCAGAAGTCTGGTGATTTTGCGGGCATGGCAAGGAGATTCAGCTTGGTCGCCGGCTCCACCGGGACGGGGTCTGGCGGCGTTTTCGGATTGGCCAGGTCAACGACGGCACTTACAGTGCCCGGGGCGGGCGGGATGGGAGCGGCCGGTTGCGGCGCGGGCTCTCCCTCCTGGGGCGAGGCTACCGGCGGGGGTGCGAAGCGTTGGGGCGGCCCGCCTCGCCCCCCAAATCCTCCCGGACCCCCGGGGCCACCACGATATTGGGCATAGAGCGTGCCGAGCGGCTCCGACATGTTCGCGGTGCGACCGGGGGCGAAATCTGGTTGGCTCATCGCGCCGTTTTGGTACGGGGAGGCCTGATCATTGGGCGTATTGGATGCGGGCGTCAGATACTGGACCGGGTCTTTCCAGACAGCGCCCGCGATAATGGTCGGGAAATCCGGGGCCACGATGGTCTTCGGAGCTTTGTTCAGGGCGAGCAAATATTGCTGCTCACCGACCTTGTCGCCCGCGGCGGGATAAACGGGCAGGTCCCGGCTGTTAAGAGGTTGAATCTCCTGATCCTTGGTCCAAACGTCGTTGACCTTCTCGGAACGATAGGCCGTGATGGCCACGATCTGGAAATCTGCCGGCGCAAGTCGCGGAGGTTGACCGGGCGCGGTGGGTCCAAACGAATTGTTCCATTGGGTGTAGAGATCGCTCCATGGAATGGTAAATGCAGCGACAACAAGCCGCACATCCTTCCCATCGCCGGGTTTGGCCCCCGCCGGAGCCGCCGCGCCGGGCCCATTGGCATTGGCTGGTGCTGCGATTGGGATCGTGTCCAAAGCGGCCGCGGTCAGAAGAGGCTGTGGAACCGGAAGCGTCGGTAACTGTACCACCGGCGGACCCATGTTTTTCACCGTGTCCGGCATGCTGCTGAGATCAAAAGGAGCGTAATCGAACAAAGCGGTCGCCAACTGCGGCGGTTGCAGTGCGTCGAGAGTGATTTGCTGTTGAATCGACTGCGTGAAGTCCGGCACGTCAAAAGCAGGCACCGGAGCGTTCGGGTCGAATTTATCGCGCAGCCGCTGTACCGCATGTTCATCGATAAAGTTATCAACGGTACCGGGGTTTACTTGAGTGTTTTCCAGTGTCTTGGAGACCGGGTCGATGATCACATAGGTATACGTGGTCCAGCCAAGAAACAGCACGGCAAAGCCGAGCGCGAACCATTCCACGTTGGATTCCAGAAACGTTATGACCTTTTGCATATAGCACCTGAACGGGTGGACGCCTGTTACTGGCGATAGGGCCCACCGGGTCCCATCGGCCCACCGGGTCCCATCGGCCCGCCGGGTCCAATTGGCGCGCCGGGGCCGTACATCTGACCGCCGTTGTCCGTCGGAGTACCCAGCGCGGCTTTGCCCAGCCCATTTTTCCTGTCATCAGGAAGGAGTTTGTCGGTCCATGTCCGCATCAGCAGTTCTTCACAGTCGATTTCCACTCGAACCGCCGGCTTGCTGCCATAGCGAAACCCGCCCCGAGGATCTGAGTCGGACTTCGCCGGATCAACAACCTCATTGACCTGCACGTTCAGAACCGTAATGAATTGGCCGGCTTCCAATGACTTCACAATCAGCGGTAATTTGGCGGCGTCGACGACAAGATCGAGTTTAAATTCCAGCACGTCATAACGGCCGTTGCACACCCTGCCCGTAGCCGAAACCGTCGGGACCTTGGGAACGGGATTGGCCACGCCTGCCGTTGGATCGACGCCAGTTGGCGATATCACCGGCAATGGCGCGCTGATCGACTCGATCGCCTTCACGGCGGAATGCAGAATATCATGCTGCGGCGGCCCTCCCGGCGTCAGGGGGTCTGAATACCGCTCATTCGCCTGGGCGATCGCGTAGGTGACATCATCGAGAATCCAAATCACAATCTGCGCGTCACAAATCTGCTCGGGGGTTGGATAGCTGCCGACTTTTATGGTGGCATCCACGGGAAGAGGATTCGACGTCGGCGGGAGCATCAGATAAATTCGATACTGCTGTGCCCGTTTCAATTCCATTTCAGGCTGAACGTTGGGAGATTCCAGGTCATATTGGGCCTGCGCATCGGCCATTGAATCCGGAGTGACGGTCCCCGAAAGATCAACAATGAGCCGCTGTTTCTTGATGTCGTCAAACAGCTTGTCCTTTTCCGCCTGCACTTCCGCCGGGGTGGGAGGCGGCGTGGAATCCAGAATCTTTTGCCACCTTGAATAATCCGTAATCGCCGCGGCGTACTGGCTGGCGAAGGCGAAGCGGGTGGGCTCGGTGGGCGTGGGCAATTCCTCGGTGTCGGTGATCAACGGCACATGCTGGTTTACTTTCGTCGCGTAATCCACCATGTTCTGCGCCTGCTGACTGACCAAATAAATGGCATTTTTCGCGGCGGCGATCACCTGATCATTCGGGAAAACCTCCAAAGGTTCCTCGGTGGTTTGGTCCGGCGACAATTGAGGCATCGTGCGGGGGGCGTTCGCCAGAGAATCCAGACCGCCGCTGAGCTGTATCCGCGCATCAAGCTGCGTGAGCAGACCGGCATATAGACCACCGATCGGCCAGAACAGGGCTCCCACCGCAATGACCGCAATGACGCCGCAGATGATGCTGAACAAGTTCTTCTTGATGACTTCCATAGACTTCTCCGCTCCACTAAATCGTGGCGGCATTGAAGGATGCTCAAGACAGAGCGTCCGTGACGGCTATTGAGCCGCCTGAGTTAACGGCGGCGGATCAATCACGACGACAAACATCACTTTCATCTCCCAATCATCGCGCAGGTCTTCATTGGTCACCCGGTCCAGAAAAACGCCCGCGGGGACGTTTGAAGTGGCATCGCCTCCGGTGGCAGCCTGCGGTGAATATGGCGAATACCGGCCGCCAAACGATCGCCGACCATAGCCGCCGCCCGGTCTGAATCCTCCGAAAAAGGGCTGCGGTGTATTGAAGGACTGCTGACCCTGCTCTCCCGGCTTGATTCCAAGCAAACTCTGTATGTCATTGTAAGAAGCCTGGAGCAACTGAATCCTGGTTGGGTCACTCTTGATCTGGAACAGACTCTGCTGAAGGGGCGCCGACACTTTTGCGATATAGAAATTGCGCTGGGAGTTCGGATTGGCGGTATTCCATTTTGTCATTGCCGCCTGATCGAAGTTTCGCAAATTTGGAATCAGGGATCGGAGCACATAAAGAAATCCATTGCTGTGCGGGGTCGTGATGCTGAGGGTGATGAGGAAACCGCGGGAGCCCGCGGGGATCGCCGGATCGGAGATTGGCTGGCCCCCCGAAGCGGCGGCAGTCGCCAGGCCCAGTTCGGGCGGAGCGCCGCTCAAACCCACCAGCAAATCCGGGGCGTACACGGATTCAACTTTATCCAGAACAATCATTTCTCGTTCCGGCCTTGGATGTGCTTTGAGGTAGGCATCGTCCGGATAACCGGCCGGTACCGGAGGGAACGAACTGAAAATATCGCCCAGCAAATCGATCCAAAGCCCGCGGCCATCCAGCGTCGACCTCAAGTTCTGGATCGTCATGCGATCGCTCGCGCCGCTGCCGACGACGTCGTTCCAACCGGAACTTCCTTTGCTGGCCTCATCCATAACCGGCTGGATTTTGTTGTCGCGGATGTCCGCCGCGGCCTTATATCCCAGGTCGTGCATGTAATAGCTGCCCAGAGCCACGCCGGTTCCCACCACGAAAATCGCCGCCGCGGCGCCAAACCATTTTGTCTTGTCTCGCCAGATCTTTTCCCTCCGGATTTTCATCGGGAGCAGGCTGCTGGTGATCTTGCTCTCACCCATCGCCTGTATCGCCAGGCCATAGGCGCTGACCAGCGAAAGCAGGTTTTGATTGAACGTGGTGGCGAGTTTGGCGTCGGCGGGGGCGCCGGCGGCAATATCGTTGAGCTTCTCCACTTCCAACTGAAGGTTCTGCTGGAGGTATTTCTGCAAACCCGCCAGTCTAAATGCCCCGCCCAGAGCCACCACCTTTTTAATCCGGGAATCCCGATGAACTGAAGAATAAAACCCGATACTGCGCTGAATCTCCGCGACGAGATCGGCAAACACCGGTCTCATCGCCTGGAAAATCTGCCGGGCGTATTTGCTGGTGTTGGCGTTCCGCTTGAGGTCTTCCGCTTTGTTAAATGGAAGCTTGAAGCTCTTGACCAGAACTTCGGTGAAGTTGTTCCCGCCGATCGGAATGGACCGCAACCAGATCGTTTCTCCATCGGCGATGATCAGGTCGGTGTTTTCGGCCCCCAGGTCGATGATCATCGTCGTACCCTGCAGCCGGTTGTCATGATACATGGCGTTGTAAACCGCCAACGGATTCATCTGGACAACCTGCACGTTCAGATCGACATCGGTGAATTGCTTGATGTGCGCGTTGATCAGCTCCCGGCGCATCGCGAAAATGCCCACCTCAACATCCGGCGATTCGGGCGTTTGAAATAGCTGGTAACTCCATTCCACGTCGTCCAGGGGGAATGGAATCTGCTGGATGGCCTCGAAACGAACAATCTCCGGAATCTTCTTCGGCTCCACCGGAGGCAGTTTGATGAACCGCGCAAAACTGGAGACCCCGCTTACGCTGACGCCCACCACGCCGCCCTTGCTGGCGTGCCGTTGAACAAAGTTCGCCAGCGCGGACTGGACCAGCGATTCCCGATTGTCGCCGGCGTTTGACAGGACATTTTCATGCTCAATGACTTCAAAATCATCGACGTGAAGTTGCCCGTCATCGCCACGGACGAGCTTGATTGCTTTCAACGCGCGGTTGCCGATGTCGATTCCCCACGCGAAACGGGCGCTGGCCATGCTTACTCCTCGTGAACCGTCATTTGCGGAATGGCGGAGGAATCACTGCTAAATCCGCCGCTTTGGCCTCGGGCTGTGTCTGTGCATCAGGCTGTCACACAGAATCTAGGCTCTGTCTGAAAACTCCGCGCGGAGCCATGCTTGTGTCTGAGGCCGCGAGGCGGCGTCGCTCCTCCTCGCCGTATTTCAGTTCAATACTGCTCGTCGTCGCTCCTTGCCTCGGGGCCTCCGCCACGGCGCCTGACCGCGCGGGGAGTTTTCAGACAGAGCCTAAGATGTAACCGCTTTGCCGATGGAGTTCAACAGCCGTCGAAGCCAGCAACAGATACGGCTCCAGTTATTAGACGTTCAAAAGCGAAGGAAGGTTCCTCCAAATTACCCCCGGGGTGTCCCGCTTTCCCAAACGGAGCTTCCCCCGCGATCTTAGCCACTTTGTTCCGTTTCGCTATACTGCCTTTCACGCCATGCGGACGTTTTCGATCCATACGCTGGGTTGTAAGGTGAATCAATACGAAAGCGAGCAAATGGCGTCACTATTGCGGTCCCATGGATGGACCGAGTCGGATTCCCAGTCCGCCGAGCTGCGAATCATTAACACATGCAGTGTGACCATGGACGCGGCCAGCAAGAGCCGCCAGGCCGTTCGCCGAGCCGTCCGGCTTCCGGTTTCAGGCCAGGACGGCGTCGCCAGCCAGTCCCAAGTCGTTGTCGCCGGCTGCTGGGCCACCAGCGACAAGCAATCCGCCGGTCAGATTCCAGGGGTTGGATTGGTCTTGACTCACCATGATGACGTATCCGAGAGATTGACGCGATTTCTCAATCCGGCCGAGGCCGCTTCGTCAAAACCTCCGGTCGTTGGTACTCGATCCCTGCCATTGCTCGACAGCCGCCAAAATCACAACCAGCGGGCTTTTCTTAAGATTCAGGACGGCTGCGATGCTCATTGCACTTACTGCATCATTCCCAAGCTCCGGCCGCTGCCGTGGAGTAAGCCGTTGGATGATTTGATTCGCGAGGCCCGGCAACTGGTGGATGCCGGCCATGTCGAATTGGTGCTGACCGGAATCTTCCTGGGTGCTTACGGTCAGGAAACCGCGCTGCGGCGTCGCCAATCAAATGTGAATCGTCAGCCGCTCGCCAGGGCGGTGGAATCCCTTTGCACGCAAGTGCCCGGTCTTCGCCGTCTTCGCCTGTCCAGCCTCGAGCCGGGCGATTTGAACGATGAATTGCTGGCGACGCTTCGATCGTACGAACAGGTTGTTCCCCATTTCCATCTGCCATTGCAAAGTGGGTCAGATGCGATTTTGAGGAAGATGAATCGCCAGTACACGCGGGAAGATTACCTTCGGCTTGTGGATCGGCTGCATGCCACGTTTGACCGGCCAGCGCTGACCACCGACATCATCGTTGGATTTCCCGGCGAGTCCGACACGGCTTTTCAGCAGACCGTGGAGATCGTTGATCACTCGCGGTTTATTCATATCCATGCATTCCCTTTTTCGCCAAGACCCGGCACAGCCGCCGCACGCTGGCAAAGCAACTTCGTTCGCGGGCCCATCGTCGATCAGCGAATCGATTTGCTACGTCTTCGAGCCAATGCGTTCAGCCTCGACTTTCGGTCCACTTTCGTCCACCAAACGGTTCAGGTACTCGTTGAGCGGGAACACAGGACAGCCGACACTGACCTGAACCATGGCCGCTGCGAGCGTTATTTCGACATTCATTTCGAAAGCGAAATTGCTTCCCCGGGTGATTTGATCGGCGTTCGAATCGATCGTGTCACTCCAACCCGGACCTTCGCCACTCCTATTTCTTCCCCACCATGATCTGCGTCATCCAGCGTGTCAGCGAAGCGAGCGTTGCGGTTGCGGGCCAAAATGTGGCCCAGATCGCCGCGGGAATGGTCGTGTTCGTTTCAGTCCATGCCACCGATGAGGACCATGATATAATCTGGACCGGCAAAAAATTGGCCGGCATTCGAATGTTTTCCGATGGACAGCGTAATTTTGAACGCGATGTGATCGAGATTGGCGGATCGATTCTCCTCATCAGCAATTTCACGGTCGCCGCCGAGACCAGCAAGGGCCGCCGTCCGTCGTTAAGCCCCGCGGCATCGCCGGAAACTGGCCGCGAAAAATTCGATCGTCTCGTCGTCACGGTCCGTGCCCTGGTATCCAATACTCAAATCGGGCAGTTCGGGGCTGATATGAAAGTTTCGCTTGTGAACGACGGACCCGTGACATTTCTTTTGAATTCCGGGGAGAAATGATCCACCGGCGGCACGCTTTACGTTGCACCCGCGCGCTTTTCCGCTACCGTTACCGCCGACCATGCTCGGCGTTTTGCATCTCCATCCACCCCACTGCGATTTTCAGACCCGGCGATGTCTCGAACTTCTGTTGAAAACGGTCGGCTCCGAGTTGGCGATGACTTCCCGAAGCATTGGGCCTGGCGGAAATTACCAGAATTTGCCGGAGGCCATCTTTCGGCTCCGAGGCGTTCGCCGCGACCAGGCCTGTATCGCTCATGCGTGGGGACCGGCTCAGTTGGCGGCTGCGGCGGCGGCGGGATTCCCACGTCTTGTGTTCAGCCCCCAGGCGGGCATTCATCCAAAATGGTGGAGATGGATCGAGCTCATTCTGCGCAACCGCGACGTGGAAATTGTTTGTCCCACGCAGTTCGTGCGAAGGATGTTCATTTCTCACGGTGCCAGCGCCGCCCGGTGCCAGGTGGTTTCTCCCGCGGTCGATGCCGGCCGATTGAACGGAGCCGATCCCGGAATTCGCGCTCGCCTGGGATTCTCCAAGACCGATCTGGTCCTCCTGGCCCCCGGTGAATCTTCCCGGGAGGCGTCTCACAGGTCCGCGCTCTGGGCCGCCGCGATCCTGAATTTCCTGGATCCGAGATACCGCCTGTTGATCTGGGGACGTGGGCCGATGGTCGGGTCCCTCAGACGCTTGGCACGCGCGATTTCGACCGAGGCGTTGATGGTTTTGGCGGAGCCGGCCATCGGGGGTGAAATCGATTTTGAGCAAATTGTTTCCGCCGCGGACATTGCCCTGTTCTGTGCGCGAGATCCATCGCCAATTCTTCCGCAGGGCGTTTGCCTGTTTGCGGGTCTGCCGGTGGTGGCGTCAGAGTCAGCCGAAACGCGCGAGTTCGTCCAGGACGACGTGAGCGGATTGGTCGAACCATCACTCAACCCCCGGCGGCTGGCGCAACGGGTGCGGACATTGCAAAATGACCCAAGGCTCCGGCAAAAGCTGGCCCGGGCCGCTCGCTCCGTCGGGGTCGCGCGATTCTCTGCCGATCGGTTTGCCGCGGATTGGCGACAGGTTTACTCCCGAGTCAGTGGGTCCGACGCATCCAGGCCTATGGCTCCCCTGGTCGCCTTTTGAACGCGGGGCCAAACAATTTTTTGCCAGCCCTTAATCTATGAGAGAATGGACTTGTCCAAGCCAAATTGATTCGCTACCATGACGGGCATGCCCGCGGGACTCCCCGGTAGAGTTCCCCCCCTCTCTGCCATCCCGCGGGTTTTATTTTAACAACTAATCTGCCTAGGCCGCCTGAATTTGCGGCCCCGGCTTTTGATTGCCGAGCCGGAACGCCGGCTCAATGTGGGCCTTACCCGCGCCCTGAAAATGCAGGCTTTTGAACCAGATGTCCCCGCCCGTCGCAATGTGCCTGCAATAGGCGCGGCCATCCTGAAACCAATACCGCTTCCGCCCATCCTGCGTTTCAAATCCCTCATCCATACGCACGTTCGTGTCCCAGTACGATCCGTCCGGCTGAATCCCCGTCATTTCCGCCATCCGAGGGCGATTCGCATCGAATAGCTTGCCAAGGGCCACCATGTCGCTTACCGCGAAGCGTCCGGGGCAGCGGCGCGATTCCAAAATCGCCGCCAGCCTTTCATCAGCGCCCGGCGCCGCGTACATCTCCCAGATAATCTCGCAGAGGTCTTCCAGACCCTTGGTTCCGTTGACGAACATATTGCCCGCATACTCGCCATGGATCAGCGAAAGATCGAAATCCTTCCAGTTGGCGTGCTCCGCATTCACATCCACATACAGCAGCACATCGGAATCCAGGTGCAACACATGCTTCAACCCGTGAGCCAGCATGAAATCGCGCAGCAGAAACCAGCGGAGGAAACAGAACCGCTCGTAGATAAAACCGTTCGGGCTGTAATGTTTGTAGATCTTCTGAAATTCAACCGCCTGCCGGCAATAACGGTTCATGTGAACGTGCGTGGCAAACGGAAAGACATTGTTCGTGTCGTCGCCGATGAGGATCACCGGCGAATTCAGATTCTTCATCTTCGCCTGTCCAAGGGTATACGGCAGATAATCGCTGTTGGACAAATGAATGAAAACGATGGGAATCGGCTCGCTCACGCGATCTGCCTCTCGCAGATGAGCACCACATCCTGACCCAGGCCGACGCCCGGAAAGACGGGATTTTTTTCAAACGGAACCCAATTGCAGGTGAAGTCCATCGATCGGCAAATTTTCTCAATATGGCCGATTCCATAAGTGTTGTGGTATCGAGGCAATTTCTCCCAGTTCACCACGTCGTAGTTGGCGAACGGCTTGGGAGGAATGAAGAATATATTGATCAGTTTTTTCCGGGCCAGACGCAGCATGTTTGAAAACGCCGGCTCGAGTGCGGGAACGTGTTCGAGCATGTGCTGGGAATAAACCACATCAGCCGGATCGCTGCTCACGCCGCGAACGATATCGCCCTGCGTCCATCGGCATTCGGGAAATTCGTTCTGGGCGTGAGCCACAAAATGTTCCGTCCAGTCGATGCCGGCGTAGGAGACATTCAATTCCTTCAGTCGTTCTCGCATCGCCCGGTATTCGTGCAGGCCCCCGAACGCGATTTCCAGAACGCTCTGGATTTGGCCGGCGGCCGCCCAGTCGGTGATGAGCTTGCGCGCCAGGTGCCGCGAAGGCATGTCTTTATTCCAATCCAGAAATGTTTCTCCCGCCGGCTGATCATTTTCCGACCACCAATTTTTGACGAGCGTGGATCGACCTGAAGTATCTCGCCCCGCCAGTGTTCGCAGTGCCGCAAGCTGTCTTTCGCTCAGCAGGATGGAAGCGTCGTTGCCACCGTTGATGGACCGATATTCCTGCCCGCACATCCCGCAACGCCACTGGGTCGGATTGTCAGGGGGTGCGTGTTGTTTGGTATGACAGATTTCGCAGATGATGGCGGCACCGGAATCGACGGTCGTGGTTTCGATTTGAGCGATCATTTGGACATTATCGGTCCTGAACGATCAAAAAGATGAGCAGGTGACCACAGTTCGACAGGCTGGCCTTTTGGTGACGATTCATGGCAAAGACCCCGATCTTTCCGACCGCTAACGATCTCATTGGATGCATACTCACCAGATAGGCATCAGCGACCCGAAGTCGGATGTGTAGCCGATGGATCGCCCGTGGGCGGCGGGGCGTGGTCTGTTTTATCTCGCGGACCAAGTAATTGGCTCAAGATTGGATTCAGACCATCAGCCCAAATCTGATATCCCTTCACCGTTGGATGCAATCCGTCGACGGTCATTCCGTCAAACAGCTTTCCATTTGAATCGGCCAGCTTGTCATTGACGTTGACGCAAAAGATCATCTTGCCGTCCGCCAACTTTGCCAATCCATCATTGATCCGGCGAATCTCCGGCAGCAGGGCTGGATGGTCGTTACGCGGGAAAATGGCGGTCAGAATGATCTTGGCCGAGGGCGCTTTCACGCGGCAGGTGGCGAGCAACGCATTGAAGCCCTGAAGAATATCCGCGACCTCTTCGTCTCCGCCGGGATGATTTTCCAAGTTATTCGTGCCCGCGAGGATGATGATGACCTTCGGATTGACGCCGTCCAGTTCGCCGTTCTGCACGCGCCAAAGGATGTTCTGCAGGCGATCAGCACCCCAGCCAAAGTCGGCGGCATTCCAGCCATAGAAGTTCTGCTTCCAATTTGCCAACATCGCCGACCATTGCGGATCGGTGCATCCCCAGCGGCGAGTGATCGAGTCGCCAAGGAAATAAAGATCAATCCCACCTGCCCTGGCCTTGGCGACAAGCTGCTGGTGAGCCAGCATCGAGTTGGCATCAGACCTGGGCGTGGGGATGGTTGCGGAGTCACTCTGGATGGTTGGCATTGTCGCGGATTTGGGAGGTGTGGTGGGCTGAGCCGTTAGGACATAAGACGTTGACAACAGGTATACACCGGTAATTATAGCAAAAAGTGCTCGAAATTGTCGGATCGACCTGTGGGGCACGAACATCCTCTTTCACCGCTTTGTTGGTCATTCGCTATAAATGGCAGTCCATGGGATAGGACATTATCGTATGGAAGCGTGATACGCACGCGTTGAAGTTTTCCATGGTTTGCCGAAATGTGAATGAAATATATTTTGCCTATTTCAAATATCAAAAGCGATACGGGTGCCGCCGGCGCGCTCAAGGGGCACGCCCCGGCCGCGAACTTGGTTTGTATTACCATTGCCGTCATTGCCGTCTATTGTCAGGTCGCCTGTTCTCAGGACTCGAAAATGGAAACATCCTCAATCCCACGCTTGCGCCAAACCGGCCAGGGCGCCACCCAATTATATGTAAACAGTAAGCCGTTCCTTGCCCTGGGCGGTGAGCTTGGAAACTCCACGGCCTCCGATCTGGACATTCTTGAACCCGCGTTGGCCAGGTGCCAGCGAATGAACTTGAACACCGTCATGCTTCCCGTCTATTGGGATCTGATCGAGCCGGAAGAAGGAAAGTTTGATTTCTCTCTGGTGCGCGGCGCGATCGATCGTGCACGGAATCACGGGTTGCACCTGGTGTACTTGTGGTTCGGATCCTGGAAAAACAGCATGTCGTGCTACGCGCCAGGCTGGGTGAAACGCGACACCACTCGGTTTGAGCGGGCTAAACAGAGTTCGGGCGAGACGATGGAAATTATCAGTCCGGAGAGTGCCGCGGCGAATGAAGCCGACGCCCGGGCCTTTGCGTCACTCATGCGCTGGACAAAGGACTACGACGCCAAAGAGCAAACCGTCATCATGGCGCAGGTGGAAAATGAAATTGGTATGATTCCAGAGGCGAGAGATCATTCAGAAATATCTGAATTGGCCTATAAAAGCGCTGTTCCGAGCATATTGCTGTCTCTGGCAGCGCGGGGAGAACTCGGGCCGGAGATCAGCGCCCTCTGGGAAAAGGCCGGTCGGAAAACCAGAGGCACATGGAACGATGTCTTCGGCCCCGGTCCACAGGGAGAAGAGGTATTTTCAGCGTGGCTGTTTGCAAACTACGTGGAAAAGATCGCCGCTTCGGGTAAGAAGGAATATCCGCTGCCGATGTACGCCAACGCGGCCCTGATCCGTCCAGGATATCTGCCCGGTCAGTATCCCAGCGCCGGTCCCCTGCCGCATCTTTTGGAGTTGTGGCGGGCTGGAGCGCCCTCACTGGATATGATCTGCCCCGACATTTACTTCCCAAACTTCATGGAATGGTGCGGCCGTTACGTCCGAAACGAAAATCCACTTTTCATTCCGGAGATGGCGGCATCGGCGCGGGCCCCCGCAAATGCCTTGTATGCGGCGGCGCAGTTTGGCGCCATCGGATTCGGACCTTTCTCGATTGAGAGCGTCAGTCCGGACAGGGAACAACAAGTCGCAAACTGTTACGGCCTATTGGCGGGAATGTCCGACCTCATCCTGAATTGCCAGCAGAACAAGAAAATCATCGGTCTGTCTCCACAGATCGCTTTCGACTGGACGGTCGACAGAGAGCCGCAGCGCGGCGAAGTCGGCGGAGTCGCATTCGAGGCCCGGTTCGATGAGCCGGGGACCGGTGGCGACACGCGGACAACAGCGCTGCCAACCCTCGGTTCAGGAAGATGGGAAGCGCCCCCGGGAACGCCGCTGGGGGCCGTGATGATTCTCCAATTGGCAGAGGACGAATTCGCGATCGCCGGCAGGGGGGCGACCATCACCTTCGCGCCGGCCGACGGAAAAGGAAAGATCGGCATCGATTATGTGCGGGAAGGAAGCTACCAAAAAGGTGGCACTTGGGTTGGCGCTCGCTGGCTCAATGGCGATGAAATCCACCAAGGCCGACACGTTCATCTGGACGATGGGGCTTGGACGGTCCAGCGTGTAAAGCTGTACAAGTATAATTGAGCCTTCATTCACAGCGCTCGATGCAATGGGATTGGAAATTTATGGAGCCAGCGGGACGCCACCTATAAGAAGCGAACTGTCAAGACAATTCCTCCGCACCCCGGCGCCGGCTCCTTCGTTCGGCAGTTCGGGGGCTTGTCTTGGTT
>Ga0302325_10012287_pt1 | contig 18374 bp, 16 predicted proteins | sample Palsa_T0_2_FD_201948 | JGI IMG/M metagenome (GOLD analysis project Ga0302325, IMG submission 201948) | Peat permafrost microbial communities from Stordalen Mire near Abisko, Sweden - Palsa_T0_2 | ecosystem: Environmental > Terrestrial > Soil > Palsa > Peat permafrost | place: Sweden: Abisko...
CCGGGAGCGGACCGGGGAGCGGGATGTCCGGGAGGCTCGCGAGCACTCCGATCCCGATCTGGGCCTGACGTTCTGGATCCGCCGCGTGCCGCCCGCACCGGGCGGATAGACCTGGTCTGCGCGGGCCAGGTTCAGTGCCCACGCATGGCCCTTGTGGTTGCCTGGGTCAGGCCGGTTGCCTGGCTCGGGCCGGTTGCCTGGGTCAGTCCGGGCCGGATTCGGGTAGCTGCGGGGCTGTCTTCATGATCCCGGGGATTTCTCAGTTGTGGCGACTGAGAAATCCCCGGGATCATGAAGGGGCTGAGGTCGGCATGGCCGGACCGGCGAGCTCTGCGCCATCCGGCACAACAACACAGGCGCCCCGGTGACGGTCCCGATCGCCAGCGACCGCTAAAGATCACTCGTCGAGGACGTGCAGAACCCAAGCCGTTGCGCTTACGCCTCGGCGGGAGTCTGATCGGGCCGGCATGCCTTACACGCCACGAAATCTGCCGCCATAGCCGCAGCCATTGTCATGTGCTCGAGATCATCCTCGCCCAGGAAGCGGATGAGGATGCAGTCGCTGCGGTGGTATCTGGTGATGCCGGGAACCACGGTGACTTCGATGCTCGCCTGCTCCTCGTTCGCGCCGCCGACGGCACCGACCGGGTGATCGTCTCCGCCAGGTGCTGAAACCGGCTTGCTGGCTGCTGAGGGAACGGGACTGGCTGCCGAGGGAACGGGAACGGCCGCGTCCTCGGCTGGCCCGGCCTCGGCGGGTTGGCTCCCGGCCTCGGCGGGTTGGCTCCCGGCCTCGGCGGGTTGGCTCCCGGCCGTGGCGGGTTGGCTGCTGGCCGTGGCGGGAACTGCACCGGCTGCGGCCGGTGTGGCTGGCTTCGCCGCCTCGTCGGGGACGCCGACTGCCCCGGCTGCCGGTGGCCGGGCAGGCGCAGCTGATGCGGGCGGGGCGGGCGGCGCCGGCGGCGGCAATGCCCCGGCGGGCGAGGCGGGCGGCGGCAATGCCCCGGCGGGGGACGCGGGCGGCGCTATCGGCATGGGCGGAGGTACCGGCCCCCGCCACGGCGCGGAGGCTGCGGACGGTGCTGGCGGCGGTGCTACCCCACCCCGCGACGCCGACGGCGGCGGTGACGGTGACGGCGACACGCCCCGCTCGCGCGATGCGGGCTCCGCTCGGGGCGCAGCTGGCGGGGCGGACGCCGACGCGGATGCAGCGGGTGCGGACGGGGCCGCTGCTGAGGGAGCCGGGGGTGCTGACCGCGGGGCTGATGATGCATCCGCCGCAGGGGGACTGGGCGGGGCACCTGGCCTGGCAGCGTCAGCCCGCGCAGCAGGGCTCGACTCGGCCGGAACGGAGGGGTGGTCGGGCCGGCTCCTGGCATCCTTCGGCTCAGCAGCCTCGGCAGCAGGCTGGCGCGGCTGGCCATCAGCGGGCCGGCCACCAGCCGGCCGGCCACCAGCCGGCCGGCCACCAGCGGGGCGGCCATCAGCGGGGCGGCCATCAGCGGGCCGGCCATCAGCGGGCCGGCCATCAGCGGGCCGGCCATCAGCGGGCCGGCCATCAGCGGAGAGGTACTTCTCCGCCCGCCGCCACGGAGCGCCCGGTGCTGACGGTGCAGCGGCCGGCTTGCCCTGAGCACGCTCCTCTCGCGCGCTCTGCCCGGGCTGCGGTCCTGGCTTGGTAGGGGCGGACCCGGCTTCCTGCAGTGGCAAGCGTCTCGCGGGCTCCGGCGGCTTGCTGGCCGCAGCCGAATCGCCGGCTGCGCGCCGCCTGCCGGTGGCGGCAGGCTCAGCGGCTGCGGGCCGCTTGCTGATCGCGGCAGGCTCGACGGCTGCGGGCCCGTTGCTCGTCGCGGCCGGCTCGACCGCCGCGCGCCGCCTGCCGGTCCTGGCCGGCTCGGCAGGTGCGCGGCGCTTGCCGGTACCTGTCTTCCTGGTGGTCCCGGCACTCTCCGCTGCGGCCGACCCGCGTACAGCCAGCCTGGTTGCCCCGTCGGATTCGGCAAACTCCGCCCGCTGGCCGGCCTCCTGGCGGGTCGCACTTCCGGCCGGTGAGTCGGCGAAGATCTCGTCGCGCCAGATCACAACCCCGACGACCAGCAACACAGCAGCCAGCGCGCTTACGCCGATAGCGAGGTAGACCAGCAGCAGGCTGCTACCGAGGATCCCTCCGATAAGCAGGCCAAGCGCTGCCACGACAACGGCGAGAACGAGGCCGAAACGGATCACGGGCAGGCTCCACCGGTGACGCTCGCGCTATCCGCCTTCTTAGCGACGATCGTGCTGTGCGGAATCGGACGGGTGGAACCCGCCGGTATGCGGCACGGGCTCGGGCTGCGGAGTGTACGGGCTCGCACCCGTCTGCTGGCCATTGCGGGCCTCCATGCGTCCCATGCTCCCGGGGACCGCCGGCTGCGGCCCGGTCGCCATGGCCGGGAAGACTCCGCTGTCGGTAGCGCCAGCCTCGAGATCACGAAGCTGTCCTTCCAGGTATGCCTTGAGCCTGCTGCGGTACTCCCTTTCGAAGGCTCGCAGGTCGTCGACGCGCCGCTCGAGCTCTTCGCGCGACTGCACGAGCGATCCCATCGCCTGGCGGTGCCGCTCCTGCGCGTCACGCTCCAAGCTCTCGGCGCGTGCCCTGGCGTCACTGGTGATCTGCTCGGACTGCCGCCTGGCCTTGGTCAGGATCTCGTCTGCGTCGCGCCTGGCACGGCCGAGGGTCTCGTCCGCCTCGCGCCGCGCGTCGGCGATCGCCTGGTCGGCGGTCTGCTGCGCGAGGGCCAGCACGCGCGCCGCCGTGTCCATGTTGTCCTCGACCGGCTTCATGCCCATCATCACGGCCTCTTGCGGCCTGCGCTCGGGCTCAAGGCGCGGCGGCTCCGGCGTGATCAGCTCAGCTGGCGGATCGGCGTGGGGGGCGTTCAGGGCCACCGGCACCTTGCTTCCGCCGCCGCGCAGGACTTCCGCCAGCTTGCCGCGGAGTTCCTCGTTCTCCTGGATCAGCCGGTCGAGCTCCGCTTCGACCTCATCGAGGAATGCATCGACCTCTTCCTCGTCGTAGCCGGGCCTGAGCCTGGTAGTGCTGAACTGCTTGTTCCGCACATCCGCGGGCGTCAGTGGCATGTCGTCTCCTTGGCACGCTTGGACTGGGTCGCCTTTTGACGCTACCCGATCAGATCAGCTGCACGGCCCGGATCAACAAGAAGACGACCAGGAACAGCACCATGAAGCTGAGGTCCAAGGCGACTCTACCGAGCCGGACCGGCCGAATGTAGCGCCTTAGCAATCTCAGCGGCGGATCGGTCGGCGTGAAGCATGCCTCAGCCAGGACCAGGACTATGCCCGCCGGCTTCCACTGCGGCGAGAAGGACTGTATCCAGTTGATGATCAACCGCCCGATGAGCAGTAGCAGGTAGATCCAGAGAACGTAGGTCAAGACGATCTTTAGGAGCGCCACATCCCTCCCTGCCCGCCCGCACGACCGGCGCCAGGGCTGCCAGCCCGATTACGGTGCTGCGTAGTTTGTCATTGTTTGACTAACTCTGGTTGAAGAAGCCCCTCTCCACGATACGGGCCTTGTCCTCGGCAGCTACCTCAACGTTCGCCGGGGATAGCAGGAACACCTTGTTGGTCACGCGCTCGATGCTCCCGCGCAGCCCGAAGATCAGGCCAGCCGCGAAATCGACGAGGCGCTTTGCGTCGCTATCGACCATCTCGGTCAGGTTCATGATCACCGGAGTACCGGCGCGGAAGTGCTCTCCGATCGTCCGAGCCTCATTGTATGTACGCGGATGCAAAGTGGTGATCCTGGCAAGATCCGTGGTCTGGGTCACGGTGCCCGCCTGCCGCTCGTGGGCGGCCCGGCCGTTCTCCAGGCTGACATCACCGTGGCCAGCATGGATCTCCTGCCGATCCTCGGGGTCGAGCGCGTCATCCTGGTCGCCGTACTCCTCGTACTCGTCAGAGCCGTATTCGTCGTCGTAGCGGTGGTCGTCCTCTACGAGGCCGAGATAGACCGCCATCTTGCGCATCGCGCTCGCCATCCTGCAGTCCTCCATCGCGCTATGGTGCGGCTCCGCTCACACCGCGTGCCACGCGTCGGACATTACCTGACGAACGTCTGCCGGCCGCCGAGCAACGCCGTACCGACACGCACGTGTGTTGCGCCGGCCTCGATCGCCTGCTCCAGGTCGCCGCTCATCCCTGCGGAAATCATCACCGCGGCTGGCTGCACAGACCGGACGACCAGCGACAACTCGGCGAGTTTCGCGAAAGCATCGGCCGGGGGAACCCCGAGCGGAGCGACAGCCATCAGCCCGCCGAGGACGAGGCCACCGGTTGTCGCGATCGCGTCGGCGACCACTCTTACCTGCGCGGCGGCGGCGCCGCCCCGGCCCGGATCATCGTCCAGGCTGGCCTGCACCAGGCAGGTGACCGTCCGCCCGGCCGCCACGGCCCGCGAGCCGAGCGCGCCGACCAGGCGCAGCCGGTCCACCGAGTGGATCACGTTGGCGTAAGAGATCACGCTGGCGGCTTTGTTGACCTGTAGCTGCCCGATGAAATGCCAGGTGAGCCTGAGGCCGAGCGCGGCACACTCGGCGGCCTTGGCTGCCGCCTCCTGGGCCCTGTTCTCCCCCACGTCTGGCACGCCGAGCTCGCTGAGCAAGCCGATGTCCGAGGCCGGCCGGGTCTTGGTGACGGCGATCAGCGTGACCTCTGCGGGACTGCGGCCGGCCGCCTGGCAGGCCGCGGCGACCCGGGCACGCACCGCGCGTAGGCCGGCCCTGATCTCGCTGCGGCGCACCTCGTCGGACAGGCCGGGAGCGTGCGGCCGGGTCGTCATCACGCGAGCCAGACGAGGCCGGCGAATCGGCCGGTCTGGCCATCACGCCGGTAGGAATACAGCGCCGGGGTCTCAGCAGTGCACCGCGGGTCGCGGCTGACCGCCTGCACCCCGGCCGCAGCGAGTTGCGCGCCGACTCCCGACCTGACGTCGATCCCCGGCGTGCCCTTCGCCGTCACGCAGCCGGCCGACGGCACGACGCCGGCGATCCGCTCCCTGAGCTGATCCGGCACCTCGTAGCATCCGCCGCAGATGGCCGGGCCGATCACGGCGCGCATCCGCGCGGGATCGGATCCCGCGCCGGTCATCGCGCGCACCAGCGCCGGGACAACCCCGGCGGCCATCCCCTCCCGGCCGGCATGGGCCACGCCAATGACGCGTGCCACCGGGTCGGCGACCAGGACCGGCACGCAATCCGCCACCAGCACGCCCAGGGCCAGGGCCGGAACGTCGGTGAACAGCGCGTCTACCGCCGGAGTCGCACCCACCGCCAGGGCCGCGCCTTTGGTGGCGGGCCGCCCGGCCGCGGCATAGGCCACGTCCGATCCGTGAACCTGCCGCATCCAGGCCGTCCGGTCCCCCACCCGGCCGCATGCCTGCGCCGCGAGCCACCGGTTGCTGGCCACGGCGGCCGGATCGTCGCCCACCGCGTCACCAAGGTTCAGGGTGTCAAAGGGCGGAACGCTCACACCGCCGCGACGGCTGGTGAACGCAGCCAGCACACCGGGCGCAAGCTCGAAGGGTAGCCATCGATCGTCCGTGAACTCGGCGAGCTGCGCCCTCACTTGAGGAAATCGGGGACGTCGAGGTCGTCGTCCTCCTCGAAGACCACGGACCGCCGGCGAGTGGTGGCGGGATCGAGGATGCGCGCCGCGACTGCGGCCTCTGCCATCGGTGCTGAGACCGTCAGCCCGTCGTCCGCCAGCGGCGCGGCCGCGGGAACGTCCACCGGGAGGGGCGAGGGAACGCCGTCCATCCCGGCGCTCGCGTACTCCCCGCTCGCGGGGCCGGGCACGAACCCGGGCGAGGCGGCCGCCAGGTACGGCTCGCCGACGTCCGCCGTCATTCCGTCTGCGGTCGTGACGTCTGCGGTCATGGCGCCCGCGGGCGGCTCCGCCGTGTGAGCGAACTCGCCGCCAGGTGCCTGCGCCAGCGCCTCAGCATCCGGGCGATCAGGAAAGGTGCCGGAACGCCAGCCTCCGGCGCCACTGTATGCGTCCGAGCCGGCGGCTGCGGGGGGTGAGCCGACGATCGCGCGGCCTGGCCGCGGCGCGGCGACCCTGTTCTCGTCGAATCCGGCCGCGATGACCGTAACTCGCACCTCGTCGCCCAGCGCATCGTCGATGACCGCGCCGAATATGATGTTGGCGTCGGGCGCGGCCGAGTTCGCGACCAGCTGCGCCGCCTCGTTGATCTCGAACAGGCCGAGGTCGGAGCCGCCCTGAATCGACAGCAGCACGCCATGCGCGCCGTCGATGCTCGCCTCAAGCAGCGGGCTCGAGATCGCGTTCTCCGCGGCGGCGACCGAGCGGTCGTCGCCGCGGGCCGAGCCGACCCCCATCAGCGCCGATCCCGCGCCCGACATCACCGACTTGACGTCGGCGAAGTCCAGGTTGATCAGTCCCGGAGTGGTGATCAGGTCGGTGATCCCCTGGACGCCGGACAGCAGCACCTGGTCCGCCGCCTTGAAAGCGTCCAGGACGCTGACGTGCCGGTCGGAGATGGACAGCAGCCGGTCGTTCGGTATGACGATGAGGGTGTCCACCTCGTCGCGGAGGCGCTCGATGCCGGTGTCGGCTTGCGCGGCCCGCCGCTTTCCCTCGAAGCCGAACGGCCGGGTGACCACGCCGATGGTGAGCGCGCCGAGTGAGCGCGCGACGCTCGCCACGACGGGCGCCCCGCCGGTGCCGGTCCCGCCGCCCTCCCCGGCGGTGACGAAGACCATATCGGCCCCCTTGAGGACCTCCTCGATCTCCTCGCGATGGTCTTCGGCTGCCTTGTTGCCGATATCGGGGTTGGCGCCTGCGCCAAGCCCGCGGGTGAGCTCCCTGCCGACGTCGAGCTTGACGTCCGCGTCACTCATGAGCAGCGCTTGCGCGTCCGTGTTGATCGCGATGAACTCAACGCCCTTGAGCCCCTCGTCGATCATCCGGTTAACGGCATTGACGCCGCCCCCGCCGATACCGACGACCTTGATGACCGCCAGGTAATTCTGCGGTGCTGCCACGAGGAGGAACCTTTCCGCTCGTTTGCGTCTATCGAGTTTCCGCCCGTTGCCTTTTGGCCAGTTACCTTTACCTTGTCAAGCTCAGGAACTTCCTGCTCAGGAGCTTGCCGAAAGACGCCCCGCACGAGCATCGGCCCGGCAGGTTCCGCGATTCCAGCAAGTCAACTCTCACCCTCAAGTTGAGATTTAGAGTTATGTCAAGCTGCCGATTGATAGGGACAGTAGGGTCGTCCGGCACCGGGGTCAACTAACCGGGCGTCAACGGCCCGGCGTGTCGCGGCCTGCCTGCTGGCCGCCACCCATCGCGGGTCGCGGCCGGTATGCCGATGCTTACGTCCGGTCACGGACGCTTACGTCCGGTCACGGACGCCCACGTCCGGTTACTGGGCCGTCTGCGGACGCTCACCCTCCGGTCACGGCCGTCTGCGGATCACCGACGTCGTAATAGCGCGCATGCCCGCGCATCAAGATGGCGAGTTCCCTCGCCTTGGCCGTGGACTGCCCGGTACCGCCCCAGACGATCGTGACCCCGCCGCGGAGCCGGAGCGTCACGTCGTCCGCACTCGGCGTGTCGACGGCCGTGACGGAGCGCGAGATCCGCGCGGGCAACTCGTGCAGGACCGTGGCTGCGGCGAGCACGGCCGCGCTGCCGCGCAGCGAGGCGGGCCGCGCAGTGCCGGGCGTCTGGAAAACGGGCATCCCTGGTGGCCGCCTAGGCACCTGCCGCAGCACCACGCCGAACTTGTCGATCAGCTGGTAGCCGCCGCCGCTTCGGACCGCGAGCGCGGCCGTGCGTTCCCGCACTGATATCACGATCTTGTCCGGCCATGCCCTGCGGACCTGCGCGGACTGCACGAGGGTGATCCGCTCGACCCGGTGGGCCACCGTGGCCGGATTGATCCGGATCAGCGGGGTGCCCAGCCGGATGCCCGCATCGGCGATCACCTCTGCCCGCGACACGGCAGCGGGGCCAATGACCTGCACGGAGCGGACCACGAAGAACTTGGAGCCGAGCAGTGCCCAGGCGGCCCCGGCCAGGATCGCCACGACCGCGAGCCCGAAGAAGGCCGCCTTCCACCGATCATTCCCGCGCCGCTGCCGCGAGGAGGCACCGGGCGAGGCAGCACCGGACATCGCGGTGCCGGGTGAGGCAGCACCGAGCGAGGCAGCACCGGGCATCGCGGTGCCGGGCGAGGCGGCGCCGGACAACGCGGCGCCGGACAATACGGTGCCGGGCGAGGCGGCACTCGCGGCGGCGGGACTCGCGAGAGGCAGGTCTGCAGCCGAACCCATGCCCGACGAACCCGCAGCGGCCGCGGCAGCCGGGCCCGCAGCCGGCGAACCTGGTGCAGGCGAACCTGGTGCAGGCGAACCCGCGGCAGGCGACGGCGAGCGGCGGCGGCGGATCACCAGGCCGCACCCGCCCGGGCGCGCAGCGCCGCCACGATCAGCGGACCAAGGGCAGTCACGTCGCCAGCGCCCATGGTCAGCACCAGGTCACCCGGCTTCGCCAGGCTGGCGACCGCAGCAGGGACATCGGCCCGGTCGGGCAGGTAGAGCGCGCCACCGGGCACAGCGGCGGCGACCATGTTCCCCGTCACGCCCGGCTCGGGATCCTCCCTGGCTGCGTACACGTCGAGCACGAGCGCCTCGTCGGCCAGGCCGAGCGCGACGGCGAACTCGGCCGCGAAGATCCGGGTGCGGCTGTACAGATGCGGCTGGAAGACGGCGATGACCCGGCCGCCTGCCGCCACGTCCCTGGCGGCCCTCAGGTCCGCCGTCAGCTCCGTGGGGTGGTGCGCGTAGCTGTCGAGCACCCGCACGCCGTCCGCCTCGCCCTTGAGCTCCATCCGGCGGCGCGCGCCGCCGTAGGCGGTGAGCCCGGCAGCGACCTGATCGGCCGGATAGCCGAGCTCGATCGCGGCGGCGAGCGCCGCCGCCGCGTTCAGGGCGTTGTGCCGGCCGGGTACCCGGACCTGCACCGGAATGCCGTCACCGGCGCTGAGCCGGGCCCGCGGCCCCGGCGTGACCGTCGCCGAGATGGCCATACCCCGCGGGGTCACGCCGCTGACCAGGTAGTCTGCGTCGTCCGCCAGGCCATAGGTCCGAACCCGGACCGGGAGGTCGCTGGCCGCGGCGGCGAGCGCGCGCGCGCCCGGGTCGTCGGCGGACGCCACCAGCAGCCCGCCGGCGCTGATCCTGGCCGCGAAGGCCAGGAACGCCGCCTCGATCTCGGCCAGACTGCCGTAGTTGTCCATGTGGTCGGCCTCGATGCAGGTCACCACGGCCGCGTAAGGCGAGAGCATGAGGAAGGACCCGTCGCTCTCGTCGGCCTCGGCGACGAACTCCGCGCCGCTGCCGTCGGCTGCCCCGAGCCCGGTGTCGGCCAGGATGCCGCCGATGACGTAGGACGGGTCGGCGCCGCAGCCGCGCAGGATGGTGGTGAGCATCGAAGTCGTGGTCGTCTTGCCGTGAGTGCCGGCCACGGCGATACCGCGCCTGCCGAGCATGACGGATCCGAGCGCCCCCGCCCGGTGCAGCACCCGGATTCCGCGGCGGCGCGCCTCGGCCAGTTCCGGATTGCCCGGCCTGATGGCGGTCGACACGACCAGCGTGTCGACGCCATCGACGTTGGCCCCGTCGTGGCCGACGTGGACGGCGGCGCCGAGCGCGGCAAGCTCATCGAGCAGGTCCGAAGGGACCGCGTCGCTCCCGGACACGGCAACGCCCCTGGCCAGCAGGATCCGGGCGATCCCGGACATGCCCGCCCCGCCGATGCCGGCGAAGTGCACCCGGCCGAGCTCGGCGGGGGGAACCGGGTCAACCGGCGTCACCAGCGCCATCGGGCATCCCTCCCGTCCTGGCCGGTCAGCACGGGGCCGGTCAGCACGGGGCCGGTCAGCACGGGGCCGGTCAGCACGGGGCCGGTCAGCACGGGGCCGGTCACGACAGGCCTCACGTCCTGGCCGCTCACGTCCTGGCCGCTCACGGCCGGCGCCCGGCCGTCCGGCGCCCGGCCGTCCGGCGGCGGGGGCCCGCCATGACGCGCAACACCTCCGCGGCCAGCCGCTGGTCGGCGTCCCTTCGGCCGATGGAAGCTGCCGCCTCGGACATGGCGGCGACGAGCTCGGGGTCCAGCAGCACGGGCAGCAGCGTGTCACGGATCCAGGCCGGGCTCAGGTCAGCGTCGGCCACGATGATGCCGCCTCCGACACGCTCGATCGGGACGGCATTCAGCCGCTGCTCCCCGTTACCGTGCGGAAGCGGTACGTAGACAGCGGGCAGGCCTACCGCGGTGAGCTCCGCGCAGGTCATCGCGCCGCCGCGGACCAGCGCGAAATCGGCGGCCGCATAGGCGAGGTCCATCCGGTCGACGTAGGGGACGGTGACGTACGGCGCGTCCGGCGCCGGCGGGCCGACATCGATGCCGGAGCGCGGCCCGACGATGTGCAGGACCTGCACGGCCGCCTCCCTGAGCCACCCCGCCGCGGCGAGCACCGCCTGGTTCAGCGATCTGGCGCCCTGCGAGCCGCCGGTCACGAGCAGCACGGGCAGGTCCGGCCGCAGGCCGAATCCGGCGCGTGCCTTGTCGCTGAGCGCCAGCCTGTCCAGCCCGGCTAGCTCGCGGCGGATCGGGATGCCGATGCAGGTGGCGTGGGCCAGCTTAGTGACCGGCTGGCCGGTGAACACGTTCGTGGTCAGCCGCGCGCCCAGCCTATTGGCGAGCCCCGGGCGGGAATTGGCCTCGTGTACCACGATCGGCACGCCGTGCCACTTCGCCGCCAGGTAGGCCGGCGTCGCCACGTAGCCGCCGAAGCCGACGAGGACGTCGGCACCGCACTGATCGAGCGCCGCGCCCGCTGCCCTAACCGCTTCGGCGAGCCGTCCAGGCACCGAAAGCAGGCGCGGCGTAAGGGACCGCGGCAGCGGGACGGCGGGGATCAGCGCCAGGTCGTAGCCGCGGTTCGGGATCAGCCGGGTCTCCAGGCCGCGTTCCGTGCCCAGGCAGGTGATCGCGATCCGCTGATCAGCGCGCCGCAGCGCATCCGCGAGCGCCAGGGCAGGCTCGATGTGACCAGCCGTGCCGCCGCCCGCGAGCATCACGCTCATCGCCAGGCTCCTTCCGGTCGCCAGGTTCCCTCCGCTCGTCAGCCGCGCAGGCCCGCGGGACGCGGGCCCTGGACGCGCAGGCCCGCGGGACGCGGCCCTGGTCGCGCGAGCCCGCGGGACGCGGGCCCTGGACGCGCAGGCCCGCGGCCTGCGGGACGCGAGACGCGAGACGCTGGTCGAGCGAGCCGCGGCACGCGGGCGCTCAGTCGCGCGAGCCTGCCGGGCCCAGCCAGCTTAGGATGCGTCGGCCCGCCCCGGGACCGGCTCCGGCAAGGGCCTGGCGCGCACCGGGCTCTCGCTTAGCGAAGGACATCAGCATGCCCAGCGTCACCATGGTCACGATGAGCGACGACAGGCCCTCGGAGACGAGCGGCAGCGGGACCCCGGTGATCGGCAGCAGGCCGATCACCGCACCGATGTTGACCAGCGCCTGCAGCACGATCCAGGCGGTGGCGGCGGCCGCGGCCAGCCGCATGAACGTGTCGGGGACACGCCGCGCGATCCGCAGTCCGGCGTAGGCGAGCCCGCCGTACAGCACGGCCACGCAGAGCGTGCCGACCAGGCCGAGCTCCTCGCCGATGATCGCGAAGATGAAGTCGGTCGTCGCGTTCGGCACCCAGCCCCACTTCGCCTTGCTGGCGCCCAGGCCGACGCCGAACCAGCCCCCGGAGCCAAGCGCGTACTTGCCCTGCAGGCCCTGGTAGCCGGCCGACGACGGCTGCGCGCCGGGGTCCAGGAAGCCGGTCAGCCGCTCCAGCCGGTAGGGGGCGACGATGATCAGGATGATCATGACGAAGCCCATCAGGGCGAGCATCCCGACGAAGAGCCTGCCCGGCGTGCCGATCACCCAGAGCAGCGCCAGGAAGATGATCAGCAGTAGGAACGTGGTGCCGAGGTCGTCGCCCAGCATCACCAGCATGCAGAGGATCCCCGCGCCCGGCATCAGCGGGATCAGCAGCTGGCGCCAGTCGGTGAGCTGGCCGAGCTTCTCCTTGCGGGCAAGCAGGTCCGCTCCCCACAGCACGAACGCAAGCTTCGCGAACTCGGACGGCTGCAGCTGGACCGGGCCCAGCTGCACCCACCGGGAGGCGCCGCTGCTCGTCACCCCGATGGTGATGGCGAGCAGCAGGCCGATCACCGAGACCGCCATCAGGGGGTAGGCGGCGGCGCGGAAGACTGCGGGCGAGGATCGTGCCGCCAGCCACATCAGCGGCAGCCCGATCGCGACGCCGAGCAGCTGCTTCTGGAACCCGGCATACGGCGAGCCGCCGCTGTCCAGGGCGGCCGCCGACGAGGTGGAGAGCACCATGACCAGGCCGAGCGCGAGCAGCAGGGTGGTGATGGACAGGACGAGGTAGTAGGACGTGAGCGGGCGGTCGAGCAGCCCGATCCGGCCGGACAGGCTGCCCTTGACGCGGGACGGCCGGGCTGGCCGGCCGCCCCGTGGCCGGCCGCCCCCTGGCCGGCTGCCCCGCGGCCGGGTCGCGGCGTCCGCCGGGCTCGCGGTGCTCACGACGGCCCTGCCAGCCGCCTGACCGCTGCCGCGAACGCGTCGCCGCGCGCGGGGTAGTCGCGGAACATGTCGAACGACTGGGCGGCCGGCGCCAGCAGCACCGTGTCGCCCGGTCCGGCCAGCCTGGCCGCCGCCGCCACCACGAGGTCCATGGCTCCAGTGTCGGTGCCCGCGGCCTCCACGACCGGGACATCCGGCGCGTGTCGCGCCAATGCGCCCCTGATCCTGGCCCGGTCGGCGCCCAGCAGGACGACCCCGCGCAGCCGCGGCGCGGCCGAGCTGACGAGCTCGTCGACGTCCTCGTCGGCGCCCTTGAACAGGCCGCCGGCCACCCACACCACGGACGGGTAGGCGGCCAGCGAGGCGGCGGCGGCATGCGGGTTGGTCGCCTTGGAGTCGTCGACGTAGTCCACCTCGCCGACCCTGGCGACCAGGCTGATCCGGTGCGGATCCGGCTGGAAGGCCGCCAGCCCCGCGGCGACGGCTTCCGGCGCCACCCCGTAGGCGCGGGCCAGCGCCGCGGCGGCCAGGGCGTCCGCGACGTTGTGCGGCGCCGCTGGCCGCACGTCGCTGACGGCGGCGAGGCTGACACCGGCGAGGCTGACACCCTTGGGGCTGGCACCCTTGGGGCTGGCACCCTCAGGGCTGGCACCCTCGCCGAACGCCCTGTCGACCAGGCGTCCGCCGGAGATGCCGAGCTCGCCGGCCGCCGGGGCACCCCGCCGGAACGCGACGACCCGGGCCGGCTCGCGGGCCATCGCGGCAAGCTCTCCCGAGCGCGGGTCGTCGGCGTTGTACACGGCGACGGCCCCCGGCGCGTAGACCTTGCCCTTGTCCCGCGCGTAGGAGCCGATGTCGCCGTGCCAGTCGAGGTGATGGGCGGCGACGTTGAGCACCACCGCGGCGAACGGGCGCAGCGTCGAGCTCCAGTGCAGCTGGAAGCTGGACAGCTCGACGGCGACGACCTCGTACGGCCGGGCCTCGGTGACCGCCGTCACGACGGACGTGCCCACGTTGCCCGCGGCGATGCTGCGGTGCCCGGCCGCGGCCAGCATCCCGGCCAGCATCCGGACCGTGGTCGTCTTGCCGTTCGTGCCGGTGACCGCGAGCCATTGCTGGCTGCCGCCGTCCGGCAGCTGCGGGCGGAGCCGCCAGGCGAGCTCCACGTCGCCGATCACCGGCAGGCCCGCCGCGCCGGCCGCGGCGAGCAGCGGCGCGTCCGGGCGCCAGCCGGGAGAGGTGACGACAAGTTCCGTGCCTGCCGGGAGTACCTCGGCGGGGCCCGCCGGGCCCGGCCCGAGCAGCACCGTGACGCCGGCGTCCGCAAGCTCCCTGGCCAGCTGCAGGCGCGGCTCGTCGGCGCGCGCGTCGACCGCGGTGACCCGGGCGCCGAGCGCTGCCAGCGCCCGCGCGGCGGGCGGGCCGGACACCCCGAGGCCGGCCACGCACACGCTGAGCCCGGAGAACTCGCTGCCCGGGCGCCTCGTCTGTGCCATCACTGCGGAACCTCTCACCCTGGTGGCTGCCGTTGCCCCCCGACCATTCCACATCCGGGCCGAAGGGCGGAGCACCGCGCGGCGTGTCTGGTGGCACAATCCGGCTATGGCGCCCCAGCCCGGGATCTACGCGGTGACCGCGGCCTACGAGCTTGCCTTCGGCTACCGTGACTTCGCTGCCGAGGTCAGCGCGCTGACCGGGTGGGCGACCGCCGCCTCGGGCCGGCCGCCGGCGTCCGTGCTCGAGCTCGCCGCCGGGCCGGCCTGGCACGCCGTCGAGTTCGCCGGCCGCGGCCTGGACGCCACCGCGCTCGACCTTTCCGCCCGGATGTGCGGCCGGGCCGCCGAGCGCGCCGCCGAACGCGGCGTCAGGCTGACCGTCGCCCGCGCCGACATGCGCGACTTCGCCCTCGGCCGGCGTTTCGACCTGGCGATCACGATGCTCGACTCGACCGTGCACCTGCTGGAACTCGACGACATGGTCGCCCATCTGCGTGCCGTACGCAGGCACCTCAGCGACGAAGGCTCGTACATCATCGAAATGAGTCATCCTGCGGACTACCTGACGCCGGACCGGCGGACGGCGCCGCAGTGGAGCGTGGCGCAGGCCGGCCGCCGGGTCAGCGTCCAGTGGGGAAGCAGCCGCGACTCGATCGACCCGGTCACCCTGATCACCGGCGTGAGCGTCACCATCGACTACGTGGCGCGCGACGCGGACCGGATCACGATCGAGGAGGTGCAGCCGAGCCGGTTCTGGCCGCCCACCGAGCTGGCCGCCGCGGTCCGCATCGCCGGCGGGCTCACGCTGGCCGGCCGCTACGGCTCCTTCGACGGGGCGGCGCCGGGCAGCCCGGACGCCTGGCGGATGATCACCGTGCTGCGGCGGAGTTAGCCCGGCAGCCATTCCACGTAGAAGATGCCGAGGCCGAGCGCGATGCACAGACCGCAGATCAGCCAGAACCTGATCACGATGGTGGTCTCGGCCCAGCCGAGCAACTCGAAATGGTGCTGCAGCGGCGCCATCCGGAATACCCGGCGCCCCGTCATTTTGAACGAGCCAACCTGGATGATGACCGAGAGTGCGATGATCACGAAGAGGCCGCCCAGAATTCCCAGCAGGAGCTGGGTCTTGGTGGTGACCGCAAGGCCGGCCAGCACCCCGCCGAGCGCGAGTGACCCGGTGTCGCCCATGAAGATCCTGGCCGGGGGCGCGTTCCACCACAGGAAGCCGAAGCAGGCACCCAGCGCCGCCGCCGCCACCACGGCCAGGTCCAGCGGGCTGGCCACCGCGTAGCAGTGCGGCGCCAGGGCGACGGTGCAGTCGTTGCGCAGCTGCCAGTTCGCGATCAGCACGTACGCGGCGAGCACCAGCGTGGCCGCCCCGGTGGCGAGGCCGTCCAGGCCGTCGGTCAGGTTCACCGCGTTCGACGCGCCCGCGATCATGAACATGATCCAGAGCACGAACGGCGCCACCCCGATGGACGGCCCGAAGTCCCGCAGGAAGGACAGGTGCGCGTCGGCGGGGGTGAGGTCGTATCCGTCGGCCAGCCGGGAGTTCACCACCAGCAGCGCGAACAGCCCGCCGACCACCGCCTGGCCGGCCAGCTTGGCGCCGCTGCGCAGCCCGAGGCTGGTCTGCTTGTAGATCTTGATGAAGTCGTCGATGAAGCCGACCACGCCGAGCCCGGCCATCAGCATGAGCACGAGCAGGCCGGAGGCCGACATCGGGTCGCTGGTCGCCACGTGCCCGACGAAGTACCCGACCAGCGTGGCGATCACGATCACGGTGCCGCCCATGGTCGGCGTGCCCCGCTTCGTGGCGTGCGCCGGGCCTACCTCCCTGATCAGCTGGCCGTAGCCGCGCCGGGTGAAGACCCTGATCGCAAGCGGGGTGCCGAACAGCGCCAGGATCAGCGCGACTCCGGCCGAGACGAGGATGGTTTTCACTGCGGCGGCTCCTGCTCCCCGGGAAGCGGCCGCTCCCCGGTCAGCGCGAGCGCGACGCTCTCCAGCCCGGCCGCGCGGGACGCCTTCACCAGCACGACGTCGCCTGGCTGCAGCCGCTGGCGCAGCGCGCGCAGCGCCGCGGCCGCGTCGGGCACGCCGAGCAGCTCGCCGCGGAAGGCGCGGTCCTTCCTGGCGCCTGCCAGGATCGGAGCCGCGTCGTCGCCCACCACGATCAGGCCGGCCAGGCCTGCCTCCGCCGCGAGCAGGCCCGCCTGCTGGTGGAACTCCCGCGCCCGGCCGCCCAGCTCGGTCATCTGGCCGAGCACGGCGAAGGCCCGGCGGCTGCGCGCGAGCACCGCCAGGGTGCTGAGCGCCGCGCGCATCGCCTCCGGGTTCGCGTTGTAGGCGTCGTTGATCACCGTCACCCCGTCGGGCCGCTGGGTGAACTCCATCCGCCACCGGCTCCGCGCGACGGCCGCCGACAGGCCCGCCGCGACGGCCGCCACGCTCATGCCGAGCTGGCCGGCCAGCGCCGCGGCGGCGAGGGCGTTGACGACGTTGTGCGCGCCGTGCAGCCGCAGCCGCACCGGTGCCGAGCCTTCCCCGGTGACCAGCGTGAACCGCGGCCGGCCCGCCTCGTCCAGGGTGACGTCGTCCGCCCGGACCGCCGCCCCCGCGGCGCGGCCGAACGTCACCACCCGCGCGGCCGTGCCGCTGGCCATCGCCAGCACCCGCGGGTCGTCGGCGTTGAGCAGGGCGACGCCGTCGCTCGGCAGCGCCGCCGGAAGCTCCGCCTTCGCCCGGGCTACGTCCTCGATGCCGCCGAACTCGCCGGCGTGCGCGTGCCCGACGCACAGCACCGCGCCAAGCCGCGGCGGCGCCACCGCGCAGAGCCTGGTGATGTCGCCGGGGCCGCGCGCGGAGAACTCGGCTATCAGGTAGCGGGTCTGGCTGGTGGCGCGCAGCACGGTCAGCGGCAGGCCGATGTCGTTGTTGTACGAGTTGTGCGGCGAGACCGTCGGCCCGAGCGTCTCGACCAGCTGGGCCGCCAGGTCCTTGGTGGTGGTCTTGCCGGACGAGCCGGTGATGCCGGCCACCGTGACGCCGCCGATCCGGTCGAGCACCGCCCTGGCCAGCCTGGCCAGCGCGGCCGGGACGTCGGGCACGACCAGCGCGGGGACACCGACCGGGTGCGTCGCGAGCACCGCGACCGCCCCGGCGGCGACCGCCGCGGCCGCGAAGTCGTGGCCGTCCGCCCGGGTTCCCGGCAAGGCGGCGAACAGGCTGCCGGGCGCCGCCTGCCGCGAGTCGATCACCACCGGCCCGGTGACCAGGGCGGCCGGATCGGCGAGACGGTCCGCCGTCGCGCCGGTGAGGGCGGCTACCTGCGCCGCGGACAGCGGGATCACTGTTCCCCCGGACCGGCTGGCTGTTCCCCCGGACCGGCTGGCTGTTCCCCCGGACCGGCTGGCTGTTCCCCCGGACCGGCTGGCTGTTCCCCCGGACCGGCTGGCTGTTCCCCCGGACCGGCTGGCGGCGCGCCGGGGGCGCCGCGGGTGTCCGCCGGCGTCACTTCGCGGGCAGCCAGCCGGTCCGCGATCACCTGCGCCGCCACCTCTCGGTCGTCGAACGGGATCACCGACGTGCCCGCGTACTGGCCTCGCTCATGGCCCTTTCCCGCGATCAGCACCAGGTCGCCCTTGCCAGCGCCGCAGATGGCCAGGCGGATCGCGGCGGCCCGGTCCGGTTCGACGATCACGTGCGCCCGGTCCGCCGGGGGCACCCGCAGCGCGCCGCCGAGCATCTCCGCAAGTATCGCGAGCGGATCCTCCGAGCGCGGGTTATCGCTGGTAAAGATCGCGACTTCGGCGAGGCTGGCCGCCGCGGCGCCCATCAGCGGGCGCTTTGCCTTGTCCCGGTCACCGCCGCAGCCAAGCACGATGGCGACGCTGCCCGGCGTGACCGGACGCAGCGCCGCGAGCACCGCCTCGACCGCGCCCGGCTTGTGCGAGTAGTCGACGAGCACGGTGAAGTCCTGGCCCGCGTCCACGCGCTCCAGCCGGCCGGGCACCCCGGGGCAGGCGGCCACTCCGGCCACCGCGTCGGTCAGCCCGATCCCTGCCTCCACCAGCGCCACGATGGCGCCGAGCGCGTTGGAGACGTTGAAGACCCCGGGCAGCGCGACGGACGCGTCGGCTGCCACGCCACCGGGGCCGACGACGCGGAAAGTGCTCCCGTCCG
>Ga0302325_10012288_pt1 | contig 18374 bp, 15 predicted proteins | sample Palsa_T0_2_FD_201948 | JGI IMG/M metagenome (GOLD analysis project Ga0302325, IMG submission 201948) | Peat permafrost microbial communities from Stordalen Mire near Abisko, Sweden - Palsa_T0_2 | ecosystem: Environmental > Terrestrial > Soil > Palsa > Peat permafrost | place: Sweden: Abisko...
ACTCTTGCTCGAAGCGCGGGATTTCGCGAAAGCAACCTCCAGCCGCAGCACCAAACTGGTGCATGGCGGCGTTCGCTACCTGCAGCAGGGCAACGTCAAGCTGGTGCTCGAAGCTTTGCGCGAACGGGGGCGCATGTTGCGCAACGCTCCGCATCTGGCGCACCGGCGCGCCTTCATCGTGCCGGCCTATGCCTGGTGGGAATTCCCTTTCTACGGCGTTGGCCTGAATCTTTACGATGTACTCGCCGGTAAAGAAGGATTGGGAAGATCGCGCATTCTTTCCAAAGGCAGCGTGCTGAAAGAGCTGCCAACCGTCAAGAGCCAAGGTCTGGAAGGCGGCATCCTGTATTACGACGGGCAATTTGACGACGCGCGATTCGCCATCACCCTGCTGCGCACATTGTTCGATGAAGATGGCTCGGCGCTGAATTATGCTCCGGTGACTGGGCTTCTCAAACAGGGTGATGCGATTTGTGGCGCGATCGCCGAAGATAGCGAAACGGGAGAACGATTCGAATGCCGCGCAAAGGTTGTGATCAATGCCACGGGGATTTTCTCCGACGACCTACGCCGCATGGATGAGCCGGCTTCTTCCAAAATACTGGCAGTCAGCCAGGGGAGCCACGTCGTTCTGCCACGCGAATTTCTTCCTGGTGATTCCGCGCTGATGATTCCGCGCACTTCCGACGGCCGCGTTTTGTTCGCGATTCCTTGGCACGACCGGGTGGTGGTGGGCACGACCGACGATCCTGTGCCGCAAGCCGAGTACGAACCGCGCGCGATGGAAGACGAACGGCGCTTCCTGATCGATCACGTCGAGCGTTTTCTAGGGCGGCGGCCGGCGGCGACGGAAATCTTAAGTATGTGGTCGGGACAGCGGCCGTTAGTCAAACAGTCCGACGCTGCGAGCACTGCCGCGATCTCGCGCGATCACACCGTTCTCATCTCGAAATCAAACCTTGTCACGATCACTGGAGGTAAATGGACGACTTACCGGAAAATGGGTGAAGACGTAATCGACCGGGCTGCGGCGCTCGCGGGTTTGGCGCAGTCGCCTTCTAAGACAGCCGATTTACGATTGCACGGGTGGTTGGAGGATGCCACCGCGGGCGGAGATTGGAAACAGGTTTATGGTTCGGATCTGCCGCTGGTTGCCGCTATTGATCCTGACCTTGCGGAGCCGCTTCATCCCGCCTTGCCCTTTCAACAAGCGGAAGTCCTTTGGGCCGTGCGTCATGAGATGGCGCGCACAGTGGAAGATGTTTTGGCGCGGCGTACGCGGGCGTTGTTTATGGATGCCCGAGCGAGTATCGAAGCGGCTCCCCTCGTGGCGCGCTTGCTGGGAGCGGAACTGGGTCAAGACGAATTGTGGCAGCACAAACAGGTGTCGGCTTTCGATGCTGTGGCCGAGCAATATGTGTGGACCTATTAAATATGGGCCTGCCGACGGACCTCACATCCTTGCGGTCATTGGGACGGCTCCGCCTTGCCGCGCGGGCGCAGATTTGCCGCTGTCTCGCTCCAAGATAGGATAGTCGGCCTACGGCTTTATGGCTGGGATCAAACATGCATGAACGCGTCGAGAGCGGGCGATAGCACCGTCCACGTTATCGATTCAAGCCATTGCTGGAATCTCTCACGCTTAGTTGGCCTGAATCGACAGCCTTTTGACAACAACAATCGGATACTGTTGGTCCGGGTAAGGCGGCGTCGGAGCATGATCCACTTCAGTACCGTCGGGCCGGCGGAGCCGCCATATCGTTTGGAGGACTTGGCCCCGCCGAATGGTGACGACTAGGTTTATCTTGGAACGCCAAAGTGCATTTTTGGCCGCGTCGCCGTCGCCTATATGCGTGATCGTCACGCCAAGCGTGAGGCCTCTTAGGGCACACGCTAGGTCGGCCTTCACCTCTGGCGAATTCGTCGCTGATCCAAGGATTGGACCGAAGGCGGTGACAGCGAGCGTTTTCCGCCCCGACTCGGGCATTGCACCAGCCTGTGGCACTACGTCAATTTCGACGCCGGTACTTAGGGGCCAATCTTTACCGGTCTCCAGCGCGACATTCATAGCGCGCACCTCAAATCCGGCACAGGCCTTAACGATTTCCTGTGCTTTCCCATGGATCGCCGATAGACCCAAAGCAACAGCAGTAAGTATCCGCATCATCATGTAAATTGGGGGCGAAGGACCTGAAGGTTCGATGATGCACGTCAATAAAATTGGCCGCGCTGTTTGTGGAACCAGAGGCTCAAGAATCTCGGAACAGGGTTGCGTACGACCCTTTTCTTTAACGTCTCGGACTAGCGCAACCTCTCGTCGACCGCCTGATGCGGGACGACGCCGCAACGGCCAACATCCCCGCTAGGGCGAGACTGCCGGCTTCCGGCTCTGGCACCCCACTTGTCGGCAAAAAGCTGGTTGCGGTAGTTGTTCCGTCAAGATTTACGTCTATTACGTATGCAAATCCATCGGTTGTGTCGGTTGTCAACACGGGGGTTGTGCCTGTCGCGTCAGAGAACATACTGAACGCAAAAGTGCTGCCGGACGTCGACAAGCCGTCAGGCGAACTGATAGCAGGCCCGTATAGACTAACATCGAACGAAAGGGTCGAGCCAAACTTGAAGCCCTCGAAGTAGTCGTTGAACCCCGTCGCGTTGTCGAACGTTAGCGTTGATGGCAGGGTGCCGCTGACATCCCCGGTCAAAGTCGGGCTACCTGCGAGTGCACCGTTACTCGAAAAACTTAGAATCTGAAGTGAAGCCGACTGGGTCGCCGACAGACCGGGATTGAAATTGAAATCAAGCGATCCTATTGTGCCAGTGACGGAAGAGGTGTTGACAGTCACGTGGTATGTGACCGGGTTGGCCGATACGAAACAGGCCAAGCACAATGGCAGCATACCAAACAATAATTTGTGTCGGAACATATTAATTGAAACTCCCGGAGTAAACAACCAAGTTGGCACTAATGACGGCGTTAGTTGGATCACTACACTGCACGACCACAGACGCCGACCGGCCAGGTGCAAGGCTACCAACTCCCGGCACAGTAACGTATGGCCACCCCCCAAAACTGCTCGTCGCATTCGTTAGTGTGACACCCGCTGTCAGCGAATCGAACACAATCTGGAACGGGCCTGCGATGGTGCCGGTGCTCGTGTTCGTGATCGTCACCGTTGCGTCGAAGGTCTGGGTTATCCGGCTATACGCCAGCCCAGACGAGGTCGCTGAGATTTCAGTCGATAACGTCGATGTCGGCATTGTCGGGGAAATCGAGACGCCATTTATGCCCGTGACACCCAACCCCTTGGGGTACTGATAGTTGGTGGTTTCACTTACGCTTATGACGGTGATGCCACCGCTGCCGCTTCCAGGGTCTACAGGCTCAGGAATGCTTTTCGTCGTATCGTAAATTCCCCCGGCCGACCCGTTGTAGTTGCTCTTCCACGTGTAGCCGATCCCAAGATCGACGGGTACCGGAGGCGTACCGGGCCCATTGGGGTACGTCACGCCAGCCAGATGCGTCGTAAATCCTGTGTAGCTGCCTATCGGAGCTGTATTCAACTTGAACGTCGCTGGATACCCCGTTTTATCTTGGCAATTGGCTCTTTTTGCAGCGTTGGTAGTGTAGGCGTTGCTAGGGTTCCCTTTAGAGTCGACTAGACATGAATCTTTTGGTTGGTCGCCCCAGGAAATTGAAGAGACGGTTTTCGTGCAGGCTGGATCACCAGTCACGTCGCAATAAAATGGATAGCTGTTGTCGACGGCGCCAGCCAATATGGGGTTGGGGTTGCTGTACCCACCGCCTTGAGGAGGGTCGCTGAGCTTGCCTGAGTAAGCGCTGGTCAATCTGACCAAGCCGGCAACTGAGGGGTTAAAGGCGCCACCGGTGTTCCTCGCCCAGTATGGACTGGGATCAGACAAATGCGTGATCGTCTGCACCCAGTCAAAATCCGCGAAACCACACAATTGAGCCGCCTGGGCGAGGGTATATGGACCATTTGTAGTACTCGTGAAAGTGCCCGTTATCGCGGTGCCGGCCTGAACGATCGAGGGCGGACTAGTCAAGGCGTTGTCAATAATGGACGTGCATGCTGTAGCAGCAGTGAGTGAATTTTCGAGCGAAAAATATGCTGTTCCGCCGGGGGCGATTGGCGGAGTGAAGGTGACCGTGCCAGTCGTCTGATCCGCGCTAATGTTGCTAAAACTTACGCCCGGGCCCTCGTATCCGGTAGGCCCATAGGGGCAGGCGGGGGGTGCGGGAACGTACGGTTGTCCGGTATTCGGAGATAACCCGCAAATTCCGTCACCGTCAAACCCAAAAATATCGCTACCTCCCACGCCTGACGTCAGCACTACGGAGGCGATAGGAATCTTGCTGCTGTTGACAATACCGACGAGAGTGTCGTCAATGCCGTCGTAAGGGCCTTGGTTGTTGGAAATAACTACGCAGTTTGAGATGCAGGGGGCTTTGCCTGTGCCGATGTCCAGGATCGTTACCACGACGCCGCAGGCAGTATCGGCCCCGACGGGCGGGCATTGGGCATTCGCAGGGCTGTGCAAAATTGCGATTATAACTAAGAGCAACAAGGCTGCCTGGAGCCTAGAAGCTACAAATTTCATGATCTTCCTCCTTTTTGGCAGCCACGCGAACTAAGAGAGATTGGATGTTCCGCCCATTGGCTGCTCGCCATCTGATTGTTAACGAGCATTCAAATTCCCAAGACCCGGGGGGAGGCGGATTGCGATGAAGTTACCTGGCTAGATCGCGGTGTAAAATCATCGAGATCGAAACAGCAAACTCCGAGTAAGTTCATTGGAACCTCCGAATGTTCCCGTTGTCTTTGAAGAAACTCAACTCTGCGTATGTTATCACGGGAAGACTCGTTTTGTTGCTGAAAAATTCGACAAATCTTGGGAGGCCCACAAAGTGTAAGCCATCTCACGTCCCGGTAGCCTGCCGTGCCGCAGAATTGCCAAAACAAGGTAAGCACGACATTCGCGCGGTGCCCGACATCGTGGGCTTCCAGCTTGCCGCCTGCTCAGGACGCTCAAGTGGTAGAAGGAGATCTTTCTGTAAACGAGGTGATTAAATAGCTGAGTACCTTCAATCCAGAAAGGTGGGCTTGGCCCTCTTATGCACGTAGATGCAGCGGTGCTCGGTGAATTCGTGGGGACCATGGTCCTCATTCTTTTGGGGAATGGAGTTGTGGGCGGTGTTGTGCTCACAGGGACGAAGGCCGAAAATTCCGGCTGGATCGTGATCACGACCGGTTGGGGTTTGGCGGTTTTTTGCGGCATCGCGACGGCCGTCGCATTGGGCGATTCGGACGCGCATCTGAATCCGGCTTTCACGGTGGCGGCCGTGCTCATGAATGGCCGTCCGGAACGTTTGTTGACGTACATTCCAGCGCAAATGCTGGGTGCGATTTGCGGTGCGACGCTGGTCTGGCTGTTCTATCGGCCGCATTTCGCGATCACCGAAGATCGAGTCTTGAAGCTGGCGTGCTTTGCGACTCATCCGAGCATTCGCCGCTACGGCTACAATTTTTTTTGTGAATTGATAGGCACCTTTGTCCTGGTGCTGGTGGCATCCGCGTTCGCTTCTCATAAGTTGGCGGCGAATGGGGTCGCGCCGGGTTTGGGTCCAGTGTTGGTGGGCGCGCTGGTTTGGAGTATTGGCTTGTCGCTGGGCGCGACTACGGGATACGCCATTAATCCGGCGCGGGATCTTGGGCCGAGAATCGCCCACGCCCTGCTGCCCATCGCGGGCAAGGGCGGATCGGATTGGAGCTATGGATGGGTGCCGGTGCTGGGACCGATCGCCGGGGGTATATTAGCGGCAGCGTTTGTTTTAGTGAGCGGGATGTAGCGGAGCAATGCGACCCGCAAGCAGGTCCGGCGATGGGCACTTATTTTCGTGAAAAGCCATTGCGCGAGGAGAGGTCGCCGCCGGCTGACACTTTGCCAGCCAAGCGAAGAAATGGCCGGTCTTCGCGAGTGCGTGCCTTCTCTAACTGATCGCGGATGACTTTGCTTTGCGAGACACCTGCCGCTGCGGCGGCGCGCTTCAACCATTCGGCCAGTTCTTCGGGGAGGCGAATGGAGATTGTATTACGCATGTGTTGTACGCGACATGGTTGGCGGCGCATGGCGCCGCCCCACGCTGCTTATTCGCCGGCGCCGGCCTTGAGTTTTTCGCGCTGCTCTTTGAGGATGGCTTTGCGGCTGAGCTTGATCTTGTTGCCTTCGAGCGCTAAGACCTTCACCAGGATCTGGTCGCCCTCGTTCAACTCATCGCGAACATTTTTGATGCGGCTTTCTGAGATCTCACTGATATGCAACAAGCCATCGGTACCCGGGAAAATTTCCACGAAGGCGCCGAAATCGGCAATACGGACGACTTTGCCTAAATAGGTTTTACCCACTTCGGCAACGGCGGCGATATCGGCCACCATTTGCAAAGCTTTCTTGGCAGATTCGCCGTCGGAGGCAAAGATGTTTACCATGCCGTCGTCGGTCACGTCTATTTTGACGCCTGTCGCTTCAATGATGCCCTTGATGACCTTGCCGCCGGGGCCAATCAGTTCGCGGATCTTATCGGTGGGAATCTGCGTGGTATAGATGCGCGGCGCATACAACGAAAGTTCCGCGCGGGGCTTGTCGATCGTTGCCAGCATGATATCGAGAATCTCGAGCCGCCCTTTGCGCGCTTGTTCGAGAGCTTCCTTCATGATCTTGGTGGTGACATTCGGGACCTTGATATCCATCTGCAGAGCGGTGATCCCATCTTTGGTACCGGCCACTTTGAAATCCATGTCGCCGTAATGGTCTTCCGCACCGGCGATGTCGGTAAGGACCGCGTAGGCGTCGCCCTCCATCACCAAACCCATGGCAATGCCGGCCACCGGCTTGATCATCGGGACACCGGCGTCCATTAATGAGAGCGTGCCGCCGCAAACACTGGCCATCGAGCTCGAGCCGTTCGACTCCAAAATGTCGCTGACGACACGCAGCGTGTACGGGAAGCCCTTTTCATCGGGAATGACCGATGCCAGAGCCCGCTCAGCTAACGCGCCGTGACCGATTTCGCGACGACCGGGTCCGCGCATGAAGCCCACTTCGCCGACACTGAACGGCGGGAAGTTGTAATGCAGCATGAAGCGCTTAGCGGTTTCGGCGAGATCGAACATTTCGATCCGTTGCTGGTCGTCTTTGGTGCCGAGCGTGGTGGTGACGAGCGCTTGGGTTTCGCCACGAGTGAAAATGGCCGAGCCGTGGGTGCGCGGCAGGACACCTACTTCACAGGTGATCTTGCGGATGGTGGAAAATTCGCGGCCATCGGGACGGCGGCGATCTTTCAACATCTCGTCGCGGAAGATGCGCTCTTTCAAAGCCTCGAACGTTTTCTTGGCTTCCGGGTGTTCCGCTTCGTCCGTGAAGAGCGCGATTGCCTTTTCTTTGGCAGCGTCAACACGCGCATAGCTATCGAGTTTGCTGTACTTCTGGGTGTTCAACGCGTCGGTCAACTCGGTACGCACCGCAGCCGAGATCTTTTCGAGCATCGCCTGATTGATCGCGGGAGGGGTGTACTCGCGTTTCGTCTTGCCGGTGAGTTTCACCAACTGATTGATGGCGTCAGCGATTTTCTTGCAGCAATTGTGGCCGAAATCGATGGCGTCCAAAACTTCCGCTTCGGAAGCGGAGTTCGCGCCTGCTTCCACCATGACAATGCCTTGCTCGGTGCCGGCCACCACGATGTTGAGCTTGGCGTCTTTCGATTCGTCATAACTCGGGTTCGCTTGATAGACGCCATTGATCAAGCCGACGCGGACGGCGGCCAGCACATGGTGAAAAGGAATGTCGGAAATCGCCAGCGCGGCGCCCGCGCCGATGATCGCCAGCACACTGGGATCGCGCTGCGGATCAGCCGAGAGAACCATGGCAATGATCTGCGTTTCGCAACTGAAGCCTTCGGGGAAAAGCGGACGGACCGGACGGTCAATCAAGCGGCTGGTGAGAATTTCCTTCTCAGACGGACGCCCTTCGCGTTTAATGAAGCCGCCGGGGAACTTCCCGGCCGCGTACGTGTACTCACGGTAATCCACCGTGAGCGGGAAGAAACTGGCTCCCACCTTCGGCTGCGGGTTGGCACAGGCGGATACCAGAACCACCGAGTCTCCCGAACGAACAACAACAGACCCATTGGCCTGTTTGGCAATTTTACCGGTCTCTATGGAGACCTTTGACCCGTGCAGGTCGATTTCAACTATATGCGACATTTAACTTTTCCCGATGCGTGATCCGCATCAACCTTTTCTTGCACGTTGCCGGAATCAATTTCCGGACGTGCGGACCATTCACGGGATTAAGAGGAGGACTTAGAGTTCCACGGGGACTGCTTACCAAAGCAGTTTTTGCGCAGACAGTCTAGGCCACGCCCGAATGGGCCGAGCCGAAAAACCGCGCTACCTTTGAGAGACCGAACTAGCGGCGGATGCCCAGACTTTGAATTAAAGTCTTGTAGCGCTCTGGACTGCGATCCTTCAAATACTTGAGCAACCTTCGGCGCTGGGACACCATCACGAGCAAACCGCGCTCGGAATGATGATCCTTTTTGTGCCCCTTGAGATGCTCAGTCAGTGACGAAATGCGCTGACTCAGAAGAGCTACCTGGACCTCTGGCGAACCCGAATCCGACTTATGAATCCGGTACTTCACGATTACTTCTGTCTTTTGTTCAACCGCCAGAGCCATGCTGGAAACGATACTCCTCGTCTTTACCTTAATCTCGATTTTATCTATTTTAGGGTAGCACATTGGTAAGAGCGCTCCCTGACGGTCACGGTTCTGAAACAGGCTGCTCAGTAGATTTCGGCGAGTTCGCGGGTGCGGCTGCGTAACAACGTCAACTCGCATTGCAAGCGCTTTGCGTCGTCCTTAAGGTTTGCGCAGGCTTGTTCGCGATATTTCTCCCACGCTTCTTGCGAGTTTTTGACGGCTAGGACGACTGCTGCATCGTTATTGTTCTCCAGTTGGCTCAGCTTTTCACTGAGGGATCGGCGCGCGTCCCGGACGAGGCCCAGGAGACAAGGGACGTGGCCCTGTCCAGTCTGCGAGTCGCAGTTGTCGCGCTTGATCCGCAGGTAATCGACTATCTTTTGGCCGGTTGCGGGGTTCTCAAATAGATCCAGAGCAATGGTATCCGCGCTGCCTGCGATTTGCGGCGACGGAAAGATGGGGGCAGGTAGCATGCGCCAGCCTGAGGGACTTACGGCGAGGTCTTCGAAGGTCAAAGCGCTGAACGTCACGCGGTAGGTTCCTGCTTGTAGGATGGGCTCTGCTACTGCTTCGTAACCGAAGTATTCGTGTTTTTTTGTATTTCTTGAGTACCGCATTATCCCGACGGCACCGGCCGCCTTGGTCTTGAGCCACTTGACGCCGGATTCCTCAGGCAGGTCGTCCGCCGCCAGGTCGGGTTTCGACGGTTCCAGTCTAGATTCCACCGTAATCATCACGCCGGAATCGGAGCCTACGGAAGTGGTCCAACCGCCCTGCCCCCGGCAAAGCTGCGACGCGACTAGCGCAAACGCGAGACTAATGGTTAGCTTCATAGCTGCTCCTGATAATTCGCGGTTCTAACCGCTTCACCGGCTGAAAAACCGAGGGGGGCGATTGCCGAGCGAAGTTCTTCGCCGGACCGCGCACGCCAATAAAGAGAAGCATCAGCGCCCCGCCCAAGGCCAACGCCAATGGCACTGGTACTCGAATGCTGCCGGTTAACAACCAACGCCACCAAGGTCCGCGCTGCCTCCGGCCGATCCGCTTAGCAAGCGTTTCCGGCGCAAGCGGTGCCGGCCATTGCTTCAGCAATTCATCGAGTTCTCGATCATTTAGCGGTTCCATATTCAGTCACGCTCCTCATACTTCCCGGTCTATGCGGCGCCAGAAGACGCTTTAAATTCTCCCGTGCGCGATGCAGTCGCGCCTTCACCGTTCCCACTTCGACGCCTAATGTTTCGGCGATCTCCTGCAATGAGAACCCCTGGTAAGTGGCCAGAATCAGGGTTTCCCGCTGCAACGGCGGCAACGCTGCGACCGCGGCCGACACAGCTTGCTCGGTTCCGAGGTGCTCGACTAACGGCGAAACGCTGGGTAAAGGTTCCTCTTCCAAGGAACTCCAGCGCTGGTCGAGCCGCCAGCGTTTCCAAGCCATATGCCGCGCGATCCCCAGTAGTAAAGCCCGCATGGACCCGCGCGAACGGTCTGGCTCAGCATCGCCGCGAAAAAGCGCCAAAAACACATCTTGGGCAATGTCTTCCGCGCTCGACGACGAATTGGTCATCCGCCAGGCAAACTGGTAGACCGCCTGTCTGTGTTCTTCGAAGATGGCTTCAAACTCGCCGTCGGTCATGGAGCTTCAATTAGGATTGCCAATTTGCCGGGGAGAAGATACGGGACTCACCCGAAAATCTGTCGAAAACCACGTGATAACGTTAGCTGAAGCCGATGGATAAAAGCTCAACGCCGCCCGTTCGCATTGAGGTCTTGGCGGGATCTCGCCCCGGGGTGGTCGTTCTCAAGATCCATGGCCCTCTGGAGATTACAAATTTCAGGGAATTCGAAGAATTAACCCGCCGCAACGAATCGCCCATTCTCATTATCGACCTGGCGGAAGTACCTTATATCGATTCGGCAGTCTTGGGAAGCTTGGTCGCCATGCATGTTGCGTGTGCCCGCAACCAGCGCAAGTACGCCTTGATCAACGCCAACCAGCGCATCCAAAACATGCTCACGGTATCCGGGGTAGGCGAAGTGCTCATCAGCTTTGCCACGCTGGCCGCGGCTGAACGTTCATTGTAGGCAAATTCGGTGTCAGAGGAGTCAGACACCTCAATTTAGACGGGTTTGTAACGCAGCGCGAGGAGTCCTGTGGCCGTGGCGATGTCCAGATCGGCAATGAGCAACCCTTCCAGGCCGTATGGCTGATAGCTGAGCAACGTCCCATCCGGCCGCACCACCGCCGACGTGGTCGGCGATCCAGCGCTTGCACAATTCACCGTTGCGAAATAGCAGTTGTTCTCGGCGGCGCGGCACAAGACTGCTTTCTCATGAAATGAATTCGCCGCGTCGGCGAAACTCGAGGCAATATAGCCGCCCGCCTCCGCTTCGTGAAAATGGGGATGGAACACCACCTGAGCGCCGTGCCGCACCGCCCACCGCACAGTCTCTGGATAACGCCAGCCCTCATGACAGATGACAACGCCAAATGTCAGTGGCCCCGTTTGGAAGACGCGCCTCCCAGAACCAGGCGAGTAGATACCTTCTTCGGAGGGGTCGATTTGGACTTTGTCCTGGAATCCGGCGACGGTTCCGTCTCGCTGAATGACTAGCGCGCTGGCTAAAAGTGCGTCGCCAACCACGCGCTCGGTGCCGAGAACAACGGCGACGTTCGCCTTGACGGCCGCTGCTGCAACAGCCGACCAAGCGTGTTCAAGGAACGCCGCATCGGGTGGCGGGACCGGCTTCCCCGGTGCGCGATAGCCGGGAATGAAGCATTCCGGAAAGCAGATGAGGTCGGCGCGTTCGCCAGCCGCTTGCGCGATGGCTTGTTCCGCCAACGCGACCGACTGCTCGGGAGTTGCCGGGAATCGAATGTTGGCGAGTGCGATTCGAAACGAATTCATTCGATGCTCCCGTAAGAATTGCCATTGCGCAAGCGCCGGCACAACCGATGCTTCACGGCCGCCTTCCCGCCGATGCTTTCGATGGCTGCGCGCGAACGTTGATTCCGCGCATGGTTATGCTCGGATTGGCCAAGAATGGTCGACTCCGCGACCTCAAAATGTTCCATGTGGGGGCCTTGCCGTCCACGTATTCGGAAACGCTTGCTGGCGCGCGCGGCTGGGAGCGGAGCCACGACCACAAGGGAGTGTTCGTACCAATATACGTTAGCGCACTTATAGCGTGATAGATATCCCTAAAGGATCATAGCGAGAGCCACACGGGGTCTTGGGGAGTTGCAGTTGGGGTTGGGGAACCCCGTATGGCCTACCGTCTCGCTTGCTAGGTGAATGTCAAACAAGCCGGGATCTTGTTTTTCCGGTTTTGTCCCGTCTTTTCCATGCTGATCGCCCCGTCAGAGCAAAAGGATTCCGCACCTGAAAATACCCCATGCGATCTGTTATTAGTTGAGAATTGGAGCACTTAAACGCGCGCCGCCGGCCAAATTGTGAAACTGCTCATCTCCTTAGCATTTTTCGACATGGCGCTGGTGGTCTGGGCGGCATCCATTCCTTATTCGGGTTCGGTACGCGCGGCCGATCAATTCGTGCCGGGCGCTACGGTTACCGCTACACGAGGCGGTTCGAAGGTGGTGGCTTACACAGACGAATCGGGCCGATACACGTTAGATCTGGGGCCAGGCGTTTGGGACGTGCAGGTGGAGATGTTCGGTTTCACACCTTTGCACGAGACTATAACGGTTGGCGATAAACCGCTCGGATTCAAGAACTGGACGCTGGAAATGCCGCGCCTGGAAGAGCCGTCCGGCAAAGCGGCTGCAAACACGAAAGATCAATCGCGGGCTGGAGTGAATCGTCGCCCGGGATGGAACCGGAACGGGGCGTCCGGCCAGAACCAGAATCAACAGACCGCCAACGGGCCAGGGCAGCAGCGGTCGGGATTTCAAAATGCGCAGGTCCGGTCGGCTGACAACTCCGATCAAGCTTTGGCGCAAGCGGCGGCGGATGCGGCATTGCCCGCTTTGAGCGGCGATGCGGATGAGGCACTGCTGGTGAATGGCAGCACCAGCGGAGGACTGGCGCAAGCAAGCGACGACGAATCGAGACGCCAGCGGATGATGAACGGCCCCGGGAACGGAGGTGAGCCCGGCGGCGGGTTCGGACTGAACTCAACACTGGGAGTTCCTCCGGGCATGAGTGCACCGGGAGCCGACAGCCTGGGATTGGGAGGTTTGGGCACGAGTGCGCTGAATGCGGGTTTTGGACCGGCAAACGGACCGGGCGGGCCAGGCGGCGGGTTCGGAGGTCCAGGAGGAGGTCCGGGCGGTGGGGGATTCGGTGGCGGCGGAGGCGGGGGATTTGGTGGGCGCGGAGGAGGCGGTGGTGGCCGGGGCGGGCAAGGTGGCGGCAATGCCAATCGTCGGGGACCTTATAACGGCCGCTATGCCAGCTTTGGAAACCGTCACCGCCAGCAACAGCGACTGTCGGGTTCCCTCTTCGTGAAGCTTGAGAATTCCAACCTGAACGCAGCTCCGTTTTCGCTGAACGGCAAAGCGGAACCGAAGCCCTCGTATTCGGATTTGAATTTCGGGCTCAATATCGGCGGTCCGGTGGTAATCCCCAAGATTATTAACTGGACGCGTGCGAGTTTTTACTTCACCTATCAAGGTTCACTCAATCAGACTCCCTATAGCCAAGCGGCGGCCGTACCGACTCTCGCGGAACGAAGCGGCGATTTCTCGGCTATCTCGAGCGCGATCTTCGACCCACTTTCCGGGACGCCCTTTGCCGGCAACATCATTCCCGCATCCAGGATCAACGGGGCGTCCCAAGGGCTGCTCTCTTACTTTCCCTTGCCTATGTATTCGGGCCTTACGCAGAATTACCAACTTGTCACCTCCGTGCCCAACAACTCGCAAAACATAGGCTTTCGGCTGAACGCGCCCTTGAACAATAAGGACCGACTCAACACGAACGTACAAGTGCAGAAGCGCGATTCAAAAACACAACAGTTATTCGGCTATAGAGATGCGGGCACGGGACAAGGAGTAAGCGAGTCATTGGGCTGGAGCCATAGCTTTGCCCCGCGGTTTAACAACAGCGCCACACTGACGTTCAGCCGCAACACTAGTGTTTTGACTCCCTACTTCGCCTATAAGAACAACATTGAAGGGGATCTCGGGATCAACGGAACTTTGCAATCGCCGTTCGTTTACGGCCCTCCGACTCTCTCTTTCACTAATTTCGGATCTCTCACGGACGGCACGCCTTCGCGCACGGTGGGTCAGACCGCCAACCTGACTGACACTTTGAGTTACGTTTTGCACCGGCGGCACAACTTGCAGTTTGGCGGATTGTACCGGCGGCTGCAACAGAACACAACGAATTATCAGAATGCGCGAGGATCTTTCAGCTTTAGCGGACTGCTCACCAGCGAATTGACTGATAAAGGGCAGCCCGTGCAGGGGACAGGATTTGATTTCGCCGATTATCTATTGGCCCTGCCGCAATCGAGCACGCTGAGCTACGGCGTGGATAATTTGTATTATCGCGGCTGGGCGACTGGGTGGTACGCGCAGGACGATTGGCGGCCTACACGGGGGCTCTCTTTTAATTTAGGACTGCGTTACGAATACTTCGCGCCGTATACGGAGCTTTACAATCATCTCGCCAATCTGCTCTTGAATCCGCAAATGACGGCTGTGACGCTGGTGACGCCGGGAGAGAATTCGAACAACTTGCCGAGCAGCCTGGTACGGCCTGACACACATGCTTTCTCTCCGCGGCTGGGCTTTGCCTGGCGCCCCGGAGCCAAGCGCGATCTGGTAGTTCGAGGCGGGTACAGCATCTTTTACAGCGGCTCGGTGTATTCGCAGATAGCGGCTCAAATGGGAGACCAACCGCCGTTTGCCAACAACCTATCGCTGACGACTAGTACGGCGAATCTGTTGACCCTGCAGAACGGCTTCAGCATAATTCCGACTCAAAACATTCTGAATACCTTCGCGATCAATCCGAACTTCCGATTGCCTTGCGCGCAAACTTGGGCTTTCGCTATTCAAGAGGCTCTGCCGCACGGGTTCCTGCTCGAAACAGAATACATTGGGACCAAGGGAACGAATCTGGGAGTGGTGGAGCAGCCGAATCGGCCACTGCCCGGCACCTCCGTTCTGAACACGCAGGAAGTATTGCAGATTCCCGACGCAACTTCTTTCAATTACGAAACATCTGTCGCGAATTCGACTTTTGATGCGGGCCAAGTGCGCTTCACGCGGCGCTTCTCTACAGGAGTGTCAGGCAACCTGCTATACACATATTCGAAATCGATAGACGATGCCTCGAGTTTTAGCGGCCTCGGCGGGACGACTGTGCAGTTCATTAACAACTTGAATCTGGAGCGTGGACTCTCGTCATTCGACCAGCGGCATCGCTTGTCGGCCACGTTCCTGCTTTCGTCGCCAGTCGGTGTGCATGGAATGATGCGAAATGGCGGTTGGAAAACGCACGCGCTGGCGGGTTGGACGGTGAACGGAACGCTGACGGCGGCGACGGGCACGCCGCTGACAGCACTGCTGGGCGGAAATCTTTCCAATACCGCGGGACTCGCAAACGCCGGAAGCACGCGCGCCGAAGCCACCGGCCTGCCGGTTGAATCGAGCGCGTACCCCTACTTCAATCTGCTGGCCTTTACTACGCCAGCGGCCGGGCAGTTTGGAAACGCAGGACGCGACACTATTACGGGGCCCTTCCAGGTTGGCTTTAACGCCGCGCTGAATCGGGCCTTTCGCTTTGCGGACAGCCGCCGCACGCTGCAATTCCGCTTGAGCGCCACTAACGCGCTCAATCATGTCTACATCACGGGTTTTGGCACAACCGTAAACTCCACCACCTATGGCTTGCCTACCGCCGCTGCGGCCACGCGCACAGTGCAGTTGCTGGTGCGATTCAGTTTTTGATTTTATGAGAATCGCCGTTTTCTGGCTCTTTATCGCAGCCGCCGGAATGGGACAAGTCCCTCCGGCTCCGGCACCTCCACAAGTACCCGCGTCTTCGACGGTGCAATTCACCGCGAACAGCAATCTCGTGATCGTTGACGTGGTGGTGGCGGATAAGTCCGGCAAGCCCATCAAGGGATTGAAGCAAGGCGATTTCACGGTCTTAGAAGACGGCAAGCCACAGAAGGTGTCGGTCTTCGAATATCAGGAATTGAGCAATGAGCCGGAACCTCCTCCCAAACTGACGCTCGGCGACGAACTAAAGCTCCCAGAGGCTCCCAAGAGAACAATCAGCCCCGAGCAACCGGGCGAATTGGAATACCACGACAAACGTTTGATGATCTTCTTTCTCGATTTCTCGAGCATGGGGATGAATGAGCAGTTGCGGGCGCAGGAAGCGGCGCTCGACTATGTGAGCAAACACATCACCAAAGACGATATGGTTGCCATCATGCTGTATACCAGCACGGTGCAGGTGCTGTCGGATTTCACAAACAACCGGGAGGTGTTGACGGACATTTTGAAGTCTCTGCCGATTGGAGAAATGAGTGAGTTGGCCGGTTTGGCGGATACCGATAGCGACAACGGAGAAGATACCGGTGCGGCGTTTGTGGCGGATGAAACTGAATTCAACATCTTCAATACCGATCAGAAGCTGGCGGCCATAGAACAAGCGGCACGCATGCTGACGTCGCTGCCTGAAAAGAAAGCGCTGATTTATTTCTCCGCGGGTGTAAACAAAACGGGCATCGATAACCAGGCACAACTGGAAGCATCGGTGAATGCCGCGGCTAAAGCGAACTTAGCGATTTACGCGGTGGATGCGCGCGGATTAATGGCCGATCCTCCAGGCGCGGCGGCCAGCAGCGCGGGTCCGCGCGGCACCACTCTTTACAACGGCGGATTCTATAATAACCAGCGCGCCACCATCAACGATTCACAAGAGACGCTTTACACGCTGGCGGCGGACACCGGCGGTAAAGCGTATTTCGACAGCAACGATCTGGCCGGCGAAATTGTGCAGGCCCAGCAAGCGATGCGCAGCTATTATTTGCTGGGATACTACAGCACGAATCAGGCGCTAGACGGCAAGTACCGCAGAATCAGCGTCAAGTTGAATACCAAGCTCGCGGCTAAGCTGGAACATCGCCCGGGCTATTACGCGGATAAAGTTTGGGGCAAGTTGAATGGGCAAGAAAAAGAGCAGCAGCTAAAGGAGGCGCTGTCGGCGGGCAATCCCGATACGGACCTCCCATTGGCGCTGCAGATCGATTATTTCCGGATCTCCGCAACCAGCTACTTCGTTCCCGTTTCCATCAAAATTCCCGGATCGGTTGTTGCGCTTGCAGCGAAAGGGGGCGCGGCTATCACCCAGTTTGATTTCGCCGGTCAGATTCAGGACGAGCAGCATGCGGTGGTGGGCAACGTTCGCGACAATATTAAGATTCGCCTGGACCAGGGCAACGCCGCCAAGGCCGGCCACAAGAGCTTTCAATACGATGCCGGCTTCACGCTGGAACCTGGTAAGTACCGCATGAAATTTGTGGTGCGCGAGAACATAACGGGCAAGATGGGCACGTTCGAAGCGCGTTTCACGATACCGGATCTTAGCGCCGATACCGCGGGATTGAAACTCAGCTCCGTGATCTGGAGCAATCAACGCCAGCCTTTACAGGCCGCGGTAGGCGCGGCGGAGAAAGTCTCCAATAAAGAAGCTTCCGCCAACCCTCTTATTGTGAACAATGAGAAAATTGTGCCGAACATCACGCATGTGTTCCGCCGCGATCAGAATCTGTATGTAACGTTTGACGTTTATGATTCGCTGCCCGATCCTGCCGCTCCGAAGGCGCGCCGGGTGAAGGTGAGCATGAGTTTATTCACCTCAAAGGGCGCCAAGGCTTTCGAAATAGGGCCTATTGACGCCTCCCAATTAGGCGGCACTCGACCGGAAGCTGTACCGGTGCAGGTGCAGGTGCCGCTGAAAAACGTGGCACCGGGCCGTTATACCTGCCAGATCAATGTGGTGGATGAGTTCGGGAGGAAGTTCGCCTTCCGCCGTGCGCCGTTGATCGTGCTTTGAGTTGCAAGGGTGTGGAGCAAAAGGGGACGGTCCAGGACCGTCCCCTTTTACTAGCGGCTGACGTTCTTCTCAGTCGCAAGCCCCAATTCCTTGAGCAGAGCATCGGCTCGATACACTTTTTCCAGAGCTTCGGCAATGCCCTGGGCGGCCACGTGCACGGCGCGGGCTTGATCGTCCGTGTACAAATATGTGTTGGGCAGGCTCTCCAGATTCCCGTCAAAAACGATACCTACGAGTTCACCGGCTCGGTTGACAATCGGGGCCCCGGCGTCGCCGCCGCCAATATCACAGGTGCTGACGAAATCGAGTGGAGTTACGACGTTCAGCGCGGCCTTGGCGTTGATCCATCTTTTGGGCACCTGGTAAGGGCCTTGGTTATTTTGTCGATAGTAGAGACCACTGAAAGTCGCGGCGTAGGGTTCGCTCACGCCCGCGCGGTCAGTGTAACCTTTCACGACGCCGTATTCGACGCGAGGAGTTCCGGTAGCATCGGGATATTCAGCATCGCCGAATAGACGGTAGCGATACTGCGCAATCTGGGCGGCCGCGGAGACA
>Ga0302325_10012289_pt1 | contig 18374 bp, 14 predicted proteins | sample Palsa_T0_2_FD_201948 | JGI IMG/M metagenome (GOLD analysis project Ga0302325, IMG submission 201948) | Peat permafrost microbial communities from Stordalen Mire near Abisko, Sweden - Palsa_T0_2 | ecosystem: Environmental > Terrestrial > Soil > Palsa > Peat permafrost | place: Sweden: Abisko...
TTTCGCTAATGATTTCAGCCTCTGACTGCAATCAGATGTTTAGCTGGAGTGGCGCCCAAGCACCCGTTAATGATTGATGTCCTACTCGAATAGGTTAGTTATTTTTGCGGTGGCCCTTAGTCCTATTCCACCCGAACGCGGACATTAGCGGCAGGGCGGTGAACCAATCGGATATTGGCAAGACGCCGTCGCAGTGACTGCCACGCAGTGTTGGTCCTGCCAGGAATTCGCCGATGTATTGCAGCGCCAACCTTCGGATAGCTTGATGTCGCCGTGGGGAGCTAGCGCCGGGAGAGTAATGCGAACAAGGAAGCCGTTTAACTCTGGAGCCACCCGTCGGGACGAACCGGCGACCTGCTGATTACGAATTTCCACGTCATCAGCTATGCTATTGATATTGTGATTGGCTAGCCAGCTCCTTTGTTGGCATATTGGGCGTGGCGGGCGCTAATTGAATCCGATTTTGAATCCAACTTTGGTTGACCAAACAGGGGTCGCGTGGGGTTTGTTGTTCCTGTCGGCGGCTTGCCGTGGTTTTGTACGTTGGCCGACATGATCCTAAGGCGGCGAAGTTCAAATGGGGGGGCCGCACTGACTGCCCGGAATGAATAAACGAGGGGGAGAGATTCTCGGAATTTCCTGCAGGTCCATCCACGCGAGCAGCCAGTAGCAAGACTTTGGAAACCACCCTCCGCTGCGGGAGACTTAGCGACCATGATCATGAATGAGAGGCAACCCATGGAGCCCGCGGTTGATGCCGCCGATCTCGATTCAAAGAACAACGCCACAGGTACACGTACTCCAGGACGGTGGGGGGCGATCTTGTGGACTGTAGCCTAATGCCGCAACGATACAGAACCGAAGGGAATCTCACGAAACAATCCAAGAGGGCAAAGATTCTCGGAATTTCTTTCGGCCGCGTCGGGCACGAACCCGTGGCCATGAAGGCGAACTTGCTCGTGGTCATTCCTTTTGAAAAGTGGGGGGGGCAACAATTCTCGGAATTTCCGCACCGTGCCAACCTCGCTACCAACATAGAAGCCGCGGAGTCTCCTTGCTTGTCCCCATCCCTCTAGAAGGCGGCGAAACTCATCGTTAAAGTTAAACTGGCGGCGCGACAGCTGAACAGGAAGGAATTTCACGAAACAAGGCCAGGGGGCAAAGATTCTCGGAATTAACCACCAGTCGACATTTCCCAGCAGCCCACCGCCGACGTCTAGCTTGGGAAATTGAGCGCAGATTGACAATACAGAATTTAGCGTCGACGATGTCGATGCTGACGATCCCAGGCTGCTGATTTTACAAGGGTTGATTTGACGAGTCCGTTAATGGACTCTTATTGGACTCCAGCCATTCGGATGTTACCGGCGAGGCGCAAAGGTCTCGGCACAACCCTGCGAAGGCTTGTGTAACCTGTGTACCGTATTTCCGAATCTACGATGTCCGATCTATTCATGCAGCCCGACCAAGCGCTGGTGCGTTGGCGGATGAGTCACGCAGATGTTGCGGCAGGGCAGCGCAAGGCGACGTCAAAGATGTTCAAAAGGCGTGCGCTTATTCTGGCAGATCAAAGAAGACCGAAAGCACTGGCGGGAATCGCGTGAGGGAGCATATCTGCTGCGCACCAACCTGAAGGCGGAGACGGCGGAAGAACTGTGGTCCAAGTACATGCAGTTGACGGAAGCAGAGGCGTCGTTCCGCGGCCTGAAGAGCGAGCTTTCGATCCGGCCGCTGTTTCACCAGTTGGAGCCCCGCGTCAAGGCTAACGTGATGGTAGCGTTTCTGGGTTACGCGCTGTGGGTCACGTTGAACCATCTGCTGAAGCGTCGGCCCGCGCTGGTTGCCAAGCCATCGGCGAGCGGAGTGGAAAATGTACAGCCGATGACGCCGATGAGAGCGATCGCGCTGCTTTCCACATTGCAAGGCGCCGACATCGTTTTTCCCACTACCGACGGTCGAGAGATTCGTCTGCGCCAGCCCGAACCTATTTTCAATGGTTTAGGTCAGGTTTGCATGGTTTGGTGACGAACTTGGGCTAGCCAGAGATGGCTCAACGTCGGGTCGAATAAGGCCTTCCGGCTGAAGCGATCCCGGTGAAACCGAAGTTGATTGTAGAACTGCCAGCGGCGTGGGCGGGTTTGCCAGTCCTCGTCGGCGCTGTTGGTAAATGCCGACGTTTTCGAGTCCAGAATCCATTCCGGTTTGTGATGGTTCCTTGATCTTCTGGTTGACAGGCAGGTGGCTGACTTCGGTGTTGTTCGGGTGGACGGCCGTGTTCTCAAGTCCTCACTCGAATGAAGCGGCATCGAATCGCCGTTTGGCGCAGACGGCGATGTAATTGCCCGCGCATTCCTACTCCGTGACTACCGTTAGTGATTCGGATGTCACTGCTCCGAAAGCCATCTGTAGTCGACCTTAACCCAACACCGGTCCCGCATGGACTTCTCGGTAGCGTCCATCACATAATGCATCTTCAACACATCCCGAAAACTCGGTGGGCATTCCACCCCTGAGTTGATGGCTCCAGCAAAGGCGTACCACATTTGCGCCACCGGAAAGGTGGCCCGGGCGTGATCGATTCCAGTTACATAAAAATGCCGATCCTCTATATGAATTTCCTTGAACTCCCGCTGCAACAGCTCCGGGGCAACCGGATTGGCAATGAGTTGGTCCATATCCACTCGCGCGCCATAGAGTTTCAATTCGCCGGACTTCGGATCGCCTTTGACGGTATCTTTTGTACCGGCTGAGTCCTCAACTTTGACCATCAGCATGCCTTCGGCGCCGTAGACCTGGAAAGTCCAACCAGTTCCGAACCATGCGGTGAGAGACACCTGCAGCGTCCCCATGACGTCATCGCCGACTCGTAGCAGGAAATTGAGGTTGTTTACCTGTGTCGTGCGCAGAGGCGGACCTCCGTCCAGATTGGGACGTTCCGGGACCAGCACCCTCATGTCGGCGCAGACCTCGCTAACGTCGCCGAGAACGTGTATCACCCGTTCGAGAGTGTGCGCGCTGCGAAATCCAGGATGCCCACATGCCTCTTGCTGAAAGAGCCAGACGCGATGCGAAGGCCGAGGGGCGATGTGGTTGCTGACAAAGTTAGAAGCGCTAAAGGCGAGCGGCTGTCCGATATAGCCTTGTTGAACCATATCCGCCATTTGAAGCACCACCGGATCATAATGATGCTGGTGGCCGACAATGGTACGCACCCCCTTGCTGCGCGCCAGTTCGAACATTTCCTGCGCCTGAGCCGTGGTGACGCCCAACGGCTGCTCGCAATAGACATGCTTGCCCGCGCGGAGCGCCGCCATCACCACCTGGTGATGTACAACCGGACGCACACAAACGCAAACAACTTCGATTTCCGGCAACTCGGTCAACATGCGCTCGACATTGTCGAATGCGTGGGGAACGTCGAAGCGGCGCGCGGTCTCCGATGCGGTTTCCATTTTGGTAGTGCATACCGCCGCCACTTCGTACAAGTCGGATAGTTTCTTGAGAGCCGGTAGGTGGGCACGTATCGCGAACCTTTCGCGCCCGTCCGGACTATTGCTGATACTCGCTCCAACTACAGCTACTTTCAGACGTTTCGTCATTGGCTAATCCTTGAAAAGATCGTTGTTGCACGAGCGAAGGAGTTTTTTAAAATCAACCTCGGTAATCCCTCACCTGGGGCGCGAGCCAAAAGGTCAACCCCACTGTAATAACGGTCGCCAAGCCGCCGGAAATAACCGCAATGGGGGCGCCGCAGAGCGCAGCGACGACTCCAGCTTCCAGATTTCCCAACTGCGGGCCGCCCATCACAAAGAGGGCGTTGAGCGATTGCGCGCGCCCGCGCAGATTATCGGGCGTCGCCAACTGGCGAATGGTATTCCGCATAATCGAGCTAGTGCCATCGGCCATGCCGATAACCGCGAGCAAAACGAGCGATGCCGCGAACCACCTCGATCCGCCGTAGAGAGCGGTCGCCAAGCCATAAATCGCCAGGGCCGTCAGGAACACAAACCCGTGCCGCTTGACGTTGCCGATGAACGATATTGTCGCTCCCGCGATCAATGCGCCCGCAGGTTGCGCGCCGTACAACAGTCCCAGACCTTGCGGTCCCACTTTTAAAATCTCATTCGCGAAGATGGGTAAGAGCGCGGAGGCGGAGGAAAAAAATGAAGCCAGAAAATCGAGCAGGATTGTCGCGGACACGATAGTGGACTGACGGGCGAAGCGGATGCCTTCCGCGAAAGCGCCAAAAGTGACTTTTGTCCGGCCCAAGTGTTCCTGCGTGGGCGCCTTGATCATGACGAGCGCGACAAGCACCGCGATAAACGAAATGGCATTGAACCAATAAACAGCCCCAATTCCGAAGCGGGCGATGACGAACCCCGCCAACCCTGGACCGACGATGGAGGAGGTGCGGACCAAGACGCTGTTCAAACTGAGTGCGTTCGTCAAATGTTCTCTAGGCACTAAATTCGGCGCAAGCGAGTTGCGCGGGGGGTTATCGAAAGCGCTCGCCGCAGCCGTTAAGGCCGATAGCAAATAGATGGCCGCCGGCGACGCCTTGCCGATGCTTGTCACCACGGCCAGAATCACGGCAAAGATCATCATGGAACTCTGGGTGAAAAGCAAAACGCGCTTGCGATCGTGCGCGTCGGCAAATACGCCGCCAAGTAAGGAAAAGGCAATGATGGGCACAATGCGCGCCAGACCGGTCATACCGAGCGCAAGCGCCGACCCGGTGAGTATGTAGATATGCCAGTTGATGGTCACCATCTGCATTTGCGTACCGGCGTTGGAGATCAATTGCCCAAAAAAGAACAGGCGGTAATCGCGATAGTGCAAGGCGATATATGGTGAGACGCGTTTGGGCTTGACCGGGATTGAAGACATACGCTTTAGAGCGGCGCCAGCATTCAGACATTCCAGGGCCCGAACGAGGGGCGCGCAATCCTGCGATTCAACTTTGTTGAACTAAACGGACGTCATCCCTTCAGCAGATCCTTGTATTTCTTGAGCGCCTCGAAATTGGCGCGTATGATCTGCGTGGTGCGCTCTTCGCCCACCCAGTTACCACCCATACGACTGTCTTTCAGAAACTTCTGGAAGTCCGGCGCATCGAGCGTGGCTCGATAGGCCGCGACGAATTTGGCATAATCGGCCGGGTGCTTTGCCTTGAATGCAGAGGGGAAGACGAACGTGCGGACCGAACCTTCCAGCAATGGCACCGCGGCGTGATAAGGTTTTAAGACCTCATTGATAGGAGGTGCATCCAAATTGGGCAAAGGATGGTCGAGGAATACGGCGAGGGTGCGGACATAGTCCCGAATCACTTCGTTCGCCTCAGCCTGGCTGATGTAGAAATCCACCTGGCCGCCGGCGAGAGCGGTGTGCATGGCGCCGGAGCCATCAAAAGTCACAAAGCGGATAGCATCGGGTTTGAGGCCCAAAGACTGGAGCAGGGCGAGGGATTCGATATGACCGACGGACCCGAAATCGACGCCTGTGCTAATCTTGCCGGGGTTGGCGCGGATGGCGTCAATCAACTCCGCGGCGGTGCGCCACGGACGATTTTTCGCCACCATCAGGACGGTGTAGTCCGTCCATTGTGCGTTGACAAAGGTGAAATCATCCAGTGCGTAGTGAGCATTGGTGACCAGGATGTTAATCGGGATGAACGGCGTCGCGGGCGTTAGCATCACCGTGTAGCCGTCCGGCGGCTGTTGCAGCAACCAACTGGTCCCAATCATTCCGCTGGCGCCGGCGCGGTCCACCACTGTGATCGGCTGGCCCAGGTACTTCGGCATGAACTGGGCAAATCCTCGGGCCAGGCGATCGGCGCTGCCGCCGACGTCGAACGGCACCTCGATGGTGATCGGGCGCCGCGGCCACGCTTGGGCGTAGACAGGCCTGATCAACGAGGCACTCAGCACTCCGGCGCTGGATGCCAGGAAATGTCGGCGTCTCATAGCAAGCGTGGTGTCCTCACAGGCGAACCTCGATCAACATAGGTCCGGGCTCTCTCGCCGAATTGACCATCGCAGTATAAAAGTCGGCAGCGTTGTCTATGCTGACCGAAGGGCAGCCCATGCTTTTGCCCATCGCCACCCAATCGATCCTCGGGTTATCGATATCGATCAGCCCCGAAGCCTGGCGCCCAGGTACGCCAAAACCCATATTGCCGAATTCCAACTTCAGAATCTGGTAAGAATTGTTGGCAAAGATGATGGTGGTGACATTCAGCCCCTCACGCGCCTGGGTCCAGAGGGACTGGATGGTGTACATGGCGCTTCCATCGCCCACGATGCAGAAGGTGCGGCGATCAGGGCACGCCAGCGCGGCGCCGGTGGCGACCGGCGTCCCGAAGCCGATGGAGCCGCCCAGATTCTGCAACAGATCATGGGGGCGCGCGCCGATTGTCAGGCCGAGAGTTTCGCGACCGGTGGTGAGCGACTCGTCGACCAGGATGGAATTCTCCGGCAGGGCCGCCGCCAGGGCCTGAGCGATGCTCTTGGGATTGAGTTGCCCCTCGGGCTTGCCCAGGTCGGAGGGAGCCTGAATCACCGGTTCCGTTTTGTCCGCGCCCAGCGCCTGAGCCAGAATCTCGAATCCGGCGACGCAATCCTCACCCACAGCAACCAAGGAGTGGACAGAGCAACCTTCGGGTTTGAGCAGGCTGGGTTTTCCCGGATAGTTGAAGAACGCGATCGGCTCTCCGGTTTCGACGGTAATAATGTGTTTGAAGCCTTGCAGAAAAGTCATGGCTGCCGGCACATAGTAGGGGATGCGCTCCAGCGGGACGCGGCCGGCTCCCCGTTCGATCCTGGCGGTGAAGAACTGCGTGCCGATACGGCATCCGGTGTGCGCGGCGATGCGGCCCGCCAACTGTAGCGCGCGACCACGCGGGGCACGGCCGGCTAAGACAATCAGCGCGGGCTCGCCCGAGCGGAGCACCTGGGCGACCGCTTGTATTCGTTCCGCCTCGGGCGCTTTGGGCGCGGGAGGCGGCGCAGCTGCCAGCAAGCTCTCCGCGTCGCCCGCTTCGCCCCAGGAAGTTTCTCCCGGCAGAATCAGCGTGGCTATCTTGCCGGGCATCGAACTAGCCTGCGCAATGGCTTCGGAAACGTCGGCAGCCACCGAATGCGACGACTTGGCGCGCCGCAGCCAGTGGCTCAAGGGCCGGGCGATACCCTCAATATCCGATGCAAGCGGAGGATCGTATTTCAGGTGAGCGGTGGCATGCTCGCCGATGATGTTGATCATGCCGGATCGGGCGCGGCGCGCATTGTGGATATTGGCCAGACCATTCGCCAGCCCGGGGCCAAGGTGCAGCAAGGTTGAGGCGGGATAATCCGTCATCCGGTACCAGCCATCGGCAGCGCCCGTCGCAACACCTTCAAACAGGCACAATATACTGCGAATGCGAGGGTTTTCGAGAGCCGCCAGGAAGTGCATCTCTGACGTCCCCGGATTGGCGAAACAGATTCCAACACCTTGGTTGGCCAAGGTGGCGAGCAAGCTTTCGGCTCCGTTCAAATTGTTCCCCTTTCGGTTAGCGGACTACGGTCGATCGGCTCACCGTTCTCATTTGAGAAGGTCCTTGTATTTCTTCAAAGTTTCGAAGTTGGCTCGGATCATCTGAGTGGTGCGCTCTTCGCCAACCCAGTCTCCGCCCATTTGGTTGTCGTGCAGGAATTTTTTAAACTCGGGCAGATTGAGCGTGTCCCGATATGCCGAAACGAATTTCGTGTAATCGTCCGGGTGCTTGGCTTTGAAGGCTGTGGGAAACACGAAGGTCCGGACGGAGCCATCGAGCAGCGGCACCGAAGCATGATAGGGCTTCAAAACGTCGTTAATGGGCGGCGCATCGCTGCCCGGCACGCGGTGATCAAGGAATACGGCGAGAGGGCGGACGTAATCCTTAATTATGTCGGCGCCCTCTGCCTGGCCGATATTGAAATCGACCTGCCCGCCCGCAAGCGCCGTGCGCATCGCGCCAGCGCCGTCGAACGTCACCATGCGCACCGCGTTTGGTTTCAGGCCCAAGGATGCGAGCAGCGCCAAGGTTTCGATATGGCCGACAGATCCGAAGTCGGCGCCGGTGCTGATCTTGCCAGGGTTGGCCCGGATTGCGTCGATTAGTTGCGCGGCAGTTCGCCACGGGCGATCCTTCGGGACGATCAGGACTGTGTAGTCTGTCCACTGCGCGTTGACGAAGGTAAAGTCATCGAGTTTGTAGTGGGCGTTGCTGACAAGAATATTGACAGGGATGAAAGGCATGGCCGGCGTTAGCATCACGGTGTAGCCGTCGGCCGGCTGTTGCAGTAACCAATTGGTGCCGATCAATCCGCTGGCCCCGGCGCGGTCCACTACGCTTATCGGCTGGCCAAGAAACTTCGGCATATACTGAGCGAAGCCCCGTGCAAGGCGGTCGGCGCTGCCGCCGACGTCAAATGGAACGACGATGGTAAGCGGCCGCCTCGGCCATTTTTGCGCATGGGCAGGCTGGACGAGCGACGAAGCTAGCGCCGCGGCGCCACCGATTAGGAAGTTTCTGCGTCTCATTTTCAATGGGCCATCACTTTCTTGTTTGCCGCGCTACGAGCACGTCCCGACTTCAGATAGGGGAACAACATCGACGCCGCCAACAGGAAGAGCATCAAGAGCGCAATTGGGCGGGTGAACATGAAATTGAAATGCCCGCCGCTCATCTGATAGGTGCGCAACAAGTCGCCCTCGGTGCGGCGGCCGAGCAACAAGCCAACCACAGTGGCCGACACCGGGTAGTCGAACCTCTGCATAATCCAGCCGATCACAGCGAATACAGCCAAGGTGATCGGCCCAGCGATGTTGTGGGCAAGTGCAAAGCTGCCGATGACCGCCAGGGAGAGTACCGTAGGGACGAGCATGCGCAGCCGTACCTTTACGACAAACCCTGCAACGAAAATGAACGCGAAGCCAACCACGGCCAACACTGCGACTTGGGCGAGGCTCGACAGGATTACTGCATAGACCATGTCGGCATGGTCGCGCATAAAAGATGGGCCGCCGGTAATGTTGTGCATGCTGAACGCCACCAGCATCACTGCGGTCGCGCCGCCTGTCGGAATGCCGAGCGCGAGCAGGGTAGCCATGGAGCCACCCTCCGAACTGGCATTAGCCGACTCCGCGGCTACAATTCCGCGTGGGTCGCCCGTACCGAATTTTTCGGGATCCTTGGCCGCACGCCGCGCCGACGAGTAGGAGAGCAGGTTTGCAATCGCGTGGCCGCCGGGAATAATGCCGATGCCGGAGCCAAGAATGGCGCCGCGGAACAGGACGCCCGGATACTCAAACGCCTGGCGCATGCCTGCCAGAATGCGGCTTGCCTGGACGCGTCTTTGCGTGAGGTCCTCCACGATGTACTCTTTTCCGACCAGGTTAAAGAGCTCCGCGGCGGCAAATAGACCCACGATCGCGGGAACGACGGGAATGCCGTCCAGAAGCAGATCGAGGCCGAACGTGCCGCGCGGGACCCCGCGGGCGCTCAACCCGACGGTGCCCAGAAGCAAGCCGAACGCGCCAGCGAGCAGACCCCGCGAGATGTGGCGGCCGCGAAGAGTTCCAATCAAGGTCAGACCCCAAATAGAGAGCACCAGCATCTCCGGCGGACCAAGCTTGAGCGCGAACGCGCCTATGGGGCCGGCGAGACCAAGCAGAAGCAGATAGACAACTAACTGCCCAAAGCAGGATGCTGCCAGCGCCAGTCCCAGGGCTTCGTTGTGTTTTCCGGCGCGCGCCATCGGAAAGCCATCGAACGTGGTACCCACGGCCGCGGCGGAACCGGGAACATTCAGAAGAATGGCAGGAATGGCTACTCCAAACACCGAGCCTGCATACATTGCCGTCATGAAGATCAGCGCCTGCAGGAAATCCATATAAGGAATCAGCGGCAGGCAGATCGCCAGCGCCATAGAGGTGGTCAGCCCCGGGACCGCGTGGACCAACAATCCGATTAGGATGCCAGGAATGACAACCATCCAGGGTTGCCAGGAGCTTGTCAGCAGGTGCAGCGCCGCAGTGAGCGCAGTGAAATCGATCATCAGCCACGCTCCCCGAAAAACAGTGGAAGTGGAGTTGAGAGCAGCGTGTTGAAGCAATAGATCACGACCACACAGAAGAGCGGAGGGACAAGCAGCAGGACCGGGATGCGCCGTTCACCCAAAAACGCAAGCATGGCGAGCATATAAAAAAAGCACGCAACATCGAATCCGACTAGAGGTCCGGCGACAACCAAGGCGATAAGCAGTGCCATCGATCCGGCAATCTTGACGCCCACGCCAGGGGCTAAGGGGTGGCGCGGCGAGGCAGGTAGTTCCGCAGACTCAGCTATGCGCTGGAAGCAACTGGCGGCGACGAAAAAGTAAAGTATGATCGCGACGGCTGAGACAGGCACGATGAGAATCAGGTTCTCGATACTGGAACTGGCGTGCCACGCGTCCCAGCAAAACCAGGCGACCCAGCCGGCGACGCCGGTGGCGAAGATGAAATGCGGCATATCGACTGCGATTTTGCGGCCAGCGACGTTGATCATTGGACACGCTGTGGACATGCTCTCCTATTTTCTGCCGTTCTGCACACACCACTCCTCTTCTTCGTAATGATCGCTGTAGCTGACGCCCACTCGTCCAGCTTCGCGGCAGATTTCGGCCGCGAGAAACAAGAATTCCAAAAGAGCCATAGCCAGCGTGTGTGTCCGCGGTTGGTTGACGGCACACTTAACACTTGCGCGTTTCTTCGATGGCGTGTCGTCATTTCTTCGTGAGTTCCTGGTAGACCACTTGCGTGAAGCTCGCGCGTCCGCCACCGCCCGCTGGCGCGGCTGGCGGCGGATCGACGGCTGCGCGAATGTCGTCGAGCGACTTTCCCTGCGCCACCAGTTCCGCGATCTTCGCCCTCTTGGTTTCGGCATCCGCGAGCCGGTTCTGAATCATGGCCTTCGTCTGGAGGGGGCCATGGCCGGGCACGAACTGATCGCAGTCCAGAGCGACAATCCCTTTGGCGGTCGTAATCCAACCTTCTGACGAGCCGTTCTTCTCCAGGTGGATGAATGGGTCGGCCATTTGCGCAGCGATGATGTCCCCGGTAAACACGACCTTTTCGGTCGGCAAATAAACCACCAGGTCGCCGCTGGTGTGCGCCGGAGCCCAATGATAGACATCCAGGTTCACGCCCTCGATTTTGAGACTCTCATGGTTCCGGGTGACCACCTGCGAAGGGAGATGATCGGCAGGCGGAGCGCCACGACCACCTGCGGCAAGCGCTTTTTCCTGTTCCTTCTTGTTGTTTTCGTGGGCGATCACCTTCACGCCGGCGGGGAACGACGCCAGCCCGTTGACATGGTCTCCGTCGCTGTGCGTAAGAATGACGGTTGTGACGGGTTTGGGCGTAATCTTGGCGATGTCGTCGAGCAATTCCTTGCCGCCGGCAGCGCTGGTTTTGGCGTCAATGACAATGACCCCGCTGGCGCCGACGATCACGCCGCTGTTTCCGCCACCGCCCTCCACCCAGTAAACATTGGGATCCAATTGATGGGTCACGAATGGCGCGGCTTGTCCGCTGCCCTGACCCTGAGCCATGGCCGGAATGGCCAACGCAGTCAGTGCCACGATCATGGCAAGTTTTACTTGACGGATAAGGCGTGGGAGATCGACTGTGGTCTTGCGTCCGCCCGCTTTGACGATGGTAGACATTGAGGACATCCTCTCCTAATTTCTAATATTCTGGACAAACCACTCCAGCGGCAGCTCGCGGCCGAGACCTCTCTCCTTGGCGGCGCGATAAACAATAGCTCCGCACGCGGCAAACTGTAAGCCCCAGTTTCCTACAGGACGGTACTGCGTGATCTGCGTCTGATCTGTGCGTCCCGGAGCAAGTCCGGCGATCACATCGGCATAGAGCGGCCACAATCTCTTGGACTTGTTCGTGCGGGGAACTTGCGGCAGCCGGCTCCGCTGCTCCGGACTGCCCGCGACAAAGGCGTTGCGGCTGTGGCCCAAATTGCGTTGGAAGCGGTCCGTTTCGGGCAAGTCGAGGGCCTCATCCCCTTGACGTACCACTACGTCGAGTAGCGCCTCACACTCCGGCGCCAGATCGTGCGGTCCAATGGCAACGACGTGCATGCCCGGCTCCAGCCAATCCGCTTCGACGACCGGCAGCAGGCTGTCCGTGGCGGTGGCGAGGATATCGGCGCCGCGGACGGCTTCGCGCGCCGAAGAGGCCGGCAGGACCGAAATGCCGAGCAGCTTTGACATCTCTTGCGCGAAGCGCACGCGGTTCTCAAGGTCACGGCTGAAAACGCGGACCTCTTCGATAGGGCGAACAGCCGTCAGCGCCTCAAGCACCGTACGCGCCATTCCCCCAGAGCCGATCAGCCCGACGCGTCGCGATTCGGCGCGAGAAAGCAACCGTGCGCCGATGCCCGCCGCCGCGCCGACGCGCATGTGCTGCAGGTAACCATCATTGAGAATTGCGAGCGGCTCGGCGTTCTCGGTGCTGAATAAGAGCACGAGGCCGCAATAGAGGCCGGGCCGAACGCTATATTTCTTCCTGGACCAACTGCCGTCATCATTTTTCGGCCAGATCATGATGTCGGATTTAAGCCGCACCGCGTGCACTCCGTCAGTGGCCCCTTCGATGGAGCCGAAGCGAAAGTATGCATCCTCCCGGCTGCAGGGTACGAGGGTATCGATGCGTGGACGGGAAATCGACGCGCCAGTCAGTACGCCGGCGAAAGCGCGTTCCTGCACGGCGATGCAGTCTTTCATCGACAGCACGTCGGCGACGACCTGGTTGTCGATCAGCAACATGTCTTCACCTCGCCCGTGCTTGCCATTTGCAGCAACCGGCGTACGCCTTGCGGGTCGAGCTTCAATGCGTCTGTCGCTTTCACTTTGTCAAGGCTCACGAATCGGAATGCCTGCTCTTCCAGATCAGGTCTATGGCTGCGGCGTCGGAACCCTGATCGACCCGGCACTGGTTGTCAAAAACCATCGACGACGCGGGGTTCGTCGGCGTGACCGGCGCCCAGCGGGGTAAGGCCTTGTTGTTCGGGTTGCCCGCGCGGGCAAACTGAAGCCAGGTATCGGCCAGCTTCACTCCGAGTGCCCGGGCCTCCGCAGTGGCTCCGGTCCACTCCGGGGCGTCGTCGCTGTGCAGGAAGGCGAGCGGACATTCCAGTTCGTGGTGCGATTTGGGACGGCCTCCGAGAATCTTGGCCTGCCATTGGAACCAATAAAGGTAGGTCGGCGCTGCGTTCAAGGCCGCCCGGTTTTGCGCCATCTTCACGCAGTACATACGCATGTGCTCGGTGGCTCGCGCCATGGCAGAGAGATCGAAGGGGCTTGCGTACGGGAACGCCGCCTTGTAGATGTCATAAGCCTGATCGCCTGCAGGTCCGATGTGCTCATGTAAGATTTCGCGCGCCTGCTGCTCGCTCATCTCGTCGTATTCGGGATGGCCTACGGCGGTAAACATCTCGTGCAGGGCCGTACCGATCATGACCGGTACGTTGGGCGCCGCATTGGGCTGCGTCGATTCGAATAGTACCGTCCGCCCGTCCACCACCGGCTTCCACATGTTTTTGTCGGCCGGAGTATTCAGGGCGGCGAATCGATACCTGGCGCCATTCGCCGCGGCAGTGATGGTACTGGCCGCCGCGTTCAACTTTTGCACCGGCAACTTATAGAGCGCGTCCAGATTGGAAGGCGAGACGTCCACCAGTTTCAGGAAAGTAGCGGTGCGCACCGTAGACTCTTCACGCGTCGACAGTGGCAGTGGTCCTGGACTTTGGATGATCGCCCGGTTGAATAGTCCTTTCGCTTCGGGCATTGCCAGGAGCGTCGCCACTTTCGCGCCGCCTCCTGAATGGCCGAAGATCGTGACCTTGGCGGGATCGCCGCCAAAGTTCGAGATATTGCGCCTCACCCATTGCAGAGCATCGACGATGTCCAGCATCCCGAGGTTCGCGGATTCCGCGAAGCGCTCGCCGTACGCCGTTAAGTCCAGGAAGCCGAGCCAGTGGAGGCGGTGGTTCATGCTGACCACTACCACGTCTCCGTGCTCCGCCAGGTTCCCAAAGTCGAAATAGGTCGCCATCAACGAGCTCAGTCCCGTGAAGCCTCCGCCGTGACACCAGAACAGCACGTTCCGCTTCTTGTTGTCGAGGCCCGGCGTCCAGATATTGATGCGCAGGCAATCTTCGCCGGGGTGGCCAACAAGCGAGTTCGCGCTTCGGAATAGAGCCTCGTCCACCGGCGAATCTTCATTGGCCGCTCTTCCCGATGGGCAGACAAGCCCAGCGGCGCGGGAACTGCGCTTGCCGGTCCAGGGTTGGGTCTTGGCGGCTCTACTCCAACGGCCCTCCGGCGAATGGATTTCCGCGTAGGGGATGCCCTTGAAGACGCGGATGCCGTTGCGGATGTAGCCGAGCACCGTGCCGCTTTCCGTTTCGCCCACCGCACTGGTGTCGTCAATGACGTAGATGGGGGGGCTATCGGCGCGTGGCTTGCCGGTCGTGTCCGACGCCGCGGCAGCACGTTCTTGAGTCAGTGCCGCGCCGGCCAGGGACGCGGACAGCAGAAACTGGCGCCTGCCTGTCGCGGAAACGGTTTTATTCTCCCTTTTTCCTGCCATTTTGTTCCTTCCCATTCTCCTTTTATCGTCCGTCGGAAACTGGGCGCCCATGGACCTTCACGACGGCTTCACGTAAGCTTCTGTGCTTTCTCCATTGTGAGCGCTCTCAATGATCACTTGAACAATCTAGTGGCGACGTCGGCTAGCGAATGGCGCCAGACCGTCCATTCGTGGCCGCCGGGGAACGTCGCAAAGGTCACGTTGATCTTGTGGTCCTGAAATTCCTTGAACGCTTCCTTCTGAAACGGCAGGCGCGGATCCTCGGTGCCGCACGACATATAAAACAGCTTTAGCTTCTTATTGCTCGCCGCCGGGTCCTTATAAAATCCAGGGACGACTTTCTCGACATCGAAGCGCTGAGGGTTGCTGGAGTTGCCCCCGAAGATCCCGCCGGCGAATTCGGCGATCCACGCGAAGGTATCGAGGCGGCCGAAACCAGCGGTCATAGTGGTTCCAGCGCCACCCGATAGGCCGGCCATCGCACGGCTCTCACGATTTTCAACGGTGCGGTAGTGTTTGGCTACGAAGGGGATGATCTCCTCAATAACCTCGCGTTCGAGCAGCGGGTAATTTGCCTCGATGTCGCCGCCATGGATGGCCCCCGGGTTAACCGGCGAAGCGTCCGCGACTGCGCCCGGCGCTGGGGCTCCCGGCCAGTTATTCGGCATGACGATGAGCATGGGCACCGCTTTTTTCTGTGCGATCAGATTGTCGAGGATTACGCCCGCGCGTCCATTTCGGCTCCACTGCTGTTCGGCGCCGCCGCCCCCGTGCCAAAGGTAGAGCACCGGGAATCGCTTCGTTGGCTGGTCATAATAATCGGGTGGTACGTACACATAGAGCCCACGTTGGGTCTTACTTACGCGAGAGACGTATGTGTGAATGTCGATTGAACCATGCGGCACGTCCTGCAATTGGTCGAAACGCGGCGGATTGCCCATGACTTCCACCACGCTGCCCTGAACCGCCGCGCCAACGTTCACATTCGGATTCGCCATGTCGATGGTCCTGACCCCATCAATCAGGAAGAAATAGGTGTAGATCTCCGGTTCCACCGGACCAATCGTCACCGCCCAAACGCCGTTCGCGCCCTTGGTCATGGGGTGCGATCCCGCGCGGCCTTCGCCCATCTGCAAGGCGACCTCATTCGCTTTTGGCGCTGTTGTCCGGAACGTGATCCGATGGTCGGGGAGTACATCCGGGGTCGGGGCGGTCTCTTGCGCGAACCCTACGGCGGCGAATACAAAGGCAAGTGCGAATGTCTTCATGAACTGGCTCCAGGTTCCTTACGATTACACAGTTCGGTAACTCGGTTGATAAGGCGTCATATCGGCGGTCACTTGAACAGCATTGGCGCGAAGTCCGCTAGCGAATGGCGCCAAACTTTCCATTCGTGCCCACCCGGGAACGTCCTGAAGACCGGCTCAATGCCGTGCTTGTGGAAGTCGTCAAGACCCTCTTTTTGAAACGGCATCCGCGGATCCTCTGTGCCCACGGACATATAAAACAGTTTGGGTTTCTGGGTCGGGGAGACGAGCTTCTCATAAATACCGGGTACGTTCTTTTCCGGCTGATAGGGGCCGTATACGCCGCTACCCGGAGCGGGTTCGGGGCCTCCAAAGACCCCGGCGCTGAATTCTCCCAGGTAACCAAACAAGTCAAGCCGCCTCAAACCCACGTTGAACGTAGTGCCGCCGCCCCAGGATAGACCCGCCATGGCGCGGTTGTTTCGATCGTTGAGCGTGCGGTAGTCCTTCTCCATGAATGGGATGATGTCGGCCAGAAGTTCCTTTTCGAGAACCGCCGAACTGCCGAGGCTGGTATGGTCGCCCGACTCGTGCAGAATTTCAGCGTTGACGTTCGGCATAACGACGATCATGGGAACGGCTTTCTTCTGCGCGATCAGGTTGTCGAGGATGACATTGGCGCGCCCACCGCTGGTCCAGACGGATTCGTTGTCGGTTTGCCCGCCGTGCCAGAGATATAGCACCGGGAACTTTCGACCGATTTCGCTGTAATACTGAGGCGGCACGTATACGTACAGGCCGCGCTGGCGGTTCTGCGCCGTGGAAAAGTACGTGTGTATGTTGATCGATCCGTGAGGCACATTCTGGAGTTCGTCGAAGCGTGGCGGATTGCCCGGCACTTCCACTGTGCTGGCGCCAACCCTCACACCGTCTTCCAGAAAAGAGTAGTTATAGATCTCCGGCTCTACCGGGCCGACGGTGACAACCCAGACTCCGTCTTCGCCTTTCGCCATGGGTTGCGGCTTCTGCGCCCAAAGAAGTTGAACAGCGGAGGCCTTTGGAGCATTCACGCGGAACTTGATCTTGTGGTCGGGCTGAACCTCGGGACGCACAATGAGTCTGCTGGCGTCTTGGCCGGCCGCAGGCTGCGGCAGCTGTGCGAAGACAAGGGCGAACGCCGCTAACAGCGCGGAATTCCGGAAAAGGCTTCTTCGATTCAGTGTAATCGCCATATCGCTCTCGATTTTGTTTTTGGATTCGGCAAGATTACCCGGGATAGCGCCTGCGGCGAAACGATCGTGGGCGCTGGAGTCGCGCCTCCCGTAGAACCCGAAAAGCCTGCCTGAAGGTTTTGAAGGCCAAACCCATTCTCTTTCTGCATTGTGGGCGTGTCCAATGGCGTCTCCGATCAGAACGCAATCCGCAACGCGAGCTGTATTTCCCGTGGATTCCCTTCCTGCGTGCTGACAACACCGAACTGCGGCGTTCCGAGGGTAGTGCCGGGGAAACCGAACTGCACCCGGTTGAACAGGTTGAAAGCCTCCGCCAGAAACTCCATCTGGATTCTGTCGTTGATCGGTATTTTCTTGAACAACGCGAGATCAAAGTTGTTGATGCCGGCCGCTCGAATATTCGGATCGACGCGCCCTTCGCTTCCAAACCCGAACGTGGAAGGCGCTGAGAAACACGACGTATCGAACCACTTGGTGATTCTGGACTGGGAACTCCCGCTGGTAGTCTTGTCGCATCCCGCAGTCACATTCGGCCGCGGAGTTCCGGCGTTGAAATAGGTGCTCAACGTGGTCGCCTGGGCAATCAGGGGAAGGGGGTATCCCGATTGCAGCGAAGTGATGCCGTTCAACCCCCAGCCGGAAACCAGCTTATCGGCCACGCCGCTGACGTTGCCCAGAAAGCGTTTGCCTTTGCCCATGGGCAAATCCACGACGTAGCTGACCGAAAGGCGTTTCGGCACGTCGTAGGTGAGGAGCGAATGTTCGCCCTTCAGGTTGTCGTAATCCTGGATAGCGCCTGGCTTAAGGTCCTCATCAGTGCTAGCGATGATCGGCTCGGCGTCCCCAGTGTTCTTGGACCAGCTGTAGGTGACCAAAATGGTGCCGCCTGCTTTCAATCGCCTCTCGAATTTCACCTGCAGCGAGTGATAGGCGCTTTCGAATCCAGCGGCAGTGGGATCGTTGATCCCGAGGTATTGTGGGTAGGGCAGCAGCCTTTGGCCGTACTGTATCGTTTGTCCCGCCTGGGGACCGCTGCCGGACACTAATCCATAGAACGGGTTGGCGACCTGATTCAACAATTGCGAGCCGAGCGAGTCGTACTGGTCGGGGAGCTGGTTTAACCCCTGCCCCGTGCCGGTGACTAGATGAACACCCCGGCTGGCGACATAGGAGATGTCAAACGAATTGTTGCCCCCAAATTGCCGTTGAAAACCGAAATTCCAGTTCA
>Ga0302325_10012293_pt1 | contig 18371 bp, 17 predicted proteins | sample Palsa_T0_2_FD_201948 | JGI IMG/M metagenome (GOLD analysis project Ga0302325, IMG submission 201948) | Peat permafrost microbial communities from Stordalen Mire near Abisko, Sweden - Palsa_T0_2 | ecosystem: Environmental > Terrestrial > Soil > Palsa > Peat permafrost | place: Sweden: Abisko...
TCCCGGGCGCCCGGTAGCCGGGATCCGCTGGCGCGGATTCCCTTGGGAGTTCGCCTGGCGGCGAACTCCCGGGCGCCAGGTAGCCGATTCTTCATTGTCCGACCGGTCCTTCACCATGGCCGATCCGTGCCCGGTCCCTCGAAGACGCCTCCGACCCCATCGCTGCGCGCCTGGCAGATCCGCGCGCTCGCGCTACTGAGCGCCTCGGGGCAAGGCCCGTTCCTGCTCTCGGCCGCTCCCGGCGCCGGCAAGACCCGCCCGGCGCTCGAGCTCGCGCGGACCGAGCTCGAAGCGGGGAAGATCGACGCGGTGGTGGTTGTGTGCCCGACCGCTCCACTCACGCGGCAGTGGGCGGCGGCGGCCGCCGGGCTCGGTGTCGAGCTTGTCCCCGACGCCGATACCCCGCGCCCGCCGCGCGGGTTCCACGGCGTCGCCGTCACCTTCGCACGCATCGCCGGCGCGCCGGTGCGGTGGGGCAGCGCGCTGCCACGCCGCACGCTGGTGATCGCCGACGAGGCCCACCACCTGGGCGAGGAGCTGGCGTGGGGCGAGAGCTTCGCGCGGGCGTTCGGGGGCACGCCGCGGTGGCTCTTGCTCTCGGGGACGCCGTTCCGCTCCGACGCCACCCCGATTCCGGGCGTCCGTTACGGCGCCGACGGCCTCGCCGAGCCGGACTTCTCCTACAGCTACGCGGACGCGGTTGCGGATCGGATCTGCCGCCCGGTCTGCTTCATCGCATACGACGGGACGCTTTCGTGGCGCAGCGGTGACGATGTGATCGAGTCGAGCTTCGAGACGGTGCTGAGCGCGCGCGAGGCGGGTCGCCGCTACCGCACGGCGATCTCGACCGAGCTCCCCGACGGGCTGCCGCGCATCCTGCGCGAAGCCGACGCGAAGCTGCGCGCGGTCAGGGACGGCGGACACCGCGATGCCGGCGGGCTCGTGATCGCGGCCGACGCGAGTCACGCGCGCAGGGTTGCGAAGCTGCTGCGTGAGGAGACCGGGCGCCCGCCGCTCGTCGTCCTTCACACCGAGGCGCGGGCAGCGGCCAAGCTCGCGGCGTTCACTCGCTCCCGCGACGCGTGGATCGTCGCCGTGAACATGGTCTCCGAAGGAGTCGACATACCGCGGCTGCGGGTGGGGGTGTACGCGACGGCCGCGAAGACGCCGCTGGTGTTCCGGCAGATCGTCGGGCGCTTCGTGCGTACGATCCCGGGTCGCGCGGTCGAGCCGAGCTGGCTCTACGTGCCTGCCGATCCGGTCCTCCGCGAGCACGCGCGATCGGTCGAGACGGAGCTGCGCCACGTGCTGGCGCCGCATGCGCCGGGCGAGGACGAGTGGGAGCGCCCAGAACGCCGGCTCAGCGAGCGCAGCGCGGCTGTCGAGTTCGTTCCCCTGAGCGCCGACGTCGCGCCGCAGCTGACGCTGTTCGGCCCGCCGGCGGCCGCGCCGGCACCGCCGGCCTGGGACATCGGACCGTCCGGCGGAGCCGCAGTGGGGCCGACGGCCGCCGGCGGCAACGGGCGGCACGACACGCCGGCATTCGAGCGGCGCGCGCTATTGCGCGGCGAGCGCCACCGGCTCGTCGCCGAGGTCTGCCGCCACGACGGCTCGAGCCACAGCGAGATCAATTCCTGGCTGAACCGGCGCGTCGGGATCACCCGCGTCGAGGACGCCACGATCGAGGAGCTCGAGCGCTCCGTTGAGCTGCTGGTGGGGAAGCTGACCGGACGCCGGTGAAGGGGGCGGCGCCGAACTGATGCCGCTGAGTCGCGAGGGGTGCGACCGAGAGGCATCGGTTCGTGCACCGGTGTCGGCCGCTACGCTCTCAAGCAGACATGATCAGCACCAACCAATTCAAGAACGGGAACCACATCGACGTCGACGGGACCGTGTTCAAGATCCTCGAGTTCCAGCACGTCAAGCCGGGCAAGGGCGGGGCGTTCGTGCGCACGAAGCTGCGGCGGTCACGCGACGGCAACGTGATCGACCGGACGTTCAGGGCGGGGGAGAAGTTCCGCTCGGTTCGGACCGAGGTACGGAAGATGCAGTTCCTCTACCGCGACGCCGGCGATGCGCACTTCATGGACACGGAGTCCTACGAGCAGCTCGTGATCCCGGTGGGGGCGATCAGCGAGGCGCTCCAGTGGGTCAAGGACTCGGACGAGGTCGAGGTGCTGTACATCGACGACGAGCCCGCCGATATCCAGCTGCCGAGCGCAGTTGACCTGAAGGTAAGCCAGACCGAGCCGGGACTTCGCGGCGACACCGCTTCCGGGGGGGGCACGAAGCCCGCGGTGCTCGAGACGGGCGCGAGCGTTCAGGTGCCGCTGTTCGTGGACGTTGGGGACGTGCTCCGCGTGGATACGCGCTCAGGCGAGTACGTCTCGCGTGCCTGACCTGCGGACGTGCCGCCGTGCGTAGACGTGACCAACGGCGCGCCGCGGTGTGGGCGCTGTATCAGAGCGATCTCACCACCCGGTCGCTCGAGGAGACCTTGCCGCGCGACGTGCACGCGTTCACCCGTGCGCTCGCTCACGCCACGCAGGACCGCCAGGCGGAGCTCGACGAGCTGATCGGCCGTCACGCGACCGGCTGGTCGGTGGAGCGGATCGCTCCGCTCGAGCGCTCGATCCTGCGCGTCGGCGTGCTCGAGCTGTTGTACCCGGAAACGATCCCCGGCGAGCAGCCGATCCCGCCCGAGGGAGCGATCGACGAGGCGGTCGAGACGGCCAAGCGATTCTGCGGCACCGACGCCCCCGCGTTTGTGAACGGGATCCTCGCGGCGGTGCTCCGGGAGCGCGAGGCGCTGCCGCACTGAGCCATCAGTAGCCGAGGCCCCCGACGGCACTCAAGTCGTCCCTGCGGCTGGTCGATGCCACGGAGGTATGGCATCCACCGCCGAGGCCACGACCGGACCGGAGCTCGACGACGCCGTCGGCGCGCGCGGAGGCGACCCCGAGCGGGCTGAAGCACGTACCCGCCGGCTACCGAGTCGATCGTTCGGTGTCGCGGTCGTGGCGATCGGGATCGGTCTGGCGGTGTTCGCGTTTGCGCCGCTCGTGATCGCCGCGGTCGACGCGGCCCACGACCACCGCGTGTTCCTCGGCGTCGACAGCTGGGATCCGATGGACGCCCTCCAGTACCTCGCGTGGGTCCGCGATGCCCACAACGGGCTGATCCGGAACCTGTTCGGCTCGACCCACGATGGTGCCGTCTTCCTGCACCCGATGTGGTCGCCTAGCGGATGGCTACAGGCCGCCACCGGGGTGAGCGACACCGCGATCATGGCCTTCTGGACGGCCGTCGGAGCGCTCGTCCTGCTCGCCGGGTGCGTTCGCCTCGTCACTCGGCAGCTCCCATCCGACCGCCCCGCAGCACGTGTGATCGCGCTCTGCCTGGCGCTCTTCGGAGGCCTCACTCCACTCGTGCTGCTCCTGCCGCAGATCGATCCCGCGGCATCCGTGGACCTGCGACTGGCAGGCGGCGACCTGATCTCCGCCGCCTCGCTGTGGGGATACGTCCCGATGGCAATGGCTGTCGGCCTGATGCCGTTCGCGATCGAAGGGGTCAGCCGGCTCCTCGACGGCCGTCGCGACCGCCGGACCGTGCTCGGGACGGCGGCCCTCGGGCTGCTCGTCGCCTGGCTGCATCCCTGGCAGGGAGAGGTGCTGCTCGCGGTGTCTTTGGGTCTTGCGCTCTGGTGGCTGCTTGACCGAAGCACCGGGCGCGCGCGGCAAGCTGCGATCAGCGCCCTCGCATTGCGAGGACGACTTGCAGGGCCGCTCTTGGTCGGGGCAGCGACCGCGCTACCGCTCCTGTACTACCTGATCCTGAGCAGAGTGGATGCAGGCTGGGCGGTGGCACAGCGGGCTGACGATGCCGCGACGATCCCCTGGCAGTTGACGATCCTGTGCGTGGCCCCGCTTGCGCTGCTCGCCCTCATCGCCGGCAGGCGCGCGGGCCGCGACCATGCGGCGCGCGGCGTCGTGCTGTGGCCGCTCGCGACCCTGGTGATCGTCGCTTTGACCCCTTCGGGACAGGATCGCGCGCTGGCCGGAATCGGCGTGCCGGTGGCCGTGCTCGTGGTTCGCGCCTGGCCCACCGAGCTACGTCGGGCTCGCCTGGCGCTCGCGACCGCCGCCGGTCTCGCGGCCATGCTGGTGCCGTCGGGCGTCTACGCGGCCGAGACGATCGGCGGTCTGCAGAACCCGTACTTCAGATCGGTCGCCGAGCTCCACCGCTCGGACGTGCGCGCTGCTGAAATCGCCGCTCGCGCGAGCGCTGATCGGCCGATCCTCGCGCCCGCTGCACTCGGGACCGCGATCCCGGCGCTGACGGACGCCGTGAGCTGGGTCGGTCATCCGATCTGGACTCTCGACTATGGCCCGCGATCGGAGCGCACCTCCGCGCTGTTCAACGGGTCGATGACGGCAGTGCAGGCGCGCGCGTTCGTCCGCTCGGTGGGGACGCACGCGCTCGTCGAGCCGTGCGGCTACACGGCGCGACTCGAGCCCGCGCTCGCCCGTCTCGGCTTCCATCAGCAGGCAGTTGGATGCGCTCGCGTCTACACCAGCGGCCGGTAGCGCTCGCGCCGCGGGCGGCCGATCACCTGCCCAGGACGCCCAGAACGTATACGCGCGAACACCCCACCTGCTCCTCGCGGAATCCGAGCGGCGCGAGCGCCGGCTCGAGCCGCGCCGTCGAGCCGCACGGCTCGACGAGCGCGTGCGTCCCCACCGAGCGGACGAACGCGCGCGCCCGCACTGCCGTCATCGACCCGGCGAACAGGGCTGAGCTGAGCTGCGCCCGCGAGCCGTAATCGGGTGTCCAAACGAGGTTGCCGACCCAGGTTGGGGCGTCCGCAAGCATCGGAATCGCAGCGCCCAGCACCGGGGTGCTGAGAATCGGACGGTTGGCGTCTGAACGCGCAGCCACGGTCACAGCTCGCACGTCGCTTGGAGCCGGCTCCGAGTACTCGGTAACCGCCGGGCTCTGCACCTCGCGCAGCGAACTGTCAGCGTAGAGCGCGAACGTCGCGGCGGTCGCCGCCAGGCCGGCCGCCGCCGCCATCCGGCTGACCGAGAATCCGCGGCCGGCGGGCCATCCACGGACGATCAGCACCCCGAGCGGGAGCATCAGCCCGTCGAGCGCGTGGTACTGCTCCGGCGGGCTCAGCGCCAGCACGATCAGCGTCGCGATCGGCCACACGACCAGGCTGCGGGCGCCACGGTCACGCCAAGCCGCACGAGCACAAAGGAGCACGATGATCACGAGCGGAGCGAGGCAATACTTCACTACGGGCCAGGTGACGAGATACCTGACGTCCGTCCTGGCGAACTGCGCCCAGCTGTAATCGATATGGCTAAGGCTCGCGTAATAGGCGGGGGCAACGGCGGTCGCCAGGAGCACTGCCGCGACGTGCCGCCACCGTACGCGCAGTCCGGACGTCGACTTCGTGAGTGGCGAGCGCTGGTCGTGTGTGCGCCAGAGCAGCAGCCCGAGCCATACGAGCATCAGCGTTGCCGCCTGCCAGGGATGGAGCCACCCGATGATCAGGCAGCAGGCGGCGGTCCACAGTGCCGTGCGCCGGCCGCCGCTGCCGTCGAGGATGTGCTCCATACCCTGGATCGCAAACGCCATCAGCCCGATCGCGATCGCGATCGGGGCGTAGTCCCACAGCGTTGCCGCCGGGATGAGGTCGATCGCGACGCCGCGGACGTCGGCGATGTCCCCGGCCCAGAGGAACAGCACGAGCGGCGTGAATCCTCCGAAGAGACACAATGCGAGCGCTGTCGTGCGGCGTCCGGGACGGCTTACCGGAATGTGACCGGCGACCAGGCGCGCGGCACCAGCGAACAGGACGGCGACACTCACCAGCTTCCAGAACGCCATGATCGGAACGGATCCGGCGCCTGTCAGGCCCTGCACGATTCCGGTCGGCGACCAGATCGGGTGGGCAAATACGGCGCCGCCTGAAAGGCCGAACAGATTTCGGATCAGCCCGTCGTGACCGTCGCGCACGAAGGCGAGGTATTGAAGGCCGTCCCACGGGAAGTAACCCGCGACGCCGAGGAACGTCCGGTGGTGGCGCGCGGCGTCGACAGCGGTCAGAACGAACGGAGCGAAGGCCCATACGGCGAGCGCCGTGGCGACCGCAACGAGGCCCGCGCGCGCGAGCCGCATGCGCGCCGGCGCGGCGCCGCTGGGGGGGTCGTCCCGGGCGTACGAGCGAGCAGGAGCCAGCTGAGCTGGCTCATCGTTCCGCGGAGCGGTTGAGTCTTGGTCGATCGTCACTCGGAACATGCGCGACACAGCCGAAGCAGCCTGTGGCACGTATCGGCAGTCGGGCGGGCTCAGGTGAGCCGCCCCCCACAGCAGATAAGCCCAACGTAGGAATCGCTTCGCGCGACCGGCAAGTCGGGCGACAATGCGAGGATGCGTTTACTTGTGGTCGACGACGACCGCGCACTCCGTGAGGTGCTCCGCCGAGCACTCACGCTGGGCGGATACGACGTTCGGCTGGCGGAGAACGGGGCCGGCGCGCTTGGGGAGATCGCGGGCGGTGTTCCCGACGCGGTGGTCCTCGACATCGGCCTCCCCGACATCGATGGCCTCGAGGTGTGCCGGCTCCTGCGTCGCGAGGGAAACCGCGTCCCGGTTCTGATGCTGACCGCGCGCGACGCGGTAGCGGACCGGATCGACGGTCTCGATGCGGGCGCGGACGATTACCTCGTGAAGCCGTTCGACATCGACGAGCTGAAAGCGAGGCTGCGTGCGCTCCTGCGTCGCGCGAGCGGCGAGGGCGGGGGGGATGGGCTGGCGTTCGCCGAGCTGACCCTCGATCCGGGCCGCCACGGTGTGGTTGTGGGCGAGCGTTTCGTCGAGCTCACCCGCACCGAGTATCAGCTGCTCGAGCTGCTGCTCCTCAACCCGCGGCGGGTTCTGCCGCACGGGCTGATCTACGACCGTGTCTGGGGTTACGACTTCGGGCCGACGTCAAATGCGCTGCGAGTCTACGTCGGCTATCTGCGACGCAAGCTCGAGGAGGCTGGGTCACGTCCGCTGATCCACACTGTCAGGGGCGTCGGCTACGCGTTGCGAGAGCCGCCCGAGTGAGTCTGCGCGCGCGGATCGGCGCCGCGGCCGGGATCGCGGTCGCGGTGGCTGTGGTCGCCGTCGCCGTGAGCGCGTATGCGGGGACGCGGTCGAATCTGCTTGGCCAGGTCGATCAGTCGCTGCGCAATCTCACCGCACAGGCGCTGATGCGAAGCCCCGGGGCGGGGTCACAGCCCCCGGGATACAACGGGCCTGGGCCTGGCTCGAGCGCGGGCGGCGCTCCGGCAGGGTCCGGCGGCCAGGGAGTCAGCCCCCAGGGCCAGGGGTCGGGGTTCCGGTTCCCTTCGCACGGGCCGCCGCTCTTCCCGGCTCATCGATCGGGCGACTGTGACCGAGGTTTCGGCCTCGACAATCGCAGCGGCAGCTTCGGCGGTCCCGCGGGGTTCTTCGAGCTGGTCACCCCGAACGGCGCGATCTGTCTGGCGAGCCAGGAGGCCGCCGGCAAGAAGATTCCACTCGACTCGCGCGCCCGCGCATCGGCCGCGAGCGGGCAGGGCAACTATGTAACCGATGCGCAGGTCGGCGCACATCACTTGCGCGTGCTCGTGACCGGCGTGGGGTCGCACGGCGCACTCGCCGTCGCACTGCCACTGACCGATGTCGACAAGTCGCTCCACAGCCTGCTGCTTCTGCTGCTCGCGGTCGGCGCCGCCGGCATCGTCCTCGCCGCTGCGCTAGGGGTCCTTGTCGCCAGGACCGCGCTCACCCCGATCGTCCGTTTCACCCGGCGTACCGAGCTGGTCGCGGCCGGCGCCGACCCCTCGCAGCGGCTCGACGTGAAGGGGGGAGACGAGCTGGCCAGGCTGGCGAGCACTTTCAACACCACGCTCGACGCGCTCGAGCGCTCGGTCGAGTCGCAGCGCAACCTCGTCGCCGACGCGAGCCACGAGCTCCGCACTCCGATCGCATCGCTTCGCGCGAACCTCCAGCTGCTAAGGGACGAGTCACTGCTGTCCCAGGGCGATCGCGAAGCCCTGCGCGAGGACATGATCTCGGAGCTGGACGAGCTGACAGGACTGGTCGGAGACGTCGTCGAGCTGGCCCGGGGCGTCAAGCGAACGACGGAGCTGAACGACGTCCGGGTCGATCTCGTCGCCGCCGACCTGATCGAGCGCGCCGGCCGCCGCTCCCCGGGCCTCACGTTCCACGCGAGCCTCGAGCCGACCGTCGTCCGCGGCGAGGGCGATCGGATCGGCCGCGCGATCGCCAACCTGCTCGACAACGCTCGCAAGTGGAGTCCCCCCGACGGCACGATCGAGGTCGAGCTGAGCGACGGATCGCTGACCGTTCGCGACTTCGGACCAGGATTCGACGAGCAGGAGCTGCAGTTCGTCTTCGATCGCTTCCACCGTGCCAAGGACGCGCGCGGCAAGCCCGGGTCTGGCCTCGGACTCGCGATCGTGCGCCAAGCGGCGGAGGCACACGGCGGCTTCGCCGAGGCCGCCAACGCGACCGGGGGCGGCGCTTTGCTCAGGGTCAGCTTCGGCACCACGCTGGCGATCGACGACGAGATCGAATCCGAGTCCCTACAGGCGCACCTCCCGGTGGCTGACGAGCCGCACGCCTAGCGCCTCGATCTCCTCCCGGAGCCCAGGCTCGGTCAGCGTGGCCAGCTCGATGGCGCGCTCGTCCAGATAGCTCGAGCGGAAGTCGCCGATCACCTTCGCCGGATGGCAGGCGAGCTCGCTCACCTCGCTGCGCGCCTCGTTGGCGATCAGGTGCACGAGAAAGGGGCGCCGGATATAGCCGAGGTTCGTCAGCCCGACCTCCCACTGGGCCCAGAAGCCGCCGATGTAGGCGATCCGGCCGTCGTGGCGGATTGGAACGCCGATCGGCTCGGCGAGCGCCCGAAACAGCTCGAGCCGGCCGTCCTCGTTGTGGACGTGATGATGGGAGTCGATGTGCGTCGGATCGCCGCCGGTTAGCTGACGGAAGCGCTCGAGCTGGGCCTCGAAGAGCTCGGCCGCCTGAGCCGGATCGTCGAGGTCGTGGCCCGCGTCCTCCTCGAGGTGCAAGCCGACCGACAGCCCGGGGTGCGTGCTGAGTAAGCCGGCGGCGTGCCGGGACCCCGGCCGGTTGACCATCAGGCTGGCGCTTGTGACGATCCCGTTCGCGTACGCCTCGACGATTCCCTCGTTGACGCCCGGTGACAGGCCGAGGTCGTCGGCGTTGACTACCAGCTGACGAGTTGGCGCGACACCCGAGCGACCCGCCGAGTCTCGATCGGCGTGGTGCGTTCCAGTCATGGCCCCGCCATTCTGCCCAAGTTGAAGAGTTTGTTGCAGCCTCGATCGGATAAACGTTGATCTTTGGGTGCACAGCTTGTGCGCCTGCTAGGCCGGACCGACTCTGTACGTGGGACGTGTTGGCGCGTTCCCCGAGTGGGCGGACCTGCCAGGTAATAGCTTGGCCGGGCTGTCCTTCGCCGGCACTCCCACAGATTGTGCTCGGCTGGCCTTCGGGCCGGCCGAGCATCTTTCTTTCTGCGCGAACCCTTACGCGCGCTGGGCGGAGAGGTGTCGCTCGATCAGCATCCGTGCGATCGACACGCGGTTCGGCAGTTCGAGCTCCGCGCTCTGGCCCCGGGCTGCGGCCCGTACGGCCTCGAGCGTGACCCAACGGACGTCCTCGAGCTCGCCGTCTCCTGCCGTCGGCTCGCCTCCCTCGGAGCTCGCCTCGAAGCCGAGCATCAGCGATGAGGGAAACGGCCAGGGCTGGGACGCGACGTAGCGCGGGTCGCGCACATCGATGCCCGATTCCTCGCGGACCTCGCGGATGACCGCCTCCTCGAGCGTCTCGCCCGGCGCGACGTAGCCCGCGAGCACCGAGTAGCGGGGTGGCGGCCAGCCGGCATGGCGGCCGAGCAGCAGCCGTCCGTCGCTCTCGACGAGCATGATCACGACGGGGTCAGTGCGCGGGAAATGGACGGCGCCGCAGCTCGGGCAGCGTCGCGAGTAGCCGGCCTCGGCGACCCGAGTGGCGGTGCCGCAGTTCGGGCAGAAGCGGTTCGTGCGATGCCAGTTGAGGAGCGCCCCGAGGTAAGCCGCGAGGCCGGCCTCCGAACGCGCGAGCAGCGCGGCGGCGGCGCGGAGGGCGATCACCTCGGCGCCGCGGGTCAACGCGGTCAACGAGGCGCGCGGGAGGGCGCCGAGATCGACTGCGAACAGCGCCTGATCGCGCTCCAGCCCGAGCAGGATCGGACCGGCGAGCGCAGCGCCCGCTGCCGGGAGATCGGCTAGCGAGCGCCGCACCAGAGTCCTCTGGCCGGGGTGCTCACCGACGAGCACGCCGTCGCGGCTCGCGAACACGGCCCTGCTGGCGGGATCGCTGACCCGGCGCGTTACCCATGCAGGGTCGGCGCGCAACGTCGCGGCACGGTCGAGCGCCATCCCGGAGAACGGCGTCTGGAGCCCGACTATTCAGCGCTCCAGGAGGCCAGCGCGCCGCTCTTGTCGGCGGCCCTGAGCTCGTTCAGGCCACCCAGGGGCTCGCCGTCGACGATGATCTGGGGAAAGCTGGTGAGCCCGGTGACGGTGGCGAGCTCGGTCTGCAGCTCTGGGTGCGCGCCGAGGTTGACCTCCTCGAAGCTGACTCCGCGCAGCATCAGCAGCGACTTCGCGTGGACGCAGAAATCGCAGGCGTCGGTGGAGAAGAGGATCACTCGCCCCGGCATGTCGCCGAGTATAAGAGGGAGCGTGAGCGATGACGCCTGCTGGCTCGGTGTGGACCTCGGCACGCAGAGCGTCCGCGTCCTCGCCGCGGCGTCGAACGGAGAGGTCCTCGCGCGCGCCTCGCGCCCGCTGGGCAGCCGCCGGGACGGGCCCCGCCACGAGCAGGACCCCGGGCAGTGGTGGGAGGCGCTTACGAGTGCCTGCCACGAGGCGCTCGCCGGCGTCGAGAAGGCGTCGATCGCCGCCGTGGCGATCTGCGGGACCTCGGGCACGATCCTGCTCGTCGACGGCGCGGGCGAGCCTGCGTCGCCCGCGCTCATGTACGACGACTCCCGCGCGGGGGCGGAGGCGAAGCTTGCCAACGACACGGGCGCCGAGGTGTGGGACGCGCTCGGATACCGGATCCAGCCGTCCTGGGCGCTTCCCAAGCTGCTCTGGCTACTGCGCGAGCGCGACGGCTCGGCCTACGGTGTGCGAGTCGCGCACCAGGTCGACTTCGTGACACGGCGTCTGATCGGGTGCGAGGTGCCGGCCGACAGCAGCCACGCCCTGAAGACCGGCTACGACCTGCTCCGCGACGCATGGCCCGAGGACGTGATGGCCGCTTTGGGCGTCCCCGACGGGATCCTCCCCGCCGTCGTGCGACCTGGTACCCAGCTCGGCACGGTCGACCGTGCGGGCGCCGAGGCCACGGGCATCCCCGCCGGCACTGCGGTGATCGCCGGAATGACCGACGGCTGTGCGGCACAGCTTGCGGCCGGCGCGCTCAGCGTCGGCGATTGGAGCTCGGTGCTGGGGACGACGCTCGTGCTGAAGGGCGTGGCGGCAGAGCCGATCCGGGATCCCCACGGCGCGCTCTATTCTCACCGCTCGCCAGACGGCAGCTGGCTGCCCGGTGGCGCCTCGAGCGTCGGTGCCGGCGTGCTCACCGACCGTTTCCCGGCTCGTAACCTCGCGGAGCTCGATCGGCGGGCGGCTGCGCACGAGCCGTCCGGTGTCCTCGTCTACCCGCTCGTCTCGCGCGGCGAGCGCTTTCCCTTCGCGGTGCCCAAGGCGGAGGGCTTCATGCTGGGCCGGCCGCGCGACGAGGCCGACCACTTCGCCGGCCTGCTGCAGGGAGTCGCCTACGTCGAGCGGCTGTGCTTCGACTACCTCGACCGCCTCGGCGCGCCGATCGACGGCGAGCTGAGCCTGACCGGGGGAGCGACGCGCAGCCGCTACTGGTGCCAGCTTCGCGCCGACGTGTTGGGGCGCGAGGTCCGGCTGCTCGAGAGCGCCGACCCCGCGTTCGGAATGGCTCTGCTGGCCGCGTCGACGGACCGACCGCCGCCGGCGACTGCACGCGAGATGGTTCGTGTCCGTGAGGTGCTCGAGCCGCGCCATGACCGGACCGAGCGGTTCCGCGAGCCGTACGTCCGCCTCGTCGACGCGCTCGAGCGAAGGGGCTGGCTCGAGTTCGTGGACGCCGCGCACGCCCGTGCCCGAGCGGCGCGATGAGCGGCGACAGCGGTCCGCGTAGTCCGGCGCCGGCCTGCTGCGCGAGCGCTTGCCGACTCCCGTCGCGACGGTTGCGACCCGTCGCCTCACTCAGGCGATGATACGCCGACAATGACCGGCGAGATGATCGATGACGGCGGCGCGACGCCCGATCCAGCGCGGCGCCCCGAGGTGCTGATCGTCGGTGATCGCGGCTCCGTGGCCAGGGCCGTCGTGGAACGGCTGGCGCGGATCGGCGTCCGCGTCAGGCAGCTGGCGAATCCGACCGATCTCGAGCTGATCGACGGGCTTCGAGCCGGCGTCGGCGCCGTCGCGGTGGTGACGCGGGACGACGCGCTGGCGTTGCGCCTCACGCTGCTGGCGGCACATGTCGCTCCGGACGTGCCGCTGCTCACCACGCTGTTCGACGAGACCGTCGCCGAGCAGCTTCGGCTGGCGGTGCCCGGAGTGCTCGTAGTCTCGCCCTCGGAGCTCGTGGCGCCGCGCTTGGCCGAGGCTTGCCTTGCCCCCGGTCGAGTGGGGCGGCAGCGACGCGACCGCTTCGGTGGCCGCGCGCCGGCGATCGTGGACACGGCGCTCCGGCTGCTCGTCCTGTCCGGTGCGGGGTTGCTTGCGGCCTTCCTGATCGAAGCGCTGCTGTCCGGATTCGTCTTACACGAGAGCTGGGTGAACGCGATCTACTCGAGTGCCACCACGCTCGCGACGGTGGCCGGCTCCGCGCGCGCCGCGCATGCGCCCGGCTGGTACAAGCTCGTGAGCGCGACCGGCATCCTGCTGTCGCTGGGCCTCGTCGCGGTATTTACCGCCGCGCTCGTGAGGCGCCTGAGTCAGCCGCGCCTGACGACGGTGCTCGGATCCCGTGCGGCGCCCGCGGCCGACCACGTCCTGATCGTGGGCCTGGGGCAGATCGGACTTCGCCTCGCGCTCTGCCTGCGCAGGCAGGGGGTCCAGGTGCTCGGGATCGAGCGCGACGAATCGGTCGCAGGAGTCCGCCTCGCCCACGAGGCCGGGCTGCCGGTGGTGATCGCCAGCGGCGCCGACACGTTTACGCTGGAGCGACTCGGCATCCGGCACGCAAGGGCGGTGGCGGCGGTGACCTCGAACGACCTCGTCAACGTCGAGATCGGGCTGGCCGCGCGCGCGACCGCTCCCGATGTCGCTGTCGTGCTCCGCCTCGGGGACGGCGACGTCGCCACCGAGACCGAGTCACTGCTCCATCTCGGCCGGATCCTCGACGCGCATCGGCTCGCCGCCGAATCGCTCGCTGACTCGCTTCGAAGCAGACTGTGAACGATCCGTCGCGGTACTAGCGGCCCAGGGTGCGGACGATCTCGCGTGCTCGCGGTCGCAGATCGCCGAGCAGCTCGCGCACGGCCTGGAGATCAGCGCGGAGCTCCGCGTCGCCGAACTCGACCGGGAGCATCGAATCCTGAAGGGTTGACAGCGTGCCGTCCGCCCTCGCTACCGCGTCAACGGCGCCGTCGAGCAGCTCCTTCACCCCATGTGACGGAGCTACCTGCGATGCCGGCTCGAACCTTCGGACCGGGAGGCCGTGGCGGGTGGCGAACTCCGAGTGCGTTCGCTGCGCCCGGCCGTAGGCGCGCTGGACCGGCCGGAAGAGCTCCTGCTCGAGCCGGTCTGCGGTCTGCTCGTCGACGCGCTCGTACGCCTCGCCGAGCGAGCCGAGCGCGACGCCGATGTCGTCGGTCGCCTCGGCGACGGCATCGAGGAGCTGCTGCCTCGCGTCAGCATTCGTGATCGCCATGGTCGCTAGGTTAATGGCTGAGGTCGATCCTGCGCGCTGACACAGCGGGACTGCGCGCCAACCTGGCATCCTGGGTGGATGAGCGACGTTCAGCCACCGGGAGACCGAGAGTCCGCCTCGCCGGAGGCGCTGGCACTGATCGTCGGATGCGAATTCGAGTTCGAGGCGTCCCAGTCGATCGCAGCGGTCATGCAGGTCGCCCCTTACCCCCAGCCGGGGGTGCGGATCGCACGCGAGCAATGGGACACGGGCTCTGACCATCACGGCTACCTCGACCACTACGAGAACCGCTGCGAGCGGTTCACGATCGAGGCCGGCAGCTCCCGGATCGCTTACGAGGCCGAACTGCTGCTGTCGGATCCGGCCGATGTGATCGAGCCGGACGCGCCGGAGACTCCGGTCGCCGATCTGCCCGACGAGGTCCTGAGCTTCGTCATGCCGAGCAGGTTCTGCCTGCCCGACGAGCTCGGGGCGATCGCCTGGGAGCGGTTCGGCTGGATGGCACCAGGGTGGGGCCGGGTGCAGGCGGTCGTCGACTACGTGCATCAGCACCTCGAGTTCATGCCCGGCGCGTCGACCCCATGGACGACCGCCGCCGACGCGTTCCGGGCCGGCCAGGGTGTGTGCCGCGACTTCGCCCACCTCGCGATCACGTTCTGCCGCGCCTTGAACATCCCAGCGCGCTATGTTTTCGGCTACATCCCGGACGTAGGCGTCCCACCACCGTTAGAGCCGATGGACTTCGCGGCCTGGTTCGAGGTCTATCTCAACGGTCGCTGGCACACCTTCGACGCACGCAACAACACGCCCCGGATCGGCCGCGTCGTCGTCGGGCGCGGCCGGGATGCGATCGACGTCGCCTTGATCACATCGTTCGGGCCCCACATTCTGACCGGCTTTCAGGTCCGGGCCGAGCCACTCCCGCCGCCATCGAGCTAAGGGTGCGCGGGCCCTAAGCACCGCACCGGGGCGTGGACCAGGATCGCGCTGCGATCCCAGGTCTTTCCCTCAGCTCGGGTTGAACCCCTCCGCCTCGAGCACGAGCGCGGCGACCTCGCGGGCCGAGCGCGCGGCGTCGAGCGCGCCCTCCTCGGCACCGACGATCGAGCCCGTCATCAGGATGTGGAGCCTCCGGGCAACCGACTCGGGATCGCCGGCGCCGGCCTCCGCGGCGAGATCGCGGATGATCGCGCGGACCCTGCCCATCGCGGCGACGGTGGCGGCGTATACCGGGCTCGTGTGGTCATCGGTCTCGAGCAGCGAGGTAATGAACAGGCAGCCTTCGAAGTCATCGCGCTGAAACCATTCGTCGAGTGCGTCGAAGATCGCGAGCAGCCGCTCCAGGGGGTTACTCGCGCGGCGCTCCACCTCGGCCCGCAGCCAAGCTTGCGTCCATGTCGCGTCGCGCCGGTCGAGTACGGCGATGATCAGCTCGTCCTTCGAGCGGAAGTGACGGTACAGGGTGCTCTTGGCGACGCCGGCCTCGGAGATCACCCTGTCGACGCCGACCGCGTCCAAGCCGTGCCGGGTGAACAGCCGGTACGCCGCGTGCAGGATGCGCTCCCTGGCGCCAGCCCGCTCCCCGGTCATGAGTCGCGGCTCCGATCTGCGGCACCTGAGACGGGTGCGGTACAGACCTGTCGTTCTGTGGGCTCTCGGTCGAATCTCCGAGGTATGAATGAAGGCCTGTTCACTCGCGCCAAGTATGACTTCTTCGATCGAATTGCGTTCGCCTGCGAAGTCGACCGCCCTGCGGGCGCGGCTCCTTTCGAGCGACTCGGGAGTGGATCGAGCCGTAGCTCCCCGGGGCGACCGAGGCCGGCTCGCAGCATGGCGAGTAGACATCTCGGTCCCCCTGGCGGTAGAACTCCGCGGGGATGAACTGCAAAGCGCGCGTTGTGCTCGTGCGGGGCAGCGGCGACGTGGGATCGGCCGTGGCCCACCGCCTCTTCTCGTCGGGTCACCGGGTCGTGATCCACGACGTGCAGCTGCCCGCGGCTCCGCGGCGCGGGATGGCATTCACCGATGCGGTGTTCGACGGCGGCTGCATACTCGAGGACGTCGAAGCCCGCCGCGTGGACGATCTCGAGGCGCTCTCACCGGCGCTGGCCGAGCGATCGGCGGTGTGCGTGACAATCCTCGATCTCGGTCGAGTGCTCGCGGCGGTGCGGCCTGATGTACTGGTCGACGCGCGGATGCGCAAGCGTGCCCATCCGGAGGTCCAGCTCGCGCTCGCGCCGCTCACGATCGGCCTTGGCCCGAACTTCGTCGCCGGCGAGACCACGCACCTGGCGATCGAGACGATCTGGGGCGACGAGCTGGGGTCAGTCATCACCAGCGGCGCCACGACTGCACTGGCGGGTGAGCCGCGGAGCTTTGCGGGCCACGCGCGTGACCGCTTCGTCTACGCGCCGGTATCGGGGGTCCTGCGGACGAAGGCGGCGATCGGCCTGCGCGTGTTCGCCGGACAGCTGGTGGCGTGGATCGGCGATGAGAAGCTCGTGGCGCCGCTCGACGGGATCCTCCGTGGGCTGACGCATGACGGAGTGCCGGTCGAGACCGGGGCGAAAGTGGTGGAGGTCGATCCTCGCGGGGAGATCGAGGCCGTGATCGGACTCGGGCCGCGCCCGAGACGCATCGCCGAGGGGGTCGATGCGGCGATAGAGCTGGGCACGCCGGGCGCGATCGAGCTGGGCGCGAACCAGCCGTGAGCGACGCCACGGCGCCATCCGATCGTGCGCGCGAGAAGTGGAACCGCCGCTACACCGAGCACGGGGTGCTGCCGTTTCCGGATCGGCCGGCCGGGTGGTTGGTCGAGAACCGCTCCCTGCTGATCGGCCGCGGCGGACGCCGCGCTCTCGACGTCGCGTGTGGCGACGGGAGAAACGCGCTGTATCTCGAGCAGCTCGGATTCGACGTCGTCGCGGTCGACGTCTCGGACGTTGCGATCGAGGCTCTGCGAGCCGCGGCGCTCGATCGTGGCCTCGCCGTCGAGCCGCTCCAGGTCGACCTCGAGGTCGAGCCGTTGCCAGTCGGAGGCTACGACGCGATCGTGCAGATCAGCTATCTGCAGCGCGACCTGTTCGGGCAGCTCGCGGGCGCGCTCGCGCCCGGCGGCATCCTGATCGTCGAGACCGTTACGCGAGCGCACGTGGACGAGCTCGGGAACAGCTTCGACCCGCGCTTCGTGCTCGACCACAACGAGCTGCTCAGGTCGTTTCCGGATCTCCACGTGCTCCACTACCGCGAGGGAGTGGTCGAGCGCTCGGGGAGGCCGCGAGCGGTCGCGAGCCTCGTCGCCGAGCGCCGGACGGCTGGCTGAGTCAGCTCGGGGCCTCGGCGAGGATGAGCAGGTATCCGACGTCGATCGACATCGTCCCGTCGGTGGCGCGGTTGGCGGCGGCATAGAGGTCATGGAGCTGGGCTTGCGCGGCCGGCCAGCGGCCATCGGCCTCGAGCGCGGCTCGCGCGGCGACCAGCGGCCCGAGATGCTGCTGGAGGTTCGTCAGGTAGTGCTCGACCGATTCGTCCAGCAGCGTCACCGTGGCTGGCTCGATCGTGAGCGATGAAGCTCCGGCGAGCATCGCCCGGGCGTGCGCTTCGACCCCCCAGAGGACTGGCGAGGCGGCGTCGCCCGGTGGCGGAATGAACGTAGCCTGCGCCGCGAGCATCTGACCCATGACCCCTTCGGGTACCCAGGTTGTGAGCGCGGCGGTCCCGCCCGGGCGGGTCACGCGCAGCAGCTCGGCGGCGGCGCGCTCGTGCCTGGGAGCGAACATCGCCCCGAACACCGAGATGACTCGGTCGAACTCGTTGTCCGCGAACGGAAGCTCCTCCGCGTCGCCCTCCACCCATGCCACCTCGAGGCCCTCCGCGCTCGCTCGCGTCCTCGCCACCTCCAGCAGCGCCGGGCTGAGATCGAGGCCCGTTACCAGGGCCCCTGCGCGCGCGGCCCACAGCGCGGCGTTCCCGCTGCCGGTAGCCACGTCGAGCACGCGCTCGCCGGGCTGCACCCCCGAGCGCTCGACCGTGAGGCTCGCCGCGCCGTCGATCAGACGGCCAAAGCTCGGGTAGTCACCCAGCCCCCACACCCAGCGCTGCGCCTGTTTGAACTGGTCGAGATCCATCAGATCCTCTCGGTAGCGAGTTGTGCGCCGTCGGCTAGCCCTACCTTCGGTATCTCGGGTTCATCATCGCAGTGACGACACTCCGGCGCCCTAGGGTCCTTGGCCCAAAGGGCCGTGAAAATCAGGTCAAGTTCCTGTTTCAGGCGGCGAGTCCTTGCTGGGTTGCGTAACGGTGAATAGCGGTTTTGACGT